>Ga0233427_10002345_pt1 | contig 18093 bp, 15 predicted proteins | sample SI_118_April2016_5_FD_179885 | JGI IMG/M metagenome (GOLD analysis project Ga0233427, IMG submission 179885) | Seawater microbial communities from Saanich Inlet, British Columbia, Canada - SI_118_April2016_100_MG | ecosystem: Environmental > Aquatic > Marine > Inlet | place: Canada: British...
AGCCGTAGTATCAAAGTTAGCAAAATAACCCTGCCCTAACACAAGGTCGGTTCCGTTGAGCGTAAGCCCTGTGTAGTCTTGTTTTGCCGTTGCATACACGTCGGGCGTTCCCGATACGGACTTGGAAGACAGAAAATTTGATGTATAAGTTGGCATGGCGCTAGATATTTACAGACGTACTTCTCGGCCAGTTCAAGGTGGGATCTTGATCAACCCCATTATGGAACGCTCCAAGCACAAAGGGTCTATCAGGATCACCATCGATAAAGACAACACCAACCTCGGTGCCGCTGTACTGAGCCCGATACGAGGCCCCACGCTGTCCGGCAGAGCGCTGGACAGCCCGCACCGGGTGCAATACCTTTGACGCATCGGTCGCAGCGTAGGCATCGAATTGGAAGACTATATTGAAGCGCCCGAAATCATCACGTTTAACTTCATGCGAATTAGCTGTCTCGGGGTATCGGTACGCCTCGATAAAAGCAATAATCGCGCCATCGATCTTTGGGCGCGGGGTCAGTCTTGGCGGGCGATACTGTACTACTGATTTATCCTGATCAGAGGTCGAATAAAGGCGCGCACTAAAGGTATTGTGATAGGCGATGGTACCATCTGACGGACTGATCTTTGTTTGGTGGACTACCTGGGTCACAAAAAGTACATCGTCTTTTTTAAGAATGTCATCAAACCCTGTGATCTGAATCAAACTGCCAGCCGAGATTAAAGGATTAGACGATAGGCCGGTATAGCACGTCGCAGAACCAACGACTTCTTCAGCCCGAACCTGAGCGAGGTGTTTGAGGTCTTTTGTGACGACCTCAGTGACCGTTTTGGTCATGGGAGCGATCAGGCCCTCATAAGAAACCGACTGCCATTCCTCATCTTTTTCCGGCCGGGTTGTGGTCGGCTCACTGTCCAGATTGTTTGTCTCAACTGATGCCCAGTTCTGGGATCCGTTGTGCCATTGGTACCCCGCAACGCTGACTCTGTCTGGGACTGCTTCGGTCTTGACCTTAATATTGAGAACGCCCGCATCGCTTCGACTAAGAGGATTTTTCTGTTTGGCGATATCGCTGTGATCCAGGTATTCATCTACAAAGATATAGCTTGCCTTTTGCTCATCACTCTTGATAAAGAAATAGATACCGTCACGCTCCAGGATACGACTCAGGAAATTCCAATCACTCTCCTGGAATTGAACCCGAGTCGTCCACTTTTCATAACTGTCCGCCAAACCTTCCGAGAGCTGGGCGTAGTCGAACTCCACCAGGCCGCCTGCACCGGGAGCGATGGTCTTAATTCTATCCTCCATGAATTTGACAACATCGAGCACTGATTTTTCGTAAAACGAACGTGAAATCGGCGCCTTGGTTAATGGCAGGACCATCGGCACCATCAACACACTGACGTGCACCTCATCAGTGCTCGATTCGATCTCAACCTGGCCTGTCAGGCAATGTATAAATCGCTTCTGCTCTTCGAAAACAGTCTCGCCGCCCTCCTCAGTCGCAGGAGCGGCAGTGATACAGATACGCCATATCGAACCCAGATTGATTGACCCGTCTTTTTTCAGAAACTGCTCCAGATCAGTTGGGGCAGCCAGGCGCAAAAGCACTGAGAAGGAAAAGTTTCTTGAAACTGCTTCTTCCCCAGAAAATGCCAGTATTGTGAACCCTGGGTCCTGATAGCTATTTCCACTTTTTTTCTCGATTCGAATCCCAATATCACGCATCTTCTACCACCTTTAACCGCCTTATCTCTGGCTTTAATATCTGGCAATCCGGCCGATTCATCAGCCGAGACTTGAAGCCTGCCCGTTTTGAGTTTGAAGTCCCGCAGCCCATCCCCTCTCCATATTCTGAACAGTCAAGTCAACAAACTTCAGCGGAGCGTAACTCTCTGTGCGCTTATTTCGCTCGCTTTCCAATCTCTGCAATTTTAATTCGCTAATTCTCTAAGACGCCAGACAACGGAATCTATTTGAAACCGCAAACTGAGCCCACCTCGCGATACCGCGCTAGATCTCGACGCGCTGACCTCGCTCCTCAGAATGCGTTACTCCCACACGCGACAATTGATTCCATTGCTTGCTCCCGAGTCGTATCGACGTGTCGACCTCTACCGGAAGCAAGAATGACAACGTAACCATCAAAGGACGTTTTAGGTAAAAACAGATAAGGTGCTTGACATTTTTTAGGTACTCTTCATCGTGCACTAGGCGAGTCGCAAGATCGATATTAATATCGGATATCCGAATCCCAAGATTCCCCGACCCATTTCTGACAACATTTCCAATCAAGGCATTGTTGCCCAATCGAAATCCGGTTCGTTCCCCAACTTTAGGCCGGCTCTTTCTTGGAACAATCACGTCCCGAATTTCGGCCTCTATCAGGTCAGGGTTGGAAATCTGGAGTACGATCGAAAGCAGTTTCTGAGCCCCATAAGAGCCGCGATGCTTTATAAGGAGCAGCGGCGCGAGTTCGGGTAGAAATTCTTTAAACTCCGTCTTCAAGTTGCTGGGCAGCGTCTGCTGTGCAGATCGAAAAAGCTGAGTCTTTTTGATCTCATGTTTATCAAACTCAACCTCCGCGATTACAGGGTAGCTGACCAAAAGGCTATCGAATACGCGCTTATGTATTTGATTGTTAATAAAAGACAGCAGCGGCAGAACATCCGGGTTATCCTCAGCCCGCATTTGGATAAGTCTTCGCGACAGAAATTCCGGCAGGAGTGAGCCATATCCATAAAACGCGAGGAAACTTGTCGTCAAGATGAGCCGCCGCCCCTCAAGGTAGGCTGACGAGATATGGGGGGTATCAGGTGTTCCGGACGTGCCCGTCAGAGCCATGGTGCGCGAGGGCTTCACCTCAAAATCATCGATTACCCCCTGCTCCCTGAGGCGTTGTGCTGTACGCACGGCCTGGAAATAGGTGAAATTCCCCGCCGAGGAAAGGAAGTTTTCTAAGGCGTCAGACGTTCTGAGGCTATTACCGTCGGCCATGCTCGAACCTCTCCGCTGCTGCTGCTCTCTACCTCGAAGTTGCACACGCTGTTAATGGGGCACATTCGAACCATTAGCATATGAATCACGTCCGCGAACACAAACAACTCAGGCCCATTACTAAAAACCGTATCGTCAATAATAATCTTAATATCGTAACTGGGGATCGAGCCTCTGTTTTCAATTATCTGCCTCACATCGAGCGAACTGCTCAACAGCCCTTTGGAGTACTTCAATGTCTCGCGGGTCGGCAACTGCATCCGGTTAACAAAAAACATCCAGATTGCCTTGAGCCGCGCCGTGTCTCCAAACACATCGATATCGCAGCCATATACATCGAGAAGCTCATTCAATAGGTGGTGCCGGTCTCCGTCGACCGTTTGGTACCTTGTCGAGGGAGTAACACTTCTGAACACAAGGACCCCAAGTTCATTGTGTTCCGTTCGAAAAACGGCTCCGGTCTCAAGCCCCTGCACCGCCTCACCATTAGTACAAAGTAGATTTGCCATGAAGGGAATCGGCTCGGAAAAAAGCTTCCTGGCATTATCTGCTAGAGCGACCTTAAGCGGTGAATGCTCGACAGAGCGGCGGCCCGTCTCCAGCAACTGGAAGCGGCCGCGAACATTAGGCACCCCTCTTTCAGAGGCTGTGGCAGAGATAAAACTCGGCGCCGGATCTTCGTCACTACCGGCTTCAAAAACATGCAAAACATCGATCGCGAACTCAGAGTCAGATTCCGTCATACCAATGTCGAACGACATTGCCTCGCTCTCTGGATTTCTGAAGGTGACGCTAGATGGTTTGATGTAAGTATTCTCGGCAAGAATAGGGTTAAACACAAAATTTCTGTCTGTAAGCTCGAGTCCCGCAAAAACATCGCCCTCAAACTCAAAACGAATCTCTATGGAGTCTGTCAGTCCAGGTACGTCATCATCATCGACACCCATTGCCACCCATTGGTTGCGGATATCATCAAGTTTCAATTCAAAATTAAGTAAAACCTCAGGGAAGTTCAAAAAGTACTCGACAATATCAAACGCAAGATCTCCTTGATTCCTTCCCGCTAGTTGCAAAAAGTTATTGCCCTCAAAAATGTTCCGTATTTTTTTCGGCTCCACAGAGAATTCTTTCGCACCCATTTGAAGTACGATTCTTTTAATGTCCCCTCTAAAAGAACGATAAAGTTTCTGGCTAGTTGTACGAGGGCCTCTCAGCAGGAATCTTAATGTACCCATTTCCAATGCATCAGCCGCAACAGCGCTCCGGATCGAAATTGTAAGATCCGTTGTATGCCGATCATCGTCGAAGTTATGCGCTACACCTCTGATCCTGAATGGGCTTAGCGGGGTACTGGCTATCTTGCGAAACCGTTGCGTTCCTAAATTGGGCCTTTGGAGAAAGAACTCTGTGCCAGGGGGCAACTGACAGACCCGATCAATGTCGGAATCTTGCTCCAGAACAAGCATTGACCCCTTTGGGACAAACTCAGTAGGAAATAAGTGTGTGCCCACGCTGGATCTTAGTGCTGACGCTCCCTCTTCGACTATGCGTTCTGTTTTCTCCAGCACATAGGCCAGCGCCCGCATAATCAATATTGAGTCACCGTCGGACGACGTCTCTGGCCGGACTGCCCCCTGCCCTGAGGGGCCATGTTCCTGCGAGACCTGATCGAGCAATTCTGCGAATCTTTCTTCTAGGGAATCGGGCGGCATCAGATTAACCCTGAGTTAATAATAGAGAAATTCACGGGCACGCTCAAAGGCGTCTTGATCTGAAGAAACAATTGCATGGGCGACGATCTTAGGAGAAGCGAAATAACCAACGATTCAGCGTGGTTCGGGTCAATGCTTCCCGGTAGCACTTTCGCGTTTGCTTTTTCTACTCGCGTATCAAAGTTACAGACTTGAGCCTCAACCTCCCTTAATGCAACCCGCCGACCCATCTCCTGCGCATCCTGTAGGCGAGTCATGGTTTCGCGAAGTCCGAGGCCTGGCATCACGGCTGTTGAGTTCTTGCGTATATTAAACAGGTGGCTGACGCGCTGGGTTACTGCAAGCGCAAAATGTTGCTGATCAAAATCTGGCCCTGGTTTATTCCCAAAAACATCTGCCCTAGCCAAAAGGGGTTGTTCGCAGTTAATCATCATCCCTCTCCCGTCCCGGACCCACGTTGGTTAAACCAGGTGCTGGTAGCTATCTTGTTTAATGTAGGGCCACTAACATGCTGGATCTTTTCATACCGAAGGGTGATTTCATTGTAAATTCTTGTTTGCGCGCTCTCATCTGTAACTAAGCTGTCCGGCATTACAGTCCTGATACTGATAATCTGAACGCCGACAAGGCTCACCAGATAACCAATATAGTTTGTCAATACAATCGTGTCGTTCTTTTGTTTTTTGAAAGCCTTTTGATCCTCTTCAAACGCTTCCTCTACTCCTAGGCCCTTCCAATCCAATGTCACCATCAACCAGTCTGCTGTATCTGAACGCAGAACATATTCCTGCCATTTGATTGACTCTTCCTGGACTAGCGTTCGGATTACAACTGGCGTATTTTGCGCACCCTGGACGGGCGCGACGTCTTCAGGCCTTATGGGCACGTTAATTTCGTGACTCATTCCGTAAAGTTGAAGATCAAACTCCGGATCGGGCATGTCGTCCTGCTTTGCTGGATCGGGCGGATCGTCTTTGTCAACCTTATAGGCCCTGACTCGACCGATTAGTGCCATGATTGTTTATCCTTCATGAATCAAAAGAGATATCCGTCGAGAAAGCCAACGGCTTCTGGTGCGTCTGAGCATGCAGTTTAAGATCGACCCGAAATAGCGAAGACTCCTGATCAGACTGAATGGATCTGACATGCGCAAGTCGGAACGGTCGGGCTTTCACACTCTCAGGGTCTGGATCACTGCTATCCAAAACGTAACCAGAGAGCCGGGTATTAATCTGGGCAAGACGTTGATCGGGCGACGCGGAACTACCGATTTCTTCTCGAGCCCATGTTTTAAGGGAGTGTAGAACCTTAAGCATTTTCGATAATGCCAAGATATCTGGCTTAGTACTGTTATCCGGAGGGTCGAGATTCTCCGGAAACTGGCCAGCCACCGATAGTGGCTGGATCGCACCAAACTCATAGCCACTGCCCGGGTTATCGGTAAACGGTGTGTTCAACCCAAACTGCGACAATTGGTCAGCCAATTCCACTGAGACCCAATAGGAAATTGTGTTTTCATAGGTCATTTTTTCTTGCGGGCGACCGAACTCATAAGAAAGGGGAGCGCTACTTGTGTGAATTACTGATTTCACAACCTGAAGACCACCGGATTCATCAAAAACCATCGAAGTCGGGCCTGTGACCGCACCTGCCGCCCCATGGACCAACTCGCAACGTGATTGCAGGCTACACGGCGCAAAAAACAGAAAGTTATCCGCCCCGGATCCAAGGATGGTCCTGATGTTTGGGCTCAGCCGCGGCGTCAAGTTTTCAAACCCATCTAGTTCGGATATCGATTCGATCCCAAGTAGCGAGAATCCAGGGTCACACACAACCGGTACGCTGGATGCTTTTCCCAAATCAGCAAAAAATTTAATTAGCGCGTCTCTGCCTTTGCTTTCCGCAAAACTCTCTCCAATTAAGATCAGCGTAAAGGCAGACCCACCAAATTGACCAAGTTCGTTGGAGTAGACGTCGTCAAAAATTGAGCTACCCGCCACGGACAGGTCGGCTTGTTCTTCCAATTCAGGAATTCCAAGGGAAAGCACCCATATTGAAACGTCTTCATAACCTCGGGAAAAAGAAAGGAGTGAATCGAGACTCAACCAATTTGACTGGAATCTTTTAAACCGGGGATCAGTGACTAACAATCCTCCAAAAAACATTTCAGCTTTTCTTTTCGCCTGAAGAATTGATAAAAAGCTTACAACTCCGCCTTCACCCACCTCGAGTTGCTTCAGCACGATAAGTCCATTGATCATGCGGCCCATCAGGCTGGTTTCGTCGACTTCGGAAAGATTGATTACTGAGCTTTCGTCTTTCGAGAAAATCCTTTCCTCAATCTCACGTACTACTTTCTGAGCGCCGGTAACGGTTACTTGCTGAATAACGGAAACCAAGTCGCCCAGCGCATGGCCCGCGTCCCCCTGGCTGGAAAGCGTTCGCGTGACCATTAGAGGATTTAAGAGGTCTTCGATTGCTCGAGGGCGAACACTCGCGGTAACTCTGGCACTTAAATCATCTCCGGGGACGACTATTTCCAACTCGATTTCAGGTTGGTAATAGTCGATCAGCTCCTGCGCAGAAAAGACCGGCAGCGCCTGGGGCTGCCCGGATACATGCTTACCAGATGCGTGTAGATCGGCGACATACAGGATCTTTTGAGAAACACTAGGCGAGCCGGGAGGTAACTCGTTATATATCCAGCTCCGAGCTGCGGTTTTTTCAATTGGAAAGGAGTTGGGCATTATTCCATCGTACTTTCTGACTCTGACATAAATGCCTCGCCACCAGACCCATTAATTACTTTTTTTCCCCTGCGAGACAACAGGCCAACAAGAGGAGATATGTGGCGGCGTATCAACCGGGCGCTGTTTGGCGGCATTAATAAGTTGGTCTTTACCCACTATTTCGTAATTCAGGTCGATCTGCGAAATTCGCTGTTGCTTAAATACATTTTTATATTCTGGAAAGTCCGTGTTGGTTAATGAAAGCACATTACCATCGAACCCTTTTAGGAAATCCGGGTATCCGGTTACGCCAGGATAGACCTTGCGCAATGTGAAAATTCCGAAATCGATATCGAGCCTAAGATCGGAACAGGCTTGAGACCATTCGAACCTACCCTGAGTTTCGAAATTCTGATTGACGATGGTTTGCTTCGTCTTTCCCCCGTCGCAACTCAAAATCATGCTCGTCTTTAAGGGCTTTAACAATGATTGTTTATTGACCGTTACTGGTTTCACCATAATGGGGGTAGTGAATGTCTCCTTCATACCTTGTAGGCCAAGCCGGCCATAGGAGAGGAAGTCGAAAAAGTTTTGACCCAAATCCAGAGTCAGGTTCCCCACCTTCCGAGGCATCAGACCAACGCCGGGCGCCGTCTTTACAAAAGGTTTCAGGTGTGTGTCTACATAAGTCCAGGCAAGACCCCCTTCGTTGAACATCCGGCCGAATCTAGCGCTAATAGGAACGTTATCCATCGCAGCCCTGACCTCTTCCTGCCAAATGGCATCTGCCTTGCAGGAAGCCTCCTCCAGCATGAAAACTTGCGCATCTCGTAGTGACGCCTGAAGCAGATCCCAATAAATGTAATTGTATTTATCCTTAAGGCCCAACATCATCTCCATAGACCGAGATGCTTTATAGCCAGCAGCCAGTGGCGTTCCCCCAGCGCTGGGGTCGTCCCCTGATTCGAAACGAGAAGTAATGGTTTGAAAGGATGTATCACGACTGTCGGCCGAAAATGCGATCGCGGCCAATGCGGGAAGGTATTTTTCTTTATAAACCTTCGCGGCAGCATCAAGCTGCTCGTCCCGATCGGGTGCACCTTTCTCCTTATCAAGTTTTTTCTTGGTCTTTAAGCCTTTTTTCCCGGCCTTGCTTACAGCCTTACCAACCCCGCCAAATTTCCCAACCAGCTTCAGTCCTAATTTTGTCAGTGTCTTACTGGGGCCCCCACCCTCTTCATCCCCACCAAGAAGCTCGATCTTCTCGTGGAACATTGCAAGATTAAGCCAGTCTGGACGATTATCTGGAAAGTAAGAGTCTTTGTTCCCGCTGCCGATTAACCTCAATGCATTTCGATAGGGGTTTCGTCGACTCGACGCCATTTCTATTACATTGCCAAGCGCTGCGGATCGGGTGACTAACTGATCGTTCCCCTTAAGCACCGTATTGGCATAATCCTCCCAGAGAACGATTCGGCGTTTAGCATAGGCTTTTTTGAAATTGGTTTCTGCAGTATCTAGCCACTCTCCCCTCAATCCTGAATTGCGGATAACTCCGAAAAATTCATCAAAGTACGCGATCCCAAGATCAGTCCATACTGGGGATAAGATCATGACTTTTGAAGGTGGAAATTCTGGCCACAGATCGCCTGTTGAGATCAACGGGGTATCCTTCAAAATATGATCGTTTGCCGCGTACATCAACCACGTCATATCAGGGTCTAGTTTTGAAATTAAGTTCTCGGCCTTCGTTGTCCAGTTGCTCCTGTCATCCTCAATACTGCTGAGATCAGGAAAACTCTTTGACCACAATTTGGAATAAACAAATGTGTCGAACATTTGGTTCGCTAGATCTGGATCATCCTTGGTAATTTCATATGCTGAATCTTCGGAAAATGGATTTGGCAAACTTAAGATATCTCGATGCGAATTACCGTGTTCAATCGCTCTTAATACCTGAATTCGGCTAAGCGCATTGGTCATCGCCAACCCAAACTTTGAGAAAGGCGTCATCGGTCGCTCATCCAACCCCGGGCTATTTTCAGCTCGGGTTTTTTCCGCGGGCAGCGCCAACAAATATTCCTTTTTAACCGCACGCACGTAGTCGACATACTGCAGATCGATCTCTTTAAGAATCTTGGTCGCGAGAACGACCCATTGGCGCTTCATTTCCGATATCTTTTCTTTATCAGGCGGAATTCCGAGCCATGGGATAGGGAGCGGAGGCAAGTCGTAACTGTTCGCCTGTGACTCAAGGCGGCTAATAATCTTACGCTTGTGATCAAGCTGGTTTAACGTGTTGATCTGATAATCGGCGACCTTGGCCGGGCTTAGCGCAATAGAATCCTTTCGAACTAATTCCAATGACTGCAGATCGAGGGCCCCCTCAAGCAAGACTACTCCAACGATCAGAATCCAGATGATCGAGATCCGGCTGAAAACCTTTCGACGGGCGCCAATAAAAAGACGTTCCGCAAACTCCAGTGTTGTCGAGGCGCCACTCTCTTTTGGAAGAATCTTCCGAAGAAGTTCTGAGCTGAAGACAGACTGGTCAGCGGACGCCTGATCGGTGGCGTTTGTGCGTGGCGGAAAACTAAGTAGGTAAACTCCACGAAAACTCGGGCGGACTTTCTGCAGTATGCTCCCAGATACCGACTTAACCAGAAGCTCAACCCCCCTCTGAAGGCGTCCGATCTCAGCCGCGAGTCTCATTAATGCCGCGTTTGAAACGTTCTGATCAGTAACTTCGGTAACATTCAGCGCGATCTTGCTTTCGATTACGCGCAAAAGGTTGCCACACAACTGCCTTGAGAACTGGGCGAACCCCTCGTCCATTTCAAAAAGCTGCTGATCGTTCCTGCCAAAGCCAAGGCCCAAAGCCTGTTCCTTCTCCCGCTCTGACAACAAAGCGGTAAACGGTTCGAACCCATCAATCCGCCATAAATCCGTAACAACCAGGAACACCGGGATTTGCATCCGAAAGGTTCTCATCGCGTTTTGGATTAACTCATTGACAGACCGGCCGGTGTCGGTGACTTGATCTTCCGACTCCAAGAGGAACTGAACGGGCAAAGACACAATGACGCCATCAACAGGTTGTTGATCTCGATATTTACTCAATCCCTCAAGAAGATTGCGCCAGGTGCTGCCTCCATCCTCCTGATTCGTGATCTCCTTTGAACAGGACAAACACAAAAACGAATCGACAATATCGATATCGATCGCGGAGCCTGAAGAAATATCCGGGCTGAGGTCTAGCGCTACGTTGTTACTGTTTTGCTTTAGATATCTTCTGAAATCACCAGTGTCGCACTCGAGCTCTATAAACCATGGCACGTGGTATTCCCCGCCACGTCCAATCCGCTTTCGCAGAGTCTTCTGCAGTATCCGGAAACGATCCTGATCGGCATCGCGGGAGAATCCGAGCGATGACCAAAGAGACGGTTCGCGTTCTTCCAGGTCTAAGAGTTTTTTTGCCCGCTGTTTGGCTCGCCACCGATTAAGTATTCGCCTCAGAATAAAGAAACCGAAAACCGCGGCAAGAAAATAAGCGGCCCAACGAAATGCGAGGTCCTGCGGATAACCCAGGCCCAACGAGACCACAATAATCCCGAATGCTATTGCGAGAACTAGAACCGTGATTAGGATCCATTTAAAAACTTTCATTGCTTTTTTTAGTATCTCGCTGAAAAAGGTCTAACTCTGGTCTCTCGCTCTTTGCCTCGAGATAGATAAGTTTCCCGGCCAATCATTCTTCGGAAGATTCACCAAATATCCCCGAACTCATACCCTGGATCAGCTCCATCAATCGATTAGGCTGTTTGGCCTCAGTGGATTCGACCTGAACGGTTTGTCCGAGAAATATTGTATCGGCCGCCAGGGTCAACGTTTTGTCTATAGTTTGAGAAAAATACAGAAAAACTCCAACCAGCCCTATCAGACCGATCAAGTTAACGGTGACCAGGCCACTCCTTCTTGGATGGCGCTTAACAGTGCCCTGCTCGCCTAGGCCATGATAAGCGCTAGGACACAGCCGATCCGGGTTGACCATAGTTCGTCGTGTCATCTGGATCGATTCCCTAAGGCGATATTTCACAGCATCGATACTCGCTGAATCCTTGTGCAGGGAGGCAACCAGGCCCGAATCCAGGCAATTAAGGTAAACCAATTGAATATCGTAGTTTGCAGGTAGCGGGTCCAATGATTCACGCATCTGCGAGAAAACCCGATCCCCGCCTGTAATCGTCCCGAAGAACTTTTCTTGCAGGAGGTTAGTTTTCCATTCCAATTCAATACTTTCAGATCTGGTCAGCATCACCTCATCTATCAGGACAGCGTAAGCGAATTTCGCCGATTCGATCTGCTGCTCCTTAAAGCCCTCTTCCGATGCAATCTTCACCGAGGCGTTTATCGCCTCGACGAACGAGTCTCTCAGCGGACCAACCGCGATTTCTTCTTTGTCCAGATCCGCAAGGTTCTCTACAAGACTCACCACGGACTGGAAACATTGAATTAACAGCATCTGAATGAACCCCTAGCGCTCGACCGCAACCAACTCAACCGTGACGCCTTCAGGAATCTGCTTCCACTCAATCGAGATCCCTTTTGTCTCCTCGATCTTGCGCCACAGATCGTTATCCGGGCGGAGTTTTATATAGATTGCGTTTTCCCGGATCGGTGCCCCCGACGGCCTCGTAGGTGAAAGGCTAGATGGCACTCCCGAAAGGGAATGTTTGATCAGATTAACGATGTCATCCTGGGCCGCTATCTTCACGCGATGCTGAAACTCTTCCAACCACGAGTTATCGCCATCTTTTGATTCAATCAACAGGAAGTAATCCATCGACTCCCCAAAGAAATGAGCCGGCACCTCTGTATACAACCGATCTTGATCGAGTGTGACGAACGGCACCACCAGGCGAGGGCTCGGCGCCAACTCATCGAGCAGCATCGGGAGAATCTCCACTGCCCGTTTGAAGCACACACCTTGATCGCTATGGTTGTACTTTAGGTTTTCGGCCGATCCACCACGGTAACTCCCAGTGACATCTATATGAGCCGAGAAAACACTCAACCGAGCAATTAATACCGCGATTGGCTGAAAGATAAGCGACGGATGCAGAAACGGGCCGCTTAAGAGATGGCGCATGCTCGCACTACATTCGCTCAGGGCCTGAATTCCACCCATCATTCGGGCCTCTCGTCTCCCGTACTCCTGGGATTCGCCATTAAAAGAGCTTTTGGTCTCTTCTAACTTTCGGACGGCAATCATTACTGCATCATAAAATCCCTCAACGTATCCTTTGAGAACTGGGGAAGCATGCAAATTTGTAGCTGCAAAAGAGAATTCTTTATCGTGCTGTATTACTCCGTCCTGGTTCACCAACCGAGCGCACTGAAGTTTCTCATAATCGGAACCTTCCGAGAGATCGTCTGACGTAAAGAATCTAACGTCTAACTCCAGTAGTTCAATCTTAACGGACCTATCTGCGTCGTTATAGTCGAACATCTCCAGGGATGAACTCAACCGGCTTCGTCCAGAATTATCATCACTAACGTTCGGTGCCGAAGGGTTATAACGCCGGATACCAATATAAATATCCAGCGGGTCCTTTGGATTTCGCCAGTGATCGATGAAGCTCAAATCAGGCACCCGACTGTTGCCGGGATACTGAATAAGCGATCCATCCTGGGTGATCGCCGCCATGGATGAGAGGCGTAACGTGCCAGATTGAAGCAAACTATTATCTATCTCAAGGCTCGCAAAGCCATAGACCTCTTGTGGCACCATTGTGAGTGCGGTACCAAGGAGTGATTCCGTGTGCATGGTGAGGTACTGAAGGTGCTGCGACTCCAGAAACTGTCCAGAAAACCACCTAGGCTGCCTTCCATAGTTCATGTTTCTGATCCTCTAGGGCCCGAAGTGGGCGCACAATTGTTCGACATTAATTTGCGCATCATCATAAAGGTGGAACTGTATAAAAGAATTTACCAAGTAAACCTTTCGTCTCGAGCCAGAAGACCGAAGACACTGTTTCTTCCTTATTAATCTCTGTCTGATCAAGACTTAGGTGAATCAATTCGTTAGGCGCATACAGCGGTGTGTCTGTATGAAATAACGCAAAAGGATCGAGATGATACGTTCGATCAAGATACAAGGAGGTGTCAAAGACCAACATCGACTTGGTAGGATCCAAACTAAAGTAGCCCGCAACAATCACAAAGTACTTACCCATTTCTGCACGTGCCACTGGCACGGTCAGTTGCGTCCCTGGCTGAATCAGGAATGTGTCGGTTTGAACAATCGAAGGATCGGTAATAGTCCCCTCGAGAATCTGCTGCAGACCCAAAGAACTCTTCGCCAACTCTGAAATGACCTGGCGGGAACTCGCCTGCATGAAAGCAAGCGTCAGACCGTTGCTACTACTTCCAAACCAGTTCAGATCTTCATGGGCATCAATCTCAACAGTAATAGCCCCGGGCTGAGCGGGCAGGTTACCGGCAGTTACCTGGGCCAGTTTGACAGTATTTGTTACCTCTACGGGTCGGGTGATACAGCCCGACACGAGGAGGCAACAAAATACAATTGCCAGTAGTCTTTTCCACATAATGAGGCTCTTAATCCCGGGATTCGGCCGGTCAGCTTGACACTTGAAGCAGAGTAACCTCGCCCCTGAAGCAGAGCAATTCTGTTTCGAGATTGAGCCCCATTACTACAGGTACAGACCGGAGGTTGGCGAACTACTAGCCCGAATCCTCACTGAAAAGACCGTTTACTCTCCAGTCCAGGTATCGACAAACTCGGTACCGCCCGGCTCATGAGATGCAGTCACTTTGTTATAAGCAAATGTAACGTGCTCAAAGACGGGCATATTATCGTTTTCAGGATCGAGAATATCCGGCGAGGTCACATTTACTGCCACCACTTTGGCTCCCTCGAGAACAATCTCGTAAAACGGCTCTGGATCGCCCTCACCCCCTATATCCCCTGGGCGGAAGAATGCAAAAGTCAGCTCAAGTGGGGTTGGATTGGTCAAGGCCTGGGCGAGCAACGGCGAAGACTTATCAAGGTGTTTCTTGATCGTCAGGTGCTCGTGCCGGCGGTTGCCGGTAATCTGCCCTGACAGCCCGTCGGTCGGGATACGCATGCCCCAGCGAAACTCCAGTACAGTGATTTCATCCTCGTGCTCAGCAACGGCGAACTGTCCGATACTGTCCTCTGTATTGGCACCATCTGAGACATCTGCGATCTCTAAGTAAATGTTGTACGCCATGATTTCTCCTACATTAATGATTAATAATCGTTGGTCAAGGGAGGCAGTTTATTGCCACCCTTGTTTTAAATTGTGATACCCATCACCACTTACGCATGATGGGTATCCAAGGCCCTCAGCTAGTTAGTTACGCCGCAGCTTCTTCCGCGCCCTCGCCCGCTGCCCCCGCTTCGACGGATCCCGTGAGCGACAACGTAAAGTTTGCACCCATAAACTTGAAGTGCGGAGTAACTTGCATACTGATCGTATACCAGCCGGCGCTTGAGGGGTGCTCGGAAACGTCGATCTTGGCATTTCGGAGTGGCCGCGAACTTCTCATCACAGAAGGCACATTTTCCTGGTCTGCAACATAGTTACGAATCCAACGATTGAGTTCCGCTTCAATATCGCCCCGGGAAACCCAGCCACCCAGGTTCTCTCTTTGCAATACTTTTAGATAGTGGGCCAAACGGGTGACCACAAAGAGATACGGCAATTGAGTTCCCAGCTTGTAATTTAACTCTGCCTGTCGTGCTTCCGGATCTGAGCCAAAGAACTTGGCTTTCTGGATTGAGTTCGCCGAGAAGAATGAGGCGTTATCAGTGCCCTTGCGCAGTGTCAGCGGTGCGAACCCGAGATTACTGAACTCATACTCCCTGCGATCAGAGATAGGAATTTCAACCGGGCCTGAAACGAAGAATTGGCCGTCTTGATCATACATGTAGGACGGCAGGTTAGTTACAGCCCCGCCGCTCTTGGGGCCTATGATATTCGGGCACCAACGATACTTGGCAAAGGATTCGACTACTCGGCCTGCCAGGGCGAATGCCGCACTTCCCCAGCAAAAATCATCATTGGCAGCCGCGTTCTCTTCATAATCAAACTCTGAAATTTCATTTTGCGCGCCATAGGGCGTCCGCAGCAAGAATCGTGGCAACGTCAAGCAAATGTTACGCGAATCCTCTGAGGTGCGCAGACCATTCCAGGATCGATACTTCGGTGAGTCGAAAACGGACTCAAGATCTTTCAGCTTGTAGAGCTCAGACCAAGAATCTAAGCCTAAAAACGACGCATCCGCCGACGCAATAAAAGGTGCGTGGGACATATTGCTTACGTTGGAAAGGCACCGCATTAATTCGCAGTCTTTCTCTCCGGGCCCGAAATAATAGGCTCCGATAATGGCGCCCACTGGCTCACCGCCAAACTGGCCATACTCGTTTGTGTACACCACCTTATGCAACGTGCAATCTGGTATCTCGGCAGCATCTTCGAAGTCAGCGATCAACTCCTCTTTCGTGACATCCAGTACTTGAATCTTTATGTTTTCTCTGAAGTTGGTACCAGAAACCAGAAAATCCAGTTCACGCCATGCTGATTCGATCGCCTTGAAATCATCGTGGTGCATTACCGCATCAAGCTGTTCACCTATTTTCTTATCAAGTTCTGCGATCGCCGCATCCACAAATCGTCGGTCAACTCGGCTAGCGCCGTTTTCCTGAGCTATTGCTCGAGTAATCAGGGAAGATACCGCGTTTTTCGCAAAGCCTACGACATCGTCTGGTAGTGTCAGACCAGAAGCACCAAGAATTTCGTCAGTAACGTCTGTTTTTGCCATCATCTTAATCCTCTAAATATTTATTCGAATAGGTTCATCAATTTATTTTTGTTGAGAGACTTTTTCGTCAATCAACTTTCTAAACTCAGATGAGTTACCTATTGGCGCCCGCAGAGCTTTTAATGCATCTCTAAGTCCCAGCATCTGTTTCAGTTCGGGAACTTGGTCGATTACTGCTGCTGGTGAAAGATCCTTGGTGGAGGTAAATTCAAGTTTTACAGCGATCTCGCCATCTCCAGTCAACGTGTTCGGAACTGAGTACTCGGCCAAAACATCCATGGCGGCCATTACGCCGTTCACGCTTGGACTGGAGATCTCGACGGGCTCCCTATCCGAAAACGGAGTTTCTTTCGAGCCACTGAAGTCGCCAAGCACCATCAGCTTGAGCGGCAGTTCGATTTCTTCTTTTCGCCCGCCCGTAGCAGGCTGATATACAATATTTATTCGCTCCTTCGGGGCGACAGCACTATCAAGGCTTTTAGCCATCTTGATCTCCTTGGAATGTAATTAAACGGTGGCTCTGGTCAAGATCAATCGCAAAACCGAGAACACCATTTTTAACGTTTATAAGCATCATTCGTTATTACTCAAAAACAACTTTGTTGGTTAATACTGAAAAACAATTTTCCAACCTCGCAGAACATATGATTCACCAAAACGTCCCTGAGATTAGAGCAACTAACAAGGCTGACCTTCGGCCAGAAACTAGAGGTGCAAAAACTATTCTTCGATTCTTAAAATCTATACTATGCTAACTTAAGCCTTTGTTTCAATAAAAAGTTAGCCTATATTAGCAATTGATTCTTTTTTTTTGCCAAACATTGATCTTATTACACCACTTTGGACTTTATAGTTTGTAATGTAAGATGTATTTTTCAAAATACCGGCACCATCGTCCGATTTCCCAGAGAAACAGACTCTTGCCCATCTATGTCAGTTTATTTTTAGAACGCTCTCGACTTTAGTTGGTCCCCATGGAATGGTTATGGGGTGCGGTCAATGCCTAACCCCATTATCGTGTCAATTCTTCTTGCCCCAAGGATTCTTGCCTCGGCTTCTCAATTGTCTGACTAACAGAGAATTCTCGGAAGCGAGGTAGATCACGACGTAGGCGAAAGCCACGGCGAAAATCAACGGGCGCGCTGTCGCCACCCCATCGGTCATCTCTATCATAACAATGATGGCAGACATCACAGCTCCGGTTACACCTGCAACCATGGCCCCCATGCCGGCAAGTGCATAAAGAGAAATACTCGTGATATCAGCTCCAGAATCTTGCACAATCAGCCCAACAGCAGATCCCAGCATCGCACCCATGAATAAACTTGGGCCAAATACACCACCGTTAAACCCGAAGGAAAAACTTGCCACAGTAGCAGCAAATTTTAGCGCCAACAAAATCACGCATAGCGATAGCGCGATCCCCCCTGCTACTGCTAACTGCGTTTCGTAACCCCCTAGACCCAATATAGAGGGGTAGTAAAATCCCATGGCGGCCAAAATCAACGCCCCTATCGCGGGCTTAATTCTATTATCAACTTTTAGATGTTTGGCAACGAACGCTGTTGCGGCCGGCAAAGCACGATTAAACGCGATCGCTAAGCCCCCGGCCAACAGGCCCACGAGGGCAAAGTATTTAAGCTCGAAGAGCTGCACGTCATTTGGTATAGGCGGCACGGGAATGACAAAATGGACATCCAGTACAAATGCCAACTCTTTTGCCACGACAGCGGCAGCAGCTATTGGAATAAATTGATGTATTTTCCATTGCCGAAGGACCACC
>Ga0233427_10002348_pt1 | contig 18060 bp, 18 predicted proteins | sample SI_118_April2016_5_FD_179885 | JGI IMG/M metagenome (GOLD analysis project Ga0233427, IMG submission 179885) | Seawater microbial communities from Saanich Inlet, British Columbia, Canada - SI_118_April2016_100_MG | ecosystem: Environmental > Aquatic > Marine > Inlet | place: Canada: British...
CGGTAGTGAAATTCGTGATGCGCTCAAGGGCGGCAGCACGATCGCTGACCTCGCCGCTGAGCAAGGCGTATCGGTCGACGATGTTGTCGACGCACTCGTCGCTCAGGCTGAAGAGCGTGTGGCGGCCGCCCTCGAGTCGGGTCGTATCGATCAGGAGAAGGCCGACGAGATCCTCGCCAACGCTGAGCAGCACGCCGAAGACATCGTCAACGGCGAGGCCGAGCCTGGCAAGGGCCATGGCCGCCGCGGTGGCCCGGCTGACATCGATCCGGACGCCTAGTCCCCCAACACAATCCCCCACCCAGCAGTGCCGGGGCCCTCGGGCCCCGGCACTGTCGCGTTTTCACTGTCGTGCCGTCGTTCAGGGTCACGGCCGACTCCAGCGATACGTCGACTTCGACAATGACGGGATCAATCGTCGATTGTGGGAACGGAGAACCCCACCGCTGCGCCGCCTGTCGGCGAGTCCGAGATCCTCACCGAACCACCATGGGCATCCACGACTTGGTGCACGATGGCGAGGCCGAGACCCGAGCCCGGAAGAGCGCGAGACGACTCGACACGATGGAATCTGTCCCAGACGAGAGGCCGTTCATTGCTGGGGATGCCCGAGCCGGCGTCGTTGACGGTAAACGAACCACCGTCGATCACAACTTCGATGGGTGAGCCCGCCGGCGAGAACTTGGCCGCGTTGTCGATCAGATTCCGGATGGCCCGGCTGAGAGCATTTGGGCGGGCTTCAAGCGCAGTGTTCTTCGTAGCTGTGAGCAGGATGTCACGGCCGGTACGGCGACGCGCTCGTTCGATCACTGGCTCAGCGATCTCCGAGAGCGTGACCAGGCTCAACTCTTCATCGGTTCGCATGTCGGCGGCCAGGTCAACCAACTCGGCCACCATCTCGCTGAGTTCACCAAGTTCGGCGTCGATGTCGCCCATGATCTCGGTCTGGACGTCGGCCGAAATTTCCGAGCCTCCGCGAAGGAGGTCGACGTTCATTCGCAAGCTCGTCAATGGAGTGCGGAGTTCATGGCTGGCATCCATCACGAGTTGGTGCTGCTGTCGCTTCGACCACGACAGTGCACCAAGCATCGCGTTGAAGCTGGAAGCCAGGCGCCCGACCTCATCACCACCGGCGCCATTCACGGGTTGATCGAGATCCCCGGTGTTGGCGACTGCTTCAGCGGCCACGGTCAGGCGCATTATCGGCGCGGCCGTGCGGGCTGCCAACATCGATGCGAGCACCGCGGCAGCGACCACTGACAGCGAACCAATCACGAGAATGCGATTGCGAAGATCGGCGAGCGACTGATCGATCTCGGCAAGCGAGCGAGCAATCTGGACATAGCCACGCCCTTCCAACACGATCGTCACCACGCGAGCGCGATCCTCGCCGATCATGCCGAAGGTGATTGTCGCGTGCTCGTCTGCGGCTGCGAGAAATATCTGGCTCGACGGCGCCTCGAACTCGTCGCCAAGCCGAAAAAGGACATGGCCGCCCTCCTGGCTCAACAGCCGCACAAAAGTCCTGCCGCTAACTTCTCTCTGAAGGTCACTCTGTTCGTCGGGGGCCCCAAACCCCCGACCGCCACGACCAGCGCCAGACACAGCGCTTCCTCGCTGAAGAAGCTCGAGATCAACTTCTTCGACGAGCTCGGCTTCGGCAGATCTGTGCACGCTGACGCCGACCACGCCAACAACCACCGTCACAACCGAGGCAACGAGCAGCGCTATCTGTGCTCGCAGCGTCACGCGTTGTCCCGGGCCACGTAGCCGATGCCACGAACCGTATGGATCAAGCGCGGATGGGTGTCGGTCTCGAGCTTCTTTCGCAGATAGCCGACATACACGTCGAGCGTCTTCGATTCTGTTTCGAGTTCACCGTCCCAAACGGCTTCATAGAGTGCAAGACGGCTCAGGACCACGCCGCGATTGCGCACCAGGGTCTCGAGTAGGTCGAACTCAGTTCGAGAGAGCTCGATCGGCCGTCCGGCCAGATCGGCTCGACGGCCGTCAATATCGATACGGAGATCGCCGAGCGCCAGCGAACTATCGTCGTCAGTCACGACCGAGCGCAGACGCGCCCGCACTCGGGCCAGCAGTTCTTGGAGGGCGAAGGGTTTGACCAGATAGTCGTCTGCTCCCGCGTCAAGACCGGCAACCCGATCGTCGATCTCATGACGAGCAGTCAGCATCAGAACTGGGGTGTGGTCGCCATGATCACGTAGACGGCGACACACGCTGAGGCCGTCGACGTTTGGCATTGACACATCGAGCAGAAGAAGATCTGCCGGAGCGGTGGCGTGAAGTTCAAGCACCGCGGCGCCGTCGTTGGCGGCGCGCACGTCGTAGCCCTCAATGGTGAGGGCGCGCTCCAGTGATTCCCGCACGCGGCGGTCATCTTCGGCGATCAGAATCTGCGGCATAGATCTCAATCGTGGCACGGAAAGGTGAGAAACCAGTGAGAGGCGCCGAAGCACCGCTGGAACCGGGTCAGCTTCTCGGACGTCGAACGAACATCATGTGCACCAACGCCCCGACTGATCCCGCAGCCCGTTCAGCACTACAATTTGGTATCGACGGCCTTCCCGTACCTCGCCTCCGTGGACGCATCCATCAAGCGTCCATTGCCCCTGCGCTCGCAGCGGGCGTGGCGATGACGCTGCTCGCGCAAGATGTGCGAGGCAGCGTTGCACTGGCCGTGTTCACCTTCTCCATCGTCGCCATGCTCACCGCGAGCGCCGTGTACCACTGCCACACCACATCTGATGAGGCGAAGCTGCTCGCACGTCGCATCGACCACGGCACGATTTTCGTGGCGATTGCCGGGACCCAGACCGCATACTGGCTGCTGTCAGCACCCGACACGGTGGCCGCACCGATCGTGACTGTCGTCTGGCTCGTCACCTTGGTCGGATTTCGCCACAAGGTTCGAAACCTCACCCAACTCGATTCAGCGGGCAACTGGCTCTATGGGGTGCTTGGCTGGTCTGGAGTACTGCTCATACCCTTCCTGCTCGGTGGCGGACTCGTGGTGCTATCACTCGTACTCGCCGGCGGTGTCGCCTACTCGGTGGGTGGCGTGTTACTGCATCACAAGGCCGGCAACGTCTGGCCTGGCGTATTCGGATACCACGAGACCTGGCATGCTCTGGTCATGATCGGCGTCGTCTTGCACGGTGCGGGACTTGTTGCCCTCGCTGGCCTCAGCGTCTGAAGCGAACCCTCCCAGATAGGGTCGACGGGTGCGTATTCTCGTGACCAATGACGACGGCATCGACTCGATCGGACTGCACGTGCTCGCCCGTTCGATGACACCATTCGGAGACGTCGTCATCGCCGCGCCCGACAGCGAGTACTCCGGTTTCGGTGCCGCGCTCGGACCGCTCCACCAGATGAAGCCCGACGTGAAGCGCGAGTCCATCGATGGCATCGATGAGGCATGGTCTGTCGGCGCGCCACCGGCGCTGTGCGCCATGTTCGGTCGGCTGGGCGTGTTCGGCGACATTGATCTGGTCGTTTCGGGGATCAATCCCGGCGCCAACGTCGGCCGGAGCGTGTACCACTCCGGCACCATCGGCGCTTGCCTCACCGCTCGCAACGGCGGGATCAGTGGTGTCGCCGTCAGCCAGTCCGTCGACTACTTCGGGGTGGAGGGCCAGGGTTGGGAGTCGGTGCTCGACAACCAGCAGTGGCAGGGCGCAGCCGATGTCGCTGCGCTGATGGTCGGCGAACTCATCGCCGACGTACCCACAGACCCGGTCGTACTCAACATCAACGTTCCCAATAGCCAGGCGGCCGACATGAAGGGCTGGCGGCGCACTCGTGTGGGCTCAGAGCCGCCTCGCGCCATCGAGCGGGCCCAGATGCAGCCGGCACCCGGCCACGCCGACACGTTCCATGTCGAGATGAGCTGGGGCGATGCCATCCAGATTCCCGAGGATGCCGACGGTGGTGCCGTCATGGCGGGCTATGCCTCCGTCACATGGCTCGGCCGCCTCGAGGCCGATGACCCAATCCAGGCATGCGTGCCCGCGGCCGAGTCAGCACTCGACCGCTTCTTCGCGTAGACGACCATGCTCACTGCTTCCGGCCTCGGTCGGTCCTATGGGCCGCGGACGTTGTTTTCCGACGTCACCCTCCAACTGTCCGCTGGTCGACGCATCGCTCTCGTCGGTGGCAACGGCACGGGAAAAACTTCCCTGATCGAAATCCTGGTCGGCGACGCCGATCCGGACGAGGGATCGATCACAAAACCTAAGGACATGACCCTCGGCTACTTGCCGCAGGATCTTGTCGACACCGCCACCGGCTCGGTCATCGAAGAAGTCATCGCCGGAGCCGGCCAACTCGCTGATCTCGCTCACCGTCTACACGAACTCGGGGCTGCGCTCTCAGACCCCATGGCCAACCAGGAGAAGGTCCTCCACGAGTACGGCGACGTTCAAGGCCGATTCGAAGCAATGGGCGGCTACGCACTCGAGGCCGAGGCTCGCAAGGTTCTCTCAGGCCTCGGGTTCAAGGACTCCGATGCCGACCGTCCAGTCCAAGAACTGTCCGGTGGGTGGCGAATGCGCGTTGCCCTAGCCCGCCTGCTGCTGGCCAGTCCTGATGTCCTCATCCTCGATGAGCCGACGAACCATCTCGACGTCGACTCGGTCGCATGGCTCGAACAACAATTGGCCGCATGGCCCGGTGCGCTCCTGTTCGTCAGCCACGACCGCGACTTCATCGACGTTGTAGCGGATCGAGTGGTCGAACTCGCCGAAGGCACCGCCCTCGAATATGTCGGTGGCTTCGCCGAGTTCGTGGTGGCCCGAGAAGAACGGCTCCAACGCATCGAGGCAGCGGCCGCCCGTCAGGCTCGTGAGATTGCTCGGGTCGAGCAGTTCGTCGACCGCTTCCGCTACAAGGCCACCAAGGCTCGCCAGGTGCAGAGCCGCATCAAGACACTCGAGAAACTCGAGAAGATCAAGGCCCCCGATCGCCGGGAACTGGTCGCCAAGTTCCAGTTCCCCGAGCCTCCCCGATCATCACGGGTGGTGGCCGAGTTCGATCACGCCACGATCGGCTACGGCGACATTCCCGTCGTCTCCAATGTGACTCTCGCAGTTGAGCGCGGTCAAACCGTGGCCCTCGTGGGCCCCAACGGCGCCGGCAAGACCACGCTACTGCGACTGATCCTGGGTGAGCTCAGCGCCTCATCGGGCACAGCGCAATTGGGGAACAACGTGAAGGTGGCGATGTTTCACCAACACCAGGCCGACGAACTCGATCTCGAGAAGACAGCCATCGCTGCATTCTCAGGCGGCATTGATGCCGGTAAGCGTAATTTACGCACGATCCTGGGCTCGTTCGGATTCCCCGGCGACACCGCAGACCGCATGGTGCGCGATATGTCTGGCGGCGAACGCACCCGTCTGGCACTCGCTCGCACCATGATCGAACCGGTCAACCTGCTCGTGCTCGATGAGCCCACCAACCATCTCGATCTCCCATCATGCGACGTCTTGGAAGATGCACTCGCGGCATATCCGGGCACCGTGCTACTCGTCACGCATGATCGCCACCTGATCCGCAACGTGTCTGATGCTGTCATCGATGTCCGCGACGGTCGCGCCACCTGGTACGACGGCGTGCCCGATGAGATCCTCACCCCGCCGGATCCGTCCAAGGTCGCCCGGGCATCAACCGGTCTGAGCAAGGCCACCGATCCGCAGGCCGAAAAACGCAAGGAAGGCGCCAAGGTTCGACAAGGCTCCCAGGGCCTGCGTAAGAAGGTGCAGAAGCTTGAGCGCGAACTAGAGAAAGCCGAAGCCAAGGTCGCGAACCTTCACACCCAACTCGCCGATCCTGAGATTTACGACCGTCCCGAGGAAGTACACCGTCTCGCCACCGAACACGAAGCTGCCAAAGATCGAGCCGTGAGGCTCATGGATGAGTGGACGTCGGCCGCCGAACAGATCGACGACTAGTCCACGACCGACACTCTGCTCCCACGGATTCTTGACCTTCGCCGCAGTCGCCGATCGACTCCCTTGGCGTCAAACCTCGGGGGACCTTACGACTCACGGCCGGGACGATCTCGTCGGGCACGTCGACACGTTGCGCGACTTGCCATGGCATGCGCATAGCCAAGACTTCGATCCGGCGCGGTCATGACCGACGCAGAGTTGCTGGATTGACCCCGATAGCTTGCCCCAATGCCAACAGCCGAGGTTCAAGACGGAATCAACATCGAATACGAGATTACCGGAGAGGGTGAGCCGCTGCTGTTCATCATGGGACTTGGCGGGCAGTTGGTGGATTGGCCCGACGAATTTGTCGAGCTGTTCGTGGAAGCCGGCTATCAAGTAATCCGGTTCGACAATCGCGACATCGGACTTTCAACACAAACCGACTGGACACCACCAAGCCATCGGCGCGCTGTCTGGGCGGCAATCCGCCAGAAGCCTCTGAAGGACGCGGGCTACACGCTTGATGATATGGCAGATGATGCTGCCGGACTTCTCGCCCACCTCAAACTCGACTCGGCGCACGTCGTGGGGATGTCGATGGGCGGCATGATTGCTCAGGCACTCACCATCCGTCATCCCCTTCGTGTTCGATCGCTCTGCTCGGTCATGTCCAATACCGGCGATCGGACGAACGGCGGATTTACCTGGTCGCTGGTGCGCCAGTTCGCAAATCGGCCAACACCCACAAAAGAAACGGCAGTCGATGGATCTATCAAGATGTTCGAAGCAATCTCGGGGCCCCAATTCGACTCCGAGACGTATCGCGTCCGCGCCCAGGAAAGTGTTGACCGAAGCTTCACACCGATGGGTATTGGTCGTCAGACTGCAGCCATCAGCGCCAGCAAAGACCGCACCGACCAACTGGGCCAGGTGACCTGCCCAACACTCGTTATCCACGGCATGGTCGACCCGCTGGTCAAGCCGAGCGGTGGTACTGCTACCGCAGCCGCAGTTCCTGGCTCTCGGCTCTTGCTGTTTCCCGACATGGGACACGATCTACCCGAGTCCCGATGGGAAGAGATGCGCGACGCCATTGTCGCCAACACCCACCGGACCTAGTGATTGCCGTCCTCTCTTGTGGCGAGCAGATCACGCCCGTTCTCTGGAGACGATGTGAACAGCGTCCCGGTCGCGGGCACGGCGCGACCCGAGGGCAAACACTGCGAGCCCGATCCAGACGAGCACATAGCCAACGATCTGTCCCCTCGAACATGGTTCGTCGTACACCACGACCCCTACCAAGAACTGGAGTGTCGGGTTGACGTAGAAGAGGACACCGACGAGCGAGAGCGAAATTCGACGGGCAGCCCAGCCAAAGCAAACGAGTGGCAGCGCTGTAACGATGGCCATCGTCGCCAGCCATACATCCCGGCCGGGAACTGAGACCCCCACCAATCCGTCGCCCATGACGGCGCGTATAACCAGGTATCCCACCGCGAACGGCACGAGCATGACCATCTCAAGGGTGAGCCCGTCGAGTGATCCTACCGGCGCCGTCTTTCGCAGATAGCCGTAGACGGCGAAGGTGGTGGCGATCACTAGGGCCAGCCAAGGCACCTCACCAACGTCCAACGAAAGCAACGCGACACCGATTGTGGCGATCCCAATAGCCACAGCCTGCAGTCGGTGAAGCCGCTCGCCCAGCACCAGCACGCCGAGGAGCACCGATAGCAAGGGCTTCATGAAGTAGCCCAGGCTCGACTGGAGCACCTGGTTGGAGCTCACGGCGTACACGAAACCAAGCCAATTGAGCACCAACATGGCGGCCGAGACAGCAGCCACGAGCCGGGTGCGCCGGTCGCCAAGCATTCGACGAACATCGCCAAGTCCTCCACGCTTCGCTTGGATCAAGCCGAGCAAGACCGCCGTCGACACGATCCGAAATCCAGTGGCGTCAAGCACCGGCACGTCGTGTATTTTCCAGAACACCGGGGAGACACCCCACCAGATGTAGGCCCCAAGGGCCACCAAAACTCCACGACGCATCGGCGCACGCTAGCTGGCTACCACGGGTGTCCCCGATGGCGTGGACACTCTCCAGGGAAGATCACGCGGCAAGCGCTCGGACCCTCGCCATACTGAGACCATGCCCGACGCCCCGGCACCTCTCACCACCATCGCTCCCGTTGAGGAGACCGTCACCAATCCGGTCACCGACGAGGGCGACCACGATCGGTTCGCTCACTATGTGCGTAAGGCCGACGCAACAAGAGCCGCAGTCGAGGGTGCCCCTGTGCGGGCGCTGTGCGGCAAGGTCTGGGTCCCGAATCGGGATCCGGCGAAGTACCCGGTGTGCCAAGCGTGCACAAAGATCCGGGAACGACTGCTAAATCGCAACAACAACTGATCCCTCACCAGTGACGGGTTCGGCGGTACTGCATCTCGTGCTCGTGGCATTCGTTGGTATGAGCAGACTCTTGCTCGCTGAGAAGCCTGACTTCTTGCCCGACGACATCAAGGAGCGAACGGACGCAACACCGTGGTCATTGACTGAATAGGCTGTGGAGGTCTGTCTGCACCGACCCAAAGGATCCAGCGTGAAGGTCGCCGTTGTCTACGAGAGCCGAACCGGAAACACCGCTCGTGCGGCCGAGTTGATTGGCGCCAGCGCGCAAGAACTCGGCCATGACGTCGGCGTGTGGTCGACCGGAAAAGTCAATCTGGAATTTCTGACCGATGCCGACATCGTCTTCCTCGGCACGTGGACCGACGGCATCATCGTTGCCGGCCACCGTCCCGGCGATGCGGGCCGTCTACTCGACATGCCTGGCATCTGGGGTAAACCCACGGCCGGCTTCGTCACCTACGCCGTGCACGCCGGAAAAGTTGTCGAGAAGGTCGGCGATGTCGTCACCCTGCTTGGCGGCGACTGGCTCGGCGGACGTTCATTTCGACGCGACAAGCTCCCCGACGGAATCGCCGGCTTCGTCGTTGCTGCCCTCGACGAGGCCCAAGCGCGCATTTCAACTTCGTGACGATTGGGAATCCCGACGTGAATTCCAGCGCGGGATGGGGGACCATTCGGTCAGAGGAATCTTCTATGCGAAGTCACATACAGGGCCTCTTTCTGCTCCTCATCGTCGGTATCGCTCTTCTGGGCATGGTGGGTTACGCCGCGCCTGTGGTGAAAAAAGCGCTCGGAGAGGATGGAGCGCTCCAAGCCGAAAGCGCTCCGGAGGACGCGATCGACCTCGATGCGGCCGAGGCTGAAATCGACCCGCCGCTCAACGGCGATGAGGTCGGGATTGTGCAAGGCCATCTCACACGGCTTGGATTCGACCCTGGTCTCGTCGATGGTCTGATGGGCCCGAGCACCCGCACGGCGATCGACGAAGCGATCGTGGAATTTCAGCTCAACATCAGTTCAAGCGATCGAGATCTTCTGAACTACACCCAATCTCTCGTTGATGCACTCGATGCTGCCGCCAGCGCCACCGCCACCGAGGAAGAGTTCGGCACAACTGAGTCGGGCTGAGTGTTATCTAGAACAAGTACTGTCGCTCGTGCTACGGTTTTTTCGCTGCGGAGGGTGTGATGACGCAGGTAACCACCGAATTCACTCAAAACAGAACCTCCCCCGACTCCCACCGTTCCCGTTACGGCTGGTTATTGGGCCGCGAGATTACGATTCTCATTAGTGGATTCGTGCTGTACCGGCTCGTTCGCCTTGTTGTAAAGGATGAGATCGACCGCGCCTTGGTCAACAGTCACACAATCGTGCACTGGGAACGAGCACTCGGCATCTTCAACGAGGTCAATCTCCAATCCACGGTTCTCGGCAGTGAGCAGATCGTGTGGGGGCTTAACCGCTACTACTTCTTGGCCCACTTCATTGGAAGCGCTGCGTTCCTCACCTGGCTCTACGTGCGCCACTTCGATTGCTACGGCCGCGTTCGTCGAGTCATGTTCGGCACCACCTTCACCGCCTTGGCGGTCCACGTACTCTTCCCGCTTGCGCCGCCCCGGTGGTTTCCGGATCTTGGTTTCGTCGACACGCTCCAGACCTTCGGCCCGAGGATCTACGACAGCGAAGCCATCGCCAACACCGCGAACCAAATCGCAGCCATGCCGTCACTTCATGTGGCGTGGGCGCTGATTGGCGCGTGGGCGATCATCAGGGCCAGTTCGAGTCCCTGGAGGTGGGCGGCAATCGCCCATCCGCTGGTCATGACGGCCGCAGTCGTGCTCACCGCCAATCACTGGTGGCTTGACGCATTCGCGGCTGCCGCTCTGGTCGTCCTCGTGATCGGCATCGACCTTCCGGTCCAGCGCCGGCTTGAGCTTCGCAAGTCTCGCCGCAGATCACCGAAGGCGACTACCACCTCCGCGTGACCCCGTCTCATCTCGCGCTGGTATCCCGATCAGAAACTCGATAGCGAGCCAACCAGAGAACGCCAGGGTTGGACCGTACCTGTCATACCTGTCGCCTATGTTGCTGATCGTGACTCGTTGCCGGAACACCGACTGATGATCGTCTGCGGGCACTGCGGAGAACGCCACGCCACCGTGGCAGACGTGCGCGAGTGCACGGGCGAACGCCCTGGCGATGAATCCCTCTTCGCCACGCAGTCGGATCCCGAAGAGCACCCCATCCTGAGGGTGCAGCCGATGGCGGAGCCCATCATTCTCACCGCTGACTGGGGGCGCCTCGCTGGACCTCCTGCTCTCGGTCGTTCCGTTGTGGTGTTGCCAGGGCAGTCGGCGCCCGCCCCGTGGGCGAAGGCCGAACGGGTCGTAGTTTCTCGTTCAGCTAGCCGAATCCCCGACCGCCTGATCGACGCCTCGCAGACACGCGAGGCCCTGGTGATCGAACTCAGCGGCGATTTGCCACCTGCGGACCCTGTGCTTCATTCAGAATTCTGGACACTCGGGCCCGATACTGACCTCGAAGGTGAGCTTCTGCGTTACTTGGTGCTCGGTCATGCAGTCGATGCGCGGGATCCGAACGCCCCTTCTATCCGAGCCGTCGATCTCGCCGTTGCTGCCGGCGCCACCCTTGCTGCCGGCGGATCTGCTGATGTCGACACTGCGAACGGACCCATGTGGTGCGACGGCGGACAGTTGCACTGGCTCGATACCGAGTTGCTCGGCGCGCCGTTGATCCCAGCCGCCAATCTCGCCGTCGGAAACCTCACACCAATCGGCTCCATGGCAGAGCCAGAGGCTGAAGTCGGACTTGCCCCCGACCAACAAGCCGCAGTGACCCACTCGGGTGGAGCGGCCCGCATCATTGCCCCCGCTGGCTCGGGCAAGACAAGAGTCCTCACGGAGCGAGCCCGCTATCTAATTCGTGAGCGCGGTATTGCCGCCGAGGGCGTCTGCCTGCTCGCATTCAACGTGCGCGCTCGAGAAGAGATGCAGGAGCGAACTCGCGACCTTGCCGGCCTTCAGATCCGCACACTCAACAGCCTCGCGCTGGCCATCATGTCGGGCACGGCTCCGTTCGCATCGCCCTCCGGCCGGAGCCGCCCACGCGTGATCGACGAGCGAGGCGTGCGATCGGTCCTCGATCAACTCGTCAAGCGACGACGCCAAGCCATGTCTGACCCGATGGCAGTATGGATCGAAGCATTGGGCGCATGTCGTCTCGGCCTCCGATCGCCAGCTGCGGTCGAACAGGAATTCGGTGGCGATGTCAAAGACTTCGCCACCGTGCTCCCAAACTATCGAAAGGTGCTGGCCCGCCAGAACTCGGTCGATTTTGATGAGCAGATCCTGGGGGCCATCGAGATCCTGTTGACTGATGTCACGGCCCGTAACGCAGCTCGACGCTCCTGCCAGATCCTGCTCGTTGACGAATTCCAAGATCTAACTCCCGCCCACGTGCTGCTGATTCGGCTTCTCGCTGGGCCCGCCGCCCACGTCTTCGCTGTCGGCGATGATGACCAGACCATCTACGGCTACTCCGGCGCATCGCCGGCATGGTTGATCGACTTCGATGACCTCTTCTGGTCAGCCACCTCTCACGATCTAGAAGTCAACTATCGGTGCCCGGCACCCGTAGTCGATGCGGCCATCAGCCTGCTTAGCCATAACCGCACCCGAATCGTGAAGAAAACTCGAGCGGCAACAGCCTTTGCCGCCGGCAGCGAATCAGTCTTCATTCACCACCAGGCCGACCCGATGGCCGTGACCTGCTCTCGAGTTGCTGATTTACTCGCCGAGGGTGTGCCGCCGCAAGACATTGCCGTTCTCACACGAGTCAACTCAACCCTGCTGGGGCCCATGCTCACGCTTGAGGAGTCTGGTGTTGGCACCACGGCAATCATCGATGAAGCCTTCACCCAGCGCACGGGGGTGGCGGGTGCACTGGCGTGGATCCGGCTCGCCACCGCACCAGAACACACCCTTCCCGGCCACGAGATGCTCAGCGCCGCCCGACGTCCGCCTCGGGGGTTGAGTCCCCGGGTGATCGAGTGGATGAGTGAGCGGTCGAGTCCGAAGGAACTGATGCGGCTCGCTGAATATCTACGAGAAGAGCGTGACCAGATCAAGGTCACAGACTTCGTGAGCGACCTGATGCGACTTCGTCAGTTGGTTGACGATGATGCAACAACCGAGCAGATCCTGTTGTTCGTGCGCGACGAACTTGGTCTCGGTGCCGCACTTGAGCAGCGCCTCGACGCGAGCCGCCGCAGTGTCGACCGGTCAGCACACAGTGATGACCTAGCCGCGCTGCTTGCCGTTGCCCGTCACCAACCCGACCCTGAGGCGTTCCCTCACTGGCTCTCACAGCAGCTCCAGAGACGCCGGCCAGACCGAGGCGGCGTGCGCCTGTCAACCGTGCACAAGATCAAGGGTCAAGAGTGGCCGCACGTAATCATCCATGAGGCCAACGCCGATTTGTTCCCACACCGGCTCGCCGCCGACCGCGAAGAAGAGCGCCGGATCTTCCATGTGGCGGTGACCCGCTGCAGTGAAACCCTCACCATCGTCGCCGGTGCACCCCCGTCGCCGTTCATCGCAGAACTCACCACACCCTTCGACCCGACATCAACTCCACCAACCCCGCCCGTCCCTCCAGTTCGCGACCAGGCAACGGCCACGGCCGCGCCCCTGAGCGCCGACGATGCCGGGCTTCGGGAGTCCCTCCGCGCGTACCGATGGGCTCAGGCATCCGCTGCCGCTGTCCCTGCCTACGTTATTTTCAACGACGCCACGCTCGATGATCTTGTCACCCGACGGCCAGTCGACGACACGGAACTGTTGCGGGTGAAGGGCATCGGTCCCGTAAAGATCGAGAAACACGGCGCCACCATTCTCGAGATCATCAATGGCGCCTAAGGCGACGCTATGGCAGCAGGTGTCGCAACCTCACAACCGGGCGCGAACTCGTGTCGGCCGCTCGACCTAGGCGCGGCTGAAGTCCGGCGAATTCTTGGCCGTAGAGAACTGATCGATACCAAGCGCACCGGCGAATCCGCGCGTATGGCCAGCGAATGACTCGTCGAGCGGGATGCCAGAGGCGTCAGCGGCAAGGTTGAGTGAGCGGAAGATGGCAACGGTAAGCGCTGCCTCAATAACGCCATCATCGCCAACCCCTGAGCGCAGGGCCTTGCGTGCCACGGCAAGGGTCTCATCGCGCCGCCAGGATGCTTCGGCGAAGGCAGCGAGTTCGGCGCCGTGACCCACCCCTGCATCGCCGCCCTCTACGGCGGCGGCAAGCAGAACCTCGTCATCGGTGGCGGCGCTGCTCACACCGAGCAGCGTGACGTGAGCCGACGTTCAATAGAAGCACTCGTTGAGTGAGCTGGTGCGGGCCGCCAGCGACTCGACCTGCGGACGGGTAAGTGCTCGATCGGTCCAGACCATCTCGTCGAACGCGTCTCGGCTGTACATGGACAGCACCAGGCTTCGCCAGCGCAAGTGATCTTCAGCCGCAAGACTGAGCGACCGGGCCACGTTCGGGCCTCGGAACGGCACCGTCATCTGGATATGCCCACCGGCATCGCCCATGTCGTCTGGACGTTCGCCTGATGGTTCGCCAGCTTCGGGTTCGGGGAAGGGAACGACATCGATCCCCATCGAGATGCAGAACTGGTCGACCGTGATCACCTGGGCGACAAGAGCTGCCGTTTCGGCATATGCAGCGTCGCCAATTTCTACCGAGAGTTCAGCGACCAGATTCGAGTCGATAAGCGAGGCCTCAGTCGCAAAGATAGCGGCCAGCGCGACGAGGACGGCGCCACGGTCACCGCTCGCGTCCCGCAGGGCGTTGAGGCCGCCATTGCGATCCCAGAGCGGGCGAGGGATAGCCGCACGAGCAGCGTTGACGATGGTGATGCGTTCTGAACCATTGAGCCGTCGACTGGGACGACCAAGATTTGTCCATGCCACGGCAGCCGCTTCAGCGACGCCCGCAGGAAGGATCAGCTCGCCAAACACGATTCACATGTGGCGTGATAGACGACCTCGGCACGGCGCACCGCCATGCCGTGCGTTTCGCTCAGAGGCAGCTCAAGCGGCGCGAGACCGTGCTGCACATCGTGGATGACCCCACAGGAGTCGCACACGAGGTGGTTGTGCGGAGAGGTGGTGGGGTCGTAGCGCTTCGAACGGCCCTCGATTCTCAATTCCAGGATCTCGCCCATCTCGGTCAGTTCGTGGAGAGTGCTGTAGACGGTGGCTCGGCTGACCTCGGGAAGAATATCTGCGGCCCGGACATGCACTTCGTCAGCAGTCATATGCACATTGATTCCATCAAGCGCCTGGGCGACTGCGCGACGTTGTGCGGTGAGGCGATAGCCATGCAGACGGAGTCGGTCCAGAAGCGAAGAGTGCACTATAGGCAACTGTAGCAGTGGCCACTAATGGAGTGTTTCCAAGACTGTACTTAGTCCAGTCTTGAAGGAGTGTCCGCACTCGTGAACATGCCCACAGGCCACTTCGGGCCTCTGGCCGGCCAGTCGCGCCTCTCGCAATGAAATGGTGTGGTTGTACTTCTCGTTCCGCATCACCGAGGACTACGCGAGTTGAGGACTACGCGAGTTATTGCATCCCTCGTCCGCTGACCTGACGCTGGCTGACTTCGACAAGTTCGCCGCGACGAACCTCAAACGAGACCACCCGGTCGACTGAGTGCTGGCCTGCTCGCGCCTTACCCGTCACGACATCAAGCGACATGCCCTCAATGAGCGGCAGCAGGGCTACAGCTTTGAACCCCTCAGTACGGCCAGGGTGAGATAGTTTCTCTTCCTGAATCAGATCAACTGACTCCCAAATCCATACGTCGTCTACGCTCACGAAGCGACATCGATGGTTGGTACGACTCTTCGCCATGATGGATCCAGGGCACACGATCACAGAGCCGTCGACCCAGGGCATGGTGCCAAGACCATCACGGCCAAAGCCCGACTCGAACGCCTGCTCGGTCAACGCGTCGAGATTGCCACCGCTGACTGCACGACGACGAACTTCGTCACGAAGTGCAGCGGCGAGATGCGCAAGAACATCATCAGAGAGGTTTTCCGCCAATTCCACCGCAGTCTCAGGATCATCGGTGAGGTGTTTAACAATAGTTCCGTAGCGCCGAGTCACCATCTAGCCATGATGCCCGCTACGGGCCGAACATCCCCGTACGGCTCTTGCCAGACCTTTCGCGCAGTCTCACGCACGTGGACCATGATGCGAGTGGGCAGACCGACGAGATCGAAGCGCCTCTCGTACTCGTCGTGGAGGACCACCCAATTAACCAAGCGCTTGCCGTCGCTCAACTTGAGCAGTTGGGCTATCGGTCTGTGGTCACTCCCTCGGGTTGGCACGCGCTCAAAGAGATCAAGAGCCAACGGTTCGACATGGTTCTGGTGGACTGGCAACTGAGCGATATCAACGGCCTGGAAACCACCCGACGGATTCGAGAACGCGAGAAATCATTAGACGCCCATGGACTGCCGATCGTTGCAGTAACGGCAAACACGATGCCGGGCGACCGGCAGCGATGCATCGACGCAGGGATGGATGACTTTCACTCCAAGCCGATCAGCCTCGCGAATCTACGCGGAGCCCTCGAACGGGCCCTTTCCCACCAACGTCCGAACCGAAGAATCGACGGCACACCGCATGGCCAGGCAATCAGAAAAGAGTCCGGGGCGATCGGTCGCCTCATTGACGACCTCGGCGACGTACTCGGTAAGCGCGTCGTCCTCATCCCGAAGATCGGCATCTATCTCGCGCTCTTACGCCAACCTTCGGTGCTCGCTTCGCTGTTCGCAGGCATCGTCACCACCGGGCTGCTGATGCGAAGACCGTGACGGCTACACCGACAATCGATCGCCGGTTGCGCCGTTGATGCGAGACTGTCCGTATGGACATCTCCAAAGCATTGTCATGGGCCCAAGGGCATTCAATCGCTGCACTGATAACGCTGCGCCGGGACGGACGCGCCCAGTCATCTGACATCGCCTACGCGGTAATGGGCACCACGATCAATATCTCGCTCACCGACACCCGAGCAAAGACCGCCAACATGCGACGCGACAACCGGGTCGTGCTCCACATCAGCGAACCCAGCGCCTGGAGCTATGTGTCGATCGACGCGACCGTTGAGCTGTCACCAGTTTGCACCACACCCAACGATGCCACCGCCGATGAGCTCGTTGCCGTCTACCAAGCAGTCACAGATGGCGAGCACTCAGACTGGGGTGAGTTCCGCCGCGCCATGGTCGACGAAGGTCGAATCGTCGCTCGGGTCACGCCAGTCAGCGTGACCGGCCAAATCAACTGAGGTGGCAGAACCGGGATTCTTCGAACACGTTCTCGATGCCCTCGAGGGCTTCATGGACGACAACCACGGAACGGTCCACGCCAGCGCGCACCGCCGGGGCCTGAAGGTCTGGTTCGGAACCGCTGACGACCACACCGCCCGCGAGCACTACGAGGCCCAACTGGTCCGCCAAGACGGTGAGGCTGCCTTGGAGATCGGCTTCCATGCCGAACACCGAGACCCAGCAGAGAACGAGGCGTGCATCGAATACCTCATGGCGAAAGAGATGCAATGGCGCAAGAAATTGGGCCAGGAGGCCGAAGCCGGCTCGTTCCTCGGCATGGATTCCTGGCGCCGAATCTCCGAGATCTGGGAACCACCCGATCCCGAAGATCCCGAGGCATCGATCGAGGTAGCGGCTCGGCTCGCCGACTATGTCGACGCGATCGAGCCCTTAAGGGTGCGAGACTGACCGAAATGGACGACTCCTCCACCTCAGGCCCCGGCCGCGGCCTTTATTGCAACAGAACCCTCAACCTCCGTGGTGTCCGAGCCATCGGCTACGACATGGACTACACGCTCATCCACTACCACGTGGATGAATGGGAACGGGCCGCGTTCGAACACGCTCGTCAACGCCTCGCCGAGAGCGGTTGGCCGGTGGAGTCGCTCACCTTCGATCCGCAAGCATTCACGCTTGGTCTGGTGTTCGACGTTGAGCTTGGCAACCTCGTCAAAGCGACACGCTTCGGCTACGTGATGAAAGTTCAGCACGGCAACTCACCGCTCAGCTTCGATGAACAGCGATCGGTCTACGACGAGATCGTGATCGACCTCGGCGAGGACCGATTCGAGTTCATGAACACGCTGTTCGAGCTAAGTCGCGCGTCCCTGTGGACGCAACTGATCGAGATCCATGACCTGAAGCCGCTCGTCGGGGTCAGCTCCTACCTCCAGCTCTATCGAGAGATCGATCGGGCCCTGGGCGCCGCCCACCTCGAGGGAGCGCTCAAGCAGCAGATCGTCGACGATCCCGATCGGTTCGTCGACTTCGATCCTGGCATCGTGGAGACGCTCACCGATCAACGACTTGCTGGCAAACAGCTACTCCTGATCACCAACTCCGAGTGGTGGTACACCGAGCGCATGATGCGCTGGTGCTTCAACAGCTCAATGCCTGACGGTCAAACGTGGCGTGACCTGTTCGACGTTGTGATCGTGGCCGCTGCCAAGCCGCGCTTCTTTTCTGAACGCGGCCCGATCTATCGCCTTGTCGACGATGAACTCGGCCATCTCGAACCGCACTATGGCGCGCTCCAGAGCGGAGAGGTCTATCACGGTGGC
>Ga0233427_10002349_pt1 | contig 18058 bp, 10 predicted proteins | sample SI_118_April2016_5_FD_179885 | JGI IMG/M metagenome (GOLD analysis project Ga0233427, IMG submission 179885) | Seawater microbial communities from Saanich Inlet, British Columbia, Canada - SI_118_April2016_100_MG | ecosystem: Environmental > Aquatic > Marine > Inlet | place: Canada: British...
ACAAGGTTCTATCAGAAGATGAAAATAAACCTCTTTTTAATCGAGCATTACAAGGAACTTACCCTCCAGGCTCAACTTTTAAATTGATTAATGGGTTAATTGCTTTGCAAGAAAAGGGAATTACTATCAACACTAATTTCAATTGCACAGGTGATATGGGTTATACTTTTGGAATAAAGGGAAGGTTTGTAGGTTGTCATCCGCATACCACACCCTTAAGTTTAAAAAAGGGGATTGAGATATCTTGTAATGCTTATTTCTGTGGAGCTTATGATAAGTACTTTAGTAAGTTTAATTCTACTATTGAGGCTTATGACAATTGGCACTCCCATGTTTCTAGTTTCGGTATTGGGAATTATATGAATAATGACTTTATTTCTGGGTCTCCTGGAAAGTTGCCTAAATCATCCTATTTTGAAAAACTTTATAGAGGAAGTTGGAATGCAAATACTGTTATCTCAATGGCAATTGGGCAAGGGGAATTATTACTCACACCAATACAAATGGCAAACATGACTGCTATTATTGCTAATAAAGGGTTTTACTATACGCCTCACATTATAAAAGAAATATCTGGACAGGAAAATATTGATACTAACTTTACAAAAAAGAAATATTGCACCATAGAAGCAAAATATTTTGAACCAATAATTGATGGGATGCTAAAAGTTACAACGGGGGAAGATGGTACGGCTCAAAATAGCCAAATTGCAAGCCTTGACATATGTGGGAAAACAGGAACAGCTCAAAATCCACATGGAGAAGATCATTCAATTTTTATTGCTTTTGCTCCAAAAGATAACCCTAAGATAGCTATTGCGGTTTATGTTGAAAATGGAGGTTTTGGCTCTACTTGGGCAGCTCCAATCGCATCATTGATGATTGATAAATATATCAATAAGAATATTTCAAACAGCTATCAAGAGAAGTTTATACTAGACGGAAATCTAATTGCGGAAGATTAAATGAGAAGCGCAAAAAATATATTTGACAATATTGATAATGTAAGCATCTTACTTTATGGAGTCCTAGTGTTTCTTGGTATTGTTAATATTTACGCTTCACAATATAATGCTGATACTTCATTTGCTTTTGACCTTTCAAGTAGGTACGGAAAACAAATTCTATTTACTGGAGTTGCCGCATTCATTGCTTTTTTAATAGTGATAATTGATTGGAAATTTTTCTATTCTTTAACTTATTTGCTTTATGCAGTTGTAATTCTACTGCTGATAGGGGTGCTTTTTCGGGGCGCAATGACAGGTGGGGCAACATCTTGGTTTGAATTAGGGCCTTTTAAATTTCAACCTTCTGAATTTGCAAAATTTGCCACAGCATTAGCGGTAGCAAAGTATTACAATAACATTCATAGCAAGTACATTCCCTTGCAGGATAAATTGAAAACTTATGGAATAATTTTACTTCCATTTTTACTGATTATTTTACAAAATGATTTAGGAACTGCATTAGTTTATGCTTCTTTTGTATTAGTATTATACAGAGAAGGATTGTCAGGAAACATACTTATCTTTGGATTAATTGTTGGTGTTTTATTTGTTCTTTCTTTACTATTAAATCAAATTTTACTCGTGAGTATTTTAAGCGGAATTGCTTTTATTATTTTCCTAATTTCAAGAAAAAGAAAGAAAGAAATAATTGCACTTGGTGGAATTTTAATAGCTTCAATGGCATTTGTTTTAAGTGTGAATTATATGTTTGATAACTTCCTGGCTCCTCATCACAAGGTGAGAATTGAGATATTGTTAGGAAAGAAAATTGATACTCATGGTGCTGGTTACAACTTAATACAATCCAAAATTGCTATTGGAAGTGGAGGATTGTCTGGTAAAGGATTTTTAAACGGAACTCAAACTCGATTTGATTTTGTGCCTGAACAAAGTACTGACTTTATCTTTTGTACAATAGGTGAAGAATGGGGTTTTATTGGGAGTCTGTTTTTTGTATCGGTATTTATAGGACTTTTATTACGAATACTTTTTTTAGCTGAAAGGCAAAGGTCAAACTTTAGCAGAATCTATGGATATAGTGTTGCTACTATCCTATTTATGCACTTTTTAATAAACATAGGAATGACAATTGGTTTAGTACCAGTAATTGGGATTCCTCTTCCTTTTATTAGTTATGGGGGATCTTCACTTGTAGGTTTTACTATCCTACTTTTCATTTTCTTAAATCTTGATTCCTACCGCTTACAGATTTTAAGGTAAAAAAATGCCCATCATTTCTGATAGGCACTCTTCACTTTTCTTTTAAATTTTAGTAGAAGTCTGATCTGTTATCAATAACATCAGCATCTTCTTTTAATGCATTATAAGATTGTCCATTAGCAGCAGAACTTGCTTGCTTTACAATATTAGTTTTTTGTTGAGAGAAATTACCTTCTAATTTCTCATCATCAATAGCAGTTACTTCAACAACATATACTGCATTATTACCAGTTATTGGAGCTGAAATTGAATTCAATTTAGTGCCGAATATACTACCAACTAACTCTGGCTCATACCCAATTCCTTGTACACTCAAATTAGCCATAGTAGCTTTTTGAGCACTAACTACAGTAGTTGAATTACTAGATGCAATTGATGCTAAATCATTAGTTGCAGTAATACTTTCAGTAATTTTATTAGCTTTCTTTTCTTTTATAACTAAAGCAGAAATCTGCTCTTTAATATCTTCTAATTCTGTAGTTCCTTCTTCATATTCTTTAGTTAAATAAGCTACTACATAAGAGTTTTCAAATTGAAATACTTCAGAAACACTTCCAGCCTCATTAGTATTCATCCATCTTACCATTTCTCTTGAATTTGGCAAACCAACAATTGCTTGTTTATCAGAAGTTACTTTACTATCGCTTCTTTTAACTAAATTATTTTTAGCGATTAAGGAGTCAAAAGCAACACCTTCATTTAAAATTTTACCAGCAAATTGAGCTGCTTGAGAATAGTAAGTGTTAAAAGTTTCTGTACTTGGCTCTACTACTCTATCAATATAAGCAATTTTAACTTTCTTTACTTTTCTACTTGTTTTTGTTACTTCAATTAAATGCACGCCAAATTGAGAAGTTACTACAGATAGATCACCTCTATTAGATGTAAAACATGCTTCATTAAATTCATCTACCATTGCTCCTTCTGAAAACCATTCTAAATCACCACCTTTAATAGCTGAACCTTTGTCTTCTGAATTCTTTTGAGCTAAATCAGCAAAATCTGCTCCACCTTCAATAGCTAATTTTAATGCATCTATCTTTTTATTTACTGAATCCATACTCATAGTTTGAGTTGGCTTAATTAAGATATGTCTTGCTTCAACAGAATCTGCTCTGTTTTGAACAGCAGCTAATTTTGCAATTCTGTAAACACCTTGGCTAGCTTGATAAGGACCGTAAACAGTACCTTCCTTTGCATTAAAAAGTTCTTTCCACTTTTGATCTTGCAATCCATCTTCAGTAGAAAAAATGAATCTTGAATTTGTATTGTCAGAATTTCTTCTTGCCATCAATTCATAATCTTCAAAAATTTCAAAATCAGCAACTAAATCAGTAATTTCAGCTTTAGTAGTTGCATCATCTTCTACTGATGGAACAACTGAATACACTACAAAATCAACATCTTTTGATGCATCTTGAGTGTAATCATCTTTATGATTATTATAATAAGTATTAAGTTCACTTTCTGTTGGCTCAACATCTGCATCATCAATTGAAGTAAATGGAATTGCAACATAATTGAAAGTTACATTTTGGCTATTCGAGTTGAAATCAATTCGTGCTTCTTCATCAGTAACATAAATAGCTTTATTTACCAATGCATTGTACTTTGAAGTTTTTATTAAACCAATAAGATATTTTTGGAATCCAATCCATCTTGTACGAGCATCACCCGTTTGATCTTGATCAAATCCCTGTTGTAAATATTGAACAGCCCTATTTCCATCAAAAACACCAGTTATGGGGTCTTGAAATAGTTGAATTCTACTTACTTCAGGATGCACATTAAATCCTGAGATTCTTTCCATCCATTCATCATCAGAAACGCCAATACCTAATTTTTTATACTCATCTTCCATAATTAACTCTCTAACATACTGATCCCAAATTTGCGATCTAATTTGAGCTGTAGTTGTTTGAGTTAATACAGTTTGTTGGTTCTGAGCCTTCCAATTTTCTATGCCTTCATCAACTTTTTGCTCAAATTCTTGTCTTAAGACATCCTCACCTAATACTTCACCAACAAATATTGAAGCAGATGGATTGTTGTTTGGTTTCCACTCTGAAAACATTAACATCATAGTAATTAATCCTAACCCAATAACGAAAAGAAGAAGTTTTGTTTGGTTTCTAATTTTTTGAAGTGTTGCCATTCGTTTGTTTTGATTTATTTAAAGGTTGCGAATATACAATTGTTATTTAAGATATTAAAATTTCATTAGTTTGAAATTCTTACCTAGTAATAAGCTCTAATTGCACTTCCTGTATAGTAGTTTCATTTACTTTTATGATGGTAAATTGGTATTCCTCAAGCTCAATTACATCATTAATTGTAGGGATTTCTTCAAAATGATGCAATAGCAAACCAGCTATTGTTTCGTATTCATCTGATTCTGGAAGTTCTAAATTGTATTTCTTATTTACCATCTCAACATCAATTTTAGCCAGTAATCTATAACTATTTTCAGACAGCTGTTCATCTGTCAATTCTTCAATATCATGTTCATCAACTATTTCCCCTACAATCTCCTCAGTAACATCTTCTATTGTAATCATTCCTGAAGTTCCTCCAAATTCATCAACAACTAAGGCAACACCTTTATTGTTTTCAATAAACTGATTAAGCATATCCATAGCTAACATACTTTCTGGGACAAAAGAAATAGGAAGCAAAACAGACTTCACATTCTTAGGATTTTTAAATAAATCAGAAGAATGAACATAGCCAATCACTCTATCAATAGTTCCTTTATAAATTAGTAATTTTGACAACTTAGTGTCAATAAATTTCTCTTTTACATCATCAATAGTTGACAAAACATCCATAGCTATAATATCAGTTCTTGGGACCATACATTCCCTTATTTTTTTATCAGTTAAATCTAGTGCATTTTGTAACATTTCAACCTCTACTCTTGTGTCCTCTACTCCTTCTGCTGACTTTACATTACTTAAAAAATCATCTAAATCCGTTTTTCCAAAAACTTGTTTATCATTAGATATTTTCTGATTTAAAACATATTTCAAAATTAAATTTGCTAAATTTAACATTAACAATGCTAAAGGTCTAAACATTACAAAAAACAACCAAATTGGTAACGAAAACACCTTAAGTATATGATTAGGGAAAATTCTGAAAATTGCTTTCGGTAAGAATTCAGCAGTAATTAAAACAATCATAGTTGTAATGAAAGTTTGTACTAGTAGGAGTATTAGTGCTGAATTAAAATAATCAGAAAATTGTGGCGTAAGAATTTGAGTCATAACAATACCGTAAACTACCAAAGCGATATTATTTCCTACCAACATAGTAGTAATGAAATCAGATTCATTCTTAGTGAAATACGCAATTATTTTAGATGGGAATTTCCCAGTATTTTTATCTAACTCTAATTGTAATTTATTAGCAGAAATAAAAGCAATTTCAACTCCTGAAAAAAAAGCAGAAAAAAGTAAAGAGATAATAGCGACTGTAATTAGCATATTGTAAAAATACTAAAGATTATTCGTTTGGAGTTTCAAAATTGAAAGTTCCATGTATTTTAGAAATTGAATATTCAGTAAAGTCAGGGTTAGAAACAAAACCTTCACCTTCTATCACTTCTTTTCCTGTAGTAATTTTCACTTTTTTATCAGTATAAATCTTATTATTCTTTTCGTCCCAAATCAATTCCTCTGACTCCAACTTTTTTCCTGCTATATTTGTTAAAATAACATTTTCTTTTGCTGTCATTAACTTTTTTTCGTCATTGATTTCAGCATATTCTGCTTTTAAAGTAGACTGAACCAAAGCAGAATCATTATAAAAATAAACTACTAAATTATTTGAGAAAACGAGTTGAGGTTGTTGGTTATGGAATCGTTCTATGGTAGTTGCAACAATCTTTACTTTTAGTTTTCCATTCTCAGTATGTAACATTTCAGCTCCTTCAATCTTTTCAATTGGCAAAACTTCAGATGAGACAAATTCCTGCACCAATTTAGGGTCGTTTGAACACGAAACAAAAATAAGAGCAAGAAAAAATAAAAAACGCATTTTTATGATTTAATCACTAGTGCGAGCTGTAGTAGTTTTATTGATCCAGCAAGCTACAGTATGTTGTGTTCCAGCTTCAAGTCCATTAAAGAAACAATTTTCTTTTGTAGGAAAATACTTAGAATATGTATTGATACTTTTACTTGCTCTATCACTAGTTTCTTCATCTGTACGAGCTTTTCTAAACGCATCAACAGCTACCCAATAAACAGTTGATTTATCAAAATCACTACCACAGTTTTTAGCACCAGCAATATAGATATTTCCTAAATTCATATATGCTTCTCCCCATCCATTTCTAAGCTCCAACGCACTATATACTGCATTTCGTGCTGAAGCGTATGAACCACCATTACGATAAGCATCTGCCAAACCTAAATAGTAAATAGCTTTTTGATTTGCATCTTCTTCTAACTCAATTGCTTGTTTTGCAAAAGTAATTGCATTTGATGATTTTCCTTTAGCGATACTCATTTTTGACATTTGAGCAGCTGATGCTGCTGTAGGTTCTAACTCATACAATCTGCTTGAAGCATTGAAAAACAAATCAGAATCTGTACATTTTTTATTGTCTAATACTTTAGTAATTCTTTTAAGTAAATTAACATCTTCAGTAGCTGGATCAAATTTTACTGAGAATAGTGCAATCAAATCATCACAATTAGCATAAGGAGTAAATAGTTTCTCAACTTTCTCAGAATATTTAACAAAGTGAACTGCCATTTTTGTTTCGTTTACAATATTGTAATCAATCACCTCCGAAACAACTGAGTAAGCCTCAATTACATCAGACTTTGCTTTAATACCTGATTTCTCTAGATTTACAATTGCTTTCATATAACCAAAAACTGCTTGTACGCTAGCGTTATTACCCTCCAATTCAATTGAACGTTTCAAGTAACCTAATGCCTCCTCACTTCTGCTTTTATCAACCCCAATTAACTCATACCCTTTAATTCCAAGAACATATCCTTCCTTACCAAAATACTTAATTCTATCATCAAAAACCATCATTAAAGTGTCCACATAAGCCGATTTATTTGCTTTATCAGCTTTCATTTTAGCTTTTAAAATCTTAGGCGCATTCTTAAATATATTCCCACTTGACTCAGGGCAGTTCACATAAGCCCATCTCCAAGGATTGTAAGCGTCATCATAATTTTTCTGCTTGTAATACTCCCTAAACATTGAAAGATTCTCTTTACATTTTTGCTCATCTGCACCATATTTACCTTGAGCGCTTACACTAAAAACTGCTAAAATAGCAACAATTAAAACTAAAAACTTTTTCATAATTTTATTAATCATATTTTCTTTTTACAAACCAAATTCCATCATAAGAAACACTTAAACCTAAACGAACAAATTGTTCTTTTATTAAATTATCATCAGTAGTACCTCTTTTCCCTATAGTACAAGAAAAATCATATTTTGTTCTTGATTTTTTCACAGGAATACCAAAACCAAAACTTACGCTCATTTCTTGTAATTGATTTCCATCAAAAAGCAAAGGAGTATTACTATAGGAACCTCCTAAACGGTAATCCATTCGCTTATAATATTTTGTAATTGAATTAAAATCAGGAGTGAATTGCATACCTCCAGAAATTCTAGTGCTATTTGCTAAATCATCTGATTCATCCAATAAACTATAATCAGACCAATTTTGAATGCTATAATCAGCAACAAAAAGCCATTTTTTCCCATTCCTGTAAGTTAAACCCCCACAAACATATTTAGGTAAGTTAACATCACCCCATTCTATCTTGTTCACAAAAGTATCTTTAGGTGTTTCAAAAAATCCAGAATACTCAAAAGACTCCACTAACTCAGTTCTCTTAGATCTAATTTTGGAATCATTGTTAGTAGTAAAGCCGAAAGAAATTTGTTTTTCCTCTGAAATATTATGTTTATATAATAATCCTAATTCATAATAATACCCTTTTAGGTTTATAGTGCTATTTGCTCTACTATTCATAAAAGATTCATCATCAAAAATAAGTTGTTTTCTCCTATTGAGTCCTCCAAAAAGATAAGAAGCTTTTAAGCCTATAGAGAAATTCTCAATAGGTTCATACGCACCACCAAAATATATTTTACTAATCCCTCCATCACCAAAGTAATTCATATCAGCATTATAGTCTTCATCTCTAGCATTTATTTCATAACCCACACTACTATAAGGCAACATTCCCATACTAGCTCCCCATTTTTCTGATAAAGGAAAACCTACAATAAGATGGCTAAAAGCATTATTGTTTACCGTATGTTCTTCAGTTTTATTTTGCATTCTGGTAGTCTTGTGCCAACCACCAGTTGAAAATAGAAAAGAATTTGGCTTAAAAGAAGTAAAAGAGGCAGGGTTATTCGGATTTACAGTTGAACTGTTATTGAAAGCAGTTGAAGCTCCTCCAAAAGCTGAAAATTCAGGAAGAACATTTTCATGTAAATCACCTAAACCAAAACGAGAGTAAGGAGAACTAGTAGCAATTTGTGCAGAAGTTTGCAATGCTAAACCACTAATTATTACAACTAAACTAAATATTTTATTCATTATAATCTAAAATTTCATTCAACCCAATTAACACTAAATTAGGATTTGCAAATATGCTATTTTTTAATTCCTTTTCAAAGTAAAAACTATCCCCACCTGTAAAGACAAAAACAGTATCGGTATTTTGGCTTTTATACTCTGATATTATTGTTTTTACTTCAGCTAAAATTCCTTGCTGTACACCACTAATTATTGATGTTTTAGTATCATTACCAATCACTAATGCATTTTTTTCACTTTTAATTAACGGCAACTTATCCGTAAAAGTATGTAAAGCATTGTATCTCATTTCAATTCCAGGGGATATTCTACCACCTACATATTCTTTATCCGAATTTATAAAATCAATAGTTAAGCAAGTTCCCGCATCAAAAACTAAAACATCTTTTCCAGGATATAATACAGAAGCGCCTACAACAGCAGCTAACCTATCTTTCCCTAAAGTAAATGGGGTTTTATAATTATTTATGATTGGAAGTGGGGTTTTTTCCGACAATACTTCAGCAGAATACACATCAACAATAGCTGATATTTCAGCATTAATCTCTTTTACTGACGAAAGAATTGATGAAGTTATTTTATAATTTTGGCCAAATAACTTCACTTTACTAAGATCTAAATCAGGTAAAGTAGTATTCTTAACTAACTCTTTTCCATCAAACAGTGCAAGTTTAGTAGTAGTATTTCCTATGTCAATAATTAGCTTCAGAGAATGTGAATTTTTGTCAAAAATATAAAATTACAATGCGATATGATGATTTAGCCTAAAAATTTCTTCAACTAAAAAAAAGAATTAAATTTGCAGCCCAATTTAGTTGGTGCTATAGCTCAGTTGGTAGAGCAATGGACTGAAAATCCATGTGTCCCTAGTTCGAATCTTGGTAGCACCACTTTTAAAAAAACCCACTCTAACGAGTGGGTTTTTTGTTATTTATATTATTTGAGAATTACTCAACAATAACTTTCTCCACATAAGTAGAATTATTATTCTTCAGTTCTACTGTATAAAATCCTTTGCCAAAGTTTGATAAATCAATAGTAGTGTTCATTCCACTAGTTTTAGTTGAAATAACTGTTTGTCCTAAAACATTATTAATAGTTACATCATACTTTTTGCTTGCTTCTAACTCAATAGTAAAAATACCATTTGAAGGATTAGGATAAACATTAAAAATAGATTGTTTAACATCAGTAATTGCATTTACATTACCTGGATCAAAATTCATACGAACCATAGGTGTAGCAGTAATATAATACCAAGTTGGCGTTCCTGCTGATTGAGTACTTAAACCAAACTCATCAAATAATGAATGTTCTCCATTATACAATGATGTTCCTGAAGTTCCAATATATGAACTATCAGTAGGGTGTTGAAATCCTACAATACCAAATTCATAAGCATACCCATTATACAAATTAACAGCACTTACAAAAGGAATATCAATCCATGCGCCTAAATCATTTGCAGTAAGTGTGTAATTATCAGATTCAGCCAATAAAACAACACCATCAGCTGCAGTAGTATCTAATTCATAAACGATTGCTTTCACCTCTGCGCCAGTATGAGATCTATCAGAAATATAAGCTCTTAAACCTGTTAAATTTTCATCAGCATACATTTCAAAACGAGTAGTAATATGATTTTGATCTTCAATTCCACCTAAAATATATGACCCAGGATTATTGTCTCCTAAATCTTTTCCATAAATATAATCAGAGATTTCTATAACTTTATATGAAGTATCAGAAGTAGTTGTAATTGTACCTGCTGAATCAGACTCACCCCAAATTGCCAAACCATAAGTACCAACTGTTGGAGATAAAGATGGAGTTGTAGCTACAACAACAGAGTCATTAGTATTAGTAGATGAATAAGCCAGAACAGAAGTTAAGGTTGATGAACCCGAATAAGCTCCACTCATGTCTTCATATCTTAAAACTGACATCTGATCAGTTGAACCAGAATTTCTTAAAACACCTTCAATAACATAAGGATGATTTGCCAATTGTGAAGCTGGTGTAACTGTATAATCCAAACCAACAATACCATTGAAGCCAGAACCAGAATAATTCGCATAATCCATCCAGAAACCACCAAGTACAATATCTTCAATTTCTACTTGATTTGCAGGAGTTTCTACTAAAGCTAAATCATCAATTTGCCAAAAGTAATAACCAGAAAATCCGTTAACTGTATTTGTTGTGCCTTCAAATACAAAACTCATTTGAACATCAGCATTTCCTACTACAGAAAATGGCACTCTTACTAAAGCAATTTCATCAGTAAAAGTAGCGTCATTTACAGAAATATTTGCATGCACCTGTACTCTTTCAGCAAAGATTCCGCTCACATAGAAATCAACAAACGCTTGGCCAGCATATGTTCTATAATATGAGTTAAACGTTAAAGTCACGTCAGTGTAAGCTGACATATCAACCATATCGGTCATCAACTCTCCATTATGAGGAGCAGGATAGATGCCTGTTCCAAAAGCACCAGCCACACCATTATTATCATAATAATCTGAATCAAAAATAATAAAACCATTAGTTGCAGTTGCAGATACTATAGGCGAACCAGCACTTGCATAAGCACCTTGACTTCCTGTGGAGTTAGATGGACTTGTTGATGTTCCTCTATACTCCCAAGGAGCTGTAGAATTAGTCCATGTTGCAGGTATTCCATTTGCAAAATCTTCTGACCAAAAAGGAGCAGATTTTTCAGCATTCATTAGAATTGATTTATTAGATTTTTTTCCTTTAGCTACCGTAAAAGCATCCAAAGATGATTGCGCAATAGCACTAACTGAAATGGCTAAAGCACAAATAGAAATGTAAATTTTTTTCATTGTTTGTTTATTAAAATTATTAAGTGTGTAAATATAAGAAAAATTAAGTATAAAAAAAGCCCGGACAAACCGGGCTCTTATTCATTAAACTAATTTAAAAATTACTCAACAATAACTTTCTCAGTAAATGTCGCATCATTATTCTTTAACTCAACAGTGTAAACACCTTTATCAAAGTTTGATAAATCAATAGTAGTTTCCATAGTATTAGTTGAAGTTGCGTAAACTGTTTGTCCTAAAACATTAGTAATAGTTACATCATATTTTGCAGTAGCATCTAAAGCAATTACAAACTCACCATTTGATGGGTTAGGGTAAACATTAAAGATTGTTTGTTTAACATCAGTAACTGAAGAAATAGTTGACGGGTCAAAGTTCATTCTTAACATTGGAATATCAGAAATAGTCCACCATTGAGCCCCAGATGTTCCATCAAAAACATTTTCATTATCCCAAATACCTTGTGAAGAATACTCTCCTAAACCTGACATATCAATACCAACAGTATCAGTAGGGTGTTGATTTGCACCAACAGAAATTCTATATCCTGTTCCATCAACTAATGATTGAGAAGAAAGGAATGGGATATTAACCCATGCGCCTAAATCAGCAGCAGTAATAGTATAGTCATCTGTTACATCTAACGGGATTGGATCTCCACCAGAAATATCTTCTTCATACAAAGTTGCATAGACTACAGAGCCAACTATTGACCAATCAGAAATATGAACGTCTACAGAATATAAGTCTTCAGCAGCAAAGATATCGTAAGTAGAAGAAACTTCAAAACCACCTGTAGGTCTATTTAATCTCCAATACCCATTAGCAGAACCATAGTCTTTTCCGTATTGGTAATCTGTAACAAATGACATTTTAGTAGTAGTATCAGTATAAGTTATCGTGTTACCTAAACCTGCTGAATCAGCAACTGAATATATTTCCATAGTATACAAACCAGTATTTACTGGAGTAAATGTTGCGTTTGCGTCAACAGTATCTTGTTCGCCTGCAGCTAAAGTTAAAACATTAGAAGTAGTAGAAAGAACATTACTACCTGAAGCATCTTCAGTAACTTCTACATGCATAGTAACATCTTGTGTTCCTATCCCTCCATTTCTTAATACAGCCTCAAAAGCATAAGGATTAGCAGTTGCTTGAGAAATAGGGTTAAAAGTATAATCTTGACCTAAACCACCAGTAGTTTGGTAGCCGATCCACCAACCACCCATCACTTCTTCAGAAGAAACAACTAAGTTGTCAGGTAATTCAGAAATAGCAATATCATCAACAGCCCAGTACCATGCCCAAATATCATTATCATTGTAATAGAACTGAACTAAAACCTCTGACATTCCACCAGCAACTGAAGAAATATCATAAGTAGATAAATGTGGATTATCAGAAGATTGATTTGGATAAGTATAACTCTGATCATTAGAAATCTCATCAATCTCAATCCAAGTAGTACCATTATCAGGAGATATTCTTACAACTCTTGTATCATGCCACCATCTGAAATTATGTTGGAATGTTAACTGCACATTAGGGTACATAGTTAAATCAATTGGAGTAGCATTAGTAAACTCACAAGAGATAGTTGTACCGTCTCCATCAGGCCCTCCATCAGCATCAGAACTTATGAATAAAAACCCATTAGATGCAGTATTTGAGGCCATTGGAGTTAATGAACCACCAGCTGGAGTAGCATTAGGATCCATCTCAATTGCCCAATCTAAATTCAATGTGCTTGAATTTGTAAAAACCCAAGTAGAAGCAGAAGAACAATCATCTGACCAAATTGTTGCCGGAGCAGCTGCTGAAGCTGAAGGCGTAAAATTAGGAGTAGTTGACATAGTCGAATACCCTTTTGTTAAATTGTCATTTGGCATGTTCACCAAATTTGATTGTGCGAAAGTTGCAGTTGCAACTACTAGAGCACAAACAGAAAGTAAAACTTTTTTCATTTTTTTGTTTTTTAAATTATTTAATTGGTTGCAAATATAAGACAAGTATCGCAATTAGCAATACTAAAATTATCAAAGTCTTATCTACTCAATATAATCAGAAATTGGAGCACAAGAACAAATTAAGTTTCTATCACCAAAAGCATCATTAACCCTCCTTACACTTGGCCAGAATTTATGTTCTTTTACCCAACTTAAAGGATAAAGAGCTTTTTGTCTTGAATACACAAAGTCCCACTTATCATTTACTGCAAGGTTAATAGTATGAGGTGCATTTTTCAATACACTTTCTTCAACTTTTACTTTTCCATCTACCACCTCATCAATTTCTGATTTTATTGAAATCATAGCTTCACAAAATCTGTCAATCTCAGCCTTACTTTCACTCTCAGTAGGCTCTATCATTAAAGTTCCTGCAACAGGAAATGAAACTGTAGGTGCATGAAAGCCGTAATCCATCAATCTTTTTGCAACATCAACTACTTCTATACCATCTACTTTAAACATCCTGAAATCAACAATCATCTCATGTGCTATTCTATCATTATCACCAGTATATAAAATATCAAAATGTTCAGAAAGCACTTCTTTTATATAGTTAGCATTTAAAATTGCTATCTCTGTTGAAGACTTCAGCCCTTTTGTACCAAGCATCTTTATATATGCATAAGAAATTGACAATACCAGAGCACTACCCCAAGGAGCTGAAGAAATTGACATTCCTTTTTCTCCTCCCATCTTAACTAAAGGATTATTTGGTAAAAATGGCTTCAAATGCTCAACAACACCAATCGGACCCATTCCAGGACCACCTCCACCATGAGGAATTGCAAAAGTTTTATGTAAATTTAGATGACAAACATCTGCTCCAATAATTGCAGGATTTGTAATTCCAACCTGAGCATTCATATTAGCACCATCCATATAAACTTGCCCTCCATTATCATGAATAATCTTTGTGATCTCCATTATTTCCTCTTCATAAACTCCATGAGTAGAAGGGTAAGTAACCATCAAACAAGATAAATTATCTTTATGTTCTTCCGCCTTTTCTCTCAAAGCTTCAACATCAATATTTCCATTTTCATCACATTGAGTAACTACAACTTTCATTCCTGCCATAACTGCTGACGCTGGATTTGTACCATGTGCTGAAGAAGGAATTAAGCAAATATTTCTACTCTCATCACCTCTACTTTCATGGTAAGCTCTAATAACCATCAACCCAGCATACTCTCCTTGCGCACCAGAATTTGGTTGTAAACTCATAGCGTCAAATCCAGTAATTTCACAAAGCATTTCTTCTAGTTCATGAAACATAATATGATACCCCCTAGCTTGATGTGAGGGAGCAAAAGGATGTAAATTTCCAAATTCTGACCAGCTCAATGGAAATAATTCTGATGCAGCATTCAACTTCATAGTACATGACCCTAATGGAATCATTGAATGAGTTAATGACAAATCTTTATTCTCTAAACTTTTCATGTATCGCATCATCTCTGTTTCGGAATGATACTTATTAAATACTTCATGTTGCATAAATGATGATTTTCTATAAAGTGCTTCAGGAATTCTTGCAGTTGCTTCAGTATAATCACCACTCAACACTTCTTTTATCAAATCAGCAGAATCAGAATGATTACAACTTTTTGCAAATACTTCCAAAATATCATTTATGTTTTCTAAATCATCTTTTTCATCAATACTAATAGACAATGTTTCATCATCAATATAATTCAAATTAATTTTTGCGTCCTCAGCATAGGTTTTGATATTTTCCATTGAGACATTTCCAATTCCAATTTTTAAAGTATCAAAATAGTTTGCGTTCAGTTGATGATAACTTAACTGAGTCAAACCCTCAGCTAAAGTAGCAGTTAACGAATGAATTTTTTTACTCATTCCTCTCAAGCCTTCCTCTCCATGATAAACAGCATACATCCCAGCCATTACCGCTAAAAGAACCTGTGCAGTACAAATATTTGAAGTCGCTTTCTCTCTTTTAATATGTTGTTCCCTTGTTTGTAGTGCCATTCTTAATGCTCTATTTCCATCAACATCTTCTGAAACCCCAATAATTCGTCCAGGAATACTTCTTTTATATTTCTCAAAAGTTGCAAAATAAGCAGCATGAGGCCCACCATAACCCATAGGGACACCGAACCTTTGAGAAGTACCGACAACAACATCTGCACCCCATTCTCCTGGAGGAGTCAATAAACTTAGACTTAATAAATCAGCAGCAACAACAACTCCTATTTCATGCTCTTTAGCTGATTTTACAAATTCAGAATAATCAATTACTTCACCATATTTTTCAGGGTACTGCAATAAACATCCAAAATATGAATCATCAAGTTTCACCTCATTATGATTGCCAATAACTAAATCTATACCAAAAGGGATTGCTCTAGTTTTTACAATTTCTAAAGTTTGTGGGTAACACAACTCTGAAATGAAGAACTTTACAACATTCGCTTTTTTCTGAGCTCTACTCCTACTACTCAACAACATTCCCATTGCCTCAGCAGCAGCAGTTCCTTCATCTAGAAGTGATGCATTTGCAATCTCCATCCCAGTTAAATCAGTAACCATAGTTTGAAAATTCAATAAAGCCTCTAATCTTCCTTGTGCAATTTCTGCTTGATAAGGGGTATAAGCCGTATACCAACCTGGATTTTCCAAAATATTTCTTTGAATCACTCCAGGAAGTATCGTATTAAAATATCCCATTCCAATATATGAACGATAATTTTTATTCTTCTTAGCTACTGCTTGCATATGCTCAACAAACCTACTTTCAGATAACGCTTCAGGTAAATTCATTTCTCTTCCTAAATGAATTTTTTCTGGGATTGTCTCATCAATTAATTGATTTAAAGATGAAGCATTTACTACTTTTAACATCTCAGTAATATCATTTGCTCTTGGGCCGATATGTCTGTCAGAAAACTTATATGTACTCATTTTGATTTATTTAGGTTGCAAAAATACACTTTGTAGTAGATTAAAAAACAAAAATATAACTAGTTTTTAAGGGGTTGAAAACTTATATTTTGCATAAATCTTATATTTAATACAGTATTCTCCTATATAAGAGTAATTTTGCAAAAAATTTTAAGCATGACATTTTCTGAAATAGGACTGAACAAAAACTTACAAAAAGCTATTGCTGATTTAGGTTTTGAGACACCAACACCAATACAACAAGAATCAATTCCATATTTATTGGAAAATGAAACTGACCTTATAGCATTAGCTCAAACTGGTACAGGTAAAACTGCTGCATTCGGACTTCCAGTTCTTCATAAAGTTGAAGTTGATAGAAAATTACCTCAAGCAATTATCTTAGCCCCAACAAGAGAGCTTTGCCTTCAAATTGCAAAAGACATGGATACTTTTGCTAAATATATTAAAGGATTAAAAATCACCCCTGTATACGGTGGCGCGAGCATTGTTCCTCAGATGAGATCATTAAAATCAGGAACGCAAGTTGTTGTTGGTACTCCTGGTAGAGTTATTGATTTAATCAACAGAAAGGCTCTTAGACTACAGGATATTGAATTTGTTGTTTTAGATGAAGCTGATGAAATGTTAAACATGGGGTTCAAAGATGATTTAGACACAATTTTAGCTGAAACACCAGAAGAAAAACAAACACTATTATTCTCAGCAACTATGCCTAAAGAGGTAATGAGACTTAGTAAAAACTACATGCACAGCCCAAAAACAATTGAGGTTGCAAGTAGAAATGAAGGAGCAAAAAATATTGAGCACCATTACTATATGGTTCAAGCAAGAGATAGATATAAAGCATTAAGAAGAATTTGTGATGTAAACCCTGAAATCTATGGAATTGTATTTTGCCGTACAAGAAGAGAAACAGCTGACATTGCAGATAAATTAATGCAAGATGGATATAATGCTGATGCAATTCATGGAGAATTATCTCAAGCACAAAGAGATAATGTAATGGGGAAATTCAGAAAGAAGAAAATTCAATTACTAGTAGCTACTGATGTTGCTGCAAGAGGAATTGATATCAATGAATTAACACATGTTATCAACTACAACTTACCTGACGATAATGAAGTTTATGTTCATAGATCTGGAAGAACTGGAAGAGCAGGAAACAAAGGTATTTCTATTATTATTGCACACAGTAGGGAGGGTAGAAAGTTAAAATCAATCGAGAGAATGATTAAGCGTGACTTGATTCTTAAAAAATTACCGAATGGTGATGAAATTTGTCAAATTCAATTAATGAAATTAATTGACAAGGTAGTGGCTACTGACGTAAATCATCAAATTGATAAATACTTACCGTCAATTGAAGAGAAATTAGAACACCTTGACAAAGAAGGAATTATCAAACATTTTGTTTCTACAGAATTTAATAGATTCTTAGCATTTTACAAAAAT
>Ga0233427_10002351_pt1 | contig 18042 bp, 21 predicted proteins | sample SI_118_April2016_5_FD_179885 | JGI IMG/M metagenome (GOLD analysis project Ga0233427, IMG submission 179885) | Seawater microbial communities from Saanich Inlet, British Columbia, Canada - SI_118_April2016_100_MG | ecosystem: Environmental > Aquatic > Marine > Inlet | place: Canada: British...
AAAAAAAAAAAAGAGAAGCTATCTTACAATATTGATAAAAAAAATTATAATATTGTTTGTGTTGGAAGACTTACAAAACAAAAAAATTTTAAATTGATTATTAATTCATTTGATCAAATCCTTAAAATTAAAAAAAACTGTAAGTTAATTATTATTGGCGAAGGTGAAGAGAAGCATTATTTGCAAGATTTAATAGATAAAAAAAACTTATCTAAAAATATTGCCCTAGTTGGTTTTGAAAAAAATATATTTAAATTTCTTTTGAATTCGGATTTATTTATTTTATCATCTCTTTGGGAAGACCCAGGTTGGGTCTTAGTTGAGGCTGCAATATCAGATACTTTAATACTTTCTAGCGATTGTAAAAATGGACCCCTTGAATTTATTGAAAATGATAAAGGAGGTATATTATTTAAAAGTAATTCGTCAAATGATTTAGTAGAAAAATTTAATGAAATAAATAATTTAGATAAAAAACAAATTTTATCGAAAAAACTTTTTGCCAAAAAGAAATCTGATGAATTTACAATATTTAAACATTATTCACATTTTGAAAAAATTTTGAGTTAAATTCTGAATAAAAAAGACAATATATAACTTATTAAAAAATCAAAATTAAAATAGCTCTTTTTTTTAATAAAAAAATTATATCTATGCTGTTCCAGTCTTCTGTGCCAATATAATCTGTTGTCATAACCAACATAGTTTTTATCAACTGAATCGCTGAGTTCTATTTTGTTTGTAAAAAATTTATTAACTCTTAATAGTTTTCCACCCCTATTGCAGTAGATTGCAAGCAAGATATCAATAGCTAAATATTTATATTTACTAATTTTAATTTCCTTAAAAAATTTGAAAAGTAATTTTCTTTCGATAGAAATTGCACTTGTACAAACATTTTTTGGCCAATCGTTGATGAATCTTTTATAAAAATAGTTTTTTTTATGATTCATAATTTTATTTTTAAATTTAGCATTATTTGAAATTGTAAAATAATTATCTAATATCATAATTTCTCTATTATTTATAATCTTACTAATTATTTCAATTTTTTTTTTATTAAAGATATCGTCACCGTCTAATAAAAATATATTTCTTCCTTTAGAAATTTTTAATGACTGTTCAATCTTAAATAATTGATCGCGAACTTTATTCTTAAGTTTTTTTTTTATTTTAAAAAAAATTACTTTTTTTGAATTAATATTTTTTTTAATTTTATTTTCATCTTTAAATTTAGAGTATGCTACAATTATTTCTAAATTTTTATTAGTTTGATTTAGACAAGATTGTATAGTTTTAATTATTGTTTTATCTTTTTTTTCAGCTGTAATTATTACAGTGTTTTTAATCATGATTAATTTAATTTTTTTATTTCTAAATAGTATTTATTAAGATTAAATTTATAATCAAATCTATCTAAAGATTTATAAGATAAACTCGCAGTTCTCTTTAAAAAACTTTTATTTTTTGTTTTGCAATAGATAATCTTTTTTGAAATTTGTTTATAATTTCCTACATCACATAAAATACCATATTTTCCATTATTAAGTATTTCTCTTGGTCCAGTAGGACAATCTGTTGAAATAATATTTTTTTTTAAAGTTGCAGCTTCTAGCAAGACATTAGGTAACCCCTCAAATTTAGATGTTAATAAAAATAGATCAGCCTTTTTTAAATATGGAAAGGGATTTTCCTTAAAATTTAAAATTTTTACAATTTTATTTATTTTATTATCATTTATAAATTTCTTCAATTTATAAAGATTAATTCCTCTACCAATAATTAGTAAACGAACATTAATTTTGTTCTTTAATTCATTAACTGATTTTAATAATGTCATTTGATCTTTTTGATCAGTAAATCTACCTATGTTAATTAATTTTAGATCATTTTTTGATTTATCAAAAAAAGGAAAATTAATTTTCTTTTTTGAAAGTTTTATAATTTCATTTTTATTTAATGGATTGTAAATCATCACAGTTGACAGATTAAATTTTTTTTTAAATTCTTCTTTAAAATCATTACTATTAACTATTATAGTATCAGCCAATCGAAGTATTAATTTAAATAATTTTTTTTTAATAAAATTTTTTGACCACCCAGATGGTGAAGAATTAGATCTGACAATAATTTTAGTATTAAATAGTTTTGAAATTAAAATGCAATAAAGGTTTGCTTGAAAAGATAAAATTATAATATCTTCTTTTTTAACGATTTGTTTTAAAAGCTCATACAAACAAAATATATATTTTAATATTCTGCCGTATTTAGCTAAATTAAAAAATGGTGTAATAAATTTAAGTTTTTTAAATTTGTTTTTAAACTCATTAGATGCTGTAATTAAACAAATATTATTGATTTTATTGGATAAAAAATTAGAAATTAAAAAGAGGTTTTTTTCAACTCCACCACCTTCTATAGAGGGCATGAAAATTATTATCTTTTTATTCATAAAATAAAGAAAGTTTGTTTTGATTTTATAAAGTTTATTTAATACATAATATTTATATGTTAGTAAGCATAATTATTCCATATTATAAAAAACAAAATTATATTAATAAAACTATCTATTCTATTTTAAATCAATCTTATCAAAAATTTGAAATTATTATTGTAAATGATGAGCCGGGTAAATTATCTCAAAATATCTTATCAACTTTAAAAAAAAAAGATAAACGAATTAAAATAATAAATAATAGCAAAAATATTGGTGCCGGAATGTCCAGAAATAAAGCAATAAATTTTGCAAAAGGAAAATATATTGCTTTTATTGATAGTGATGATTTGTGGAAAAAGAATAAACTTAAAATGCAAATTAATATAATGAAGAAATTTAATTATAATGTTTCACATACAGCTTATTACATAATTGATAAGAATGATAAAAAATTAGGATTAAGAAAATCTAAAAATCTTAATTTTGAATCTTTAAAAGATTCATGCGATGTAGGTCTTTCAACTATCATAATAAAGAAAATGATATTAAAAAATGATAGATTGTTTTCAAATTTCATAACAAAAGAAGATTATTATTTATGGTTAAAAATTGCTTATCATGGAGAAATTTTTCATTATATAAACCAACCACTTTCTTACTGGAGAAAAACTCATAATTCATTATCTAGTTCTTTAATTCAAAAATTTATTGATTCATTTAAAGTATACAATCATTTTGAAAAAAATTTCATCATTTCAATTTATAGAACAATAATTTTAAGTTTGAATTTTATAAAAAAGAAAAAAAATGATTATAGATTTTTATAAATTAATTTCCTTACTTTTAATTAGTGGTCTAGTTTATATCATTAATATTAAACTTTTTAGATCTACTTATGAAAAAGTTGAAATACATCAAAAATATTCCACAGATTTTTTGGGCAATCCAATGGGTGGCTACGTTATTTTCTTATTTGTAATACTATTTAAATTTTATTTAGACTATTTAGAATTATTTTTTTTTTTTATAATATTTATATCTGGCATCTTATCAGATATTAAAATATTTAATTCTCCAATTAAAAGACTTTTTTTTCAAATAGTTGTTATAATTGCTAGTATTTCTTTATCTGAGATTGGAATTACGTCAACAAGAATTGACTTCGTCGATTATTTGTTAACGTATAAAGCTATAAATATCATTTTCACAACTTTTTGTGTCTTAATTGTAATTAATGGTTCTAATTTTATAGATGGCTTAAATGGATTAGTCATCGGTTATTATCTAATAATATTAACTATACTTTTTAATTCTGATTTAAACATAGATTTATATTTTGAAAGCAACATGTTGATTAACTTCGCTGTTGTCTTGACTATTTTATTGGTAGCAAATTTTTTTAATAAAGTTTTTTTAGGAGATAATGGCTCATATTTAATTGGGTTTTTATTCTCAATTTATTTAATTAGAATTCATCAAATTAATACTGGTATTTCTCCATATTTTATAATTTTGCTGTTATGGTATCCTTGTTTTGAAAATCTATTTTCTATTATTAGAAAAAAAATGTCTAAAATTTTAGCAACTAATCCTGATAATAGCCACTTACATCAGTTATTTTTTCTATTTATTTTAAAAAGAATAAAAATTGAAAATAAATTAATAGCAAATAATTTAACTTCTTTGATAATTAACATATATTATTTTTCTATATTTTTTATTGGCGTGCAAAATTTTAATAAAACAAATGTGCAACTTATTTTAATAGCAATTAATTTAATTATATATATTTGCCTTTATATATTGTTAAATAGATTTAAAAAAAATTTACAAAAATAGTTATTTATTAAAAAATAATTCTATTAATTTTTTTAGAATTAAACTTCCATCTTTAAAAGCGTTAACTTTCTTTTTACCCGCAATTCTTTTTCTTTCATAGGATGGAAAGACATCTAGTTTGAAGTTATTTCTTTTAGCCTTAATTGGAAGCTCAACACAAAATCTAAAATCAGTGCTTAATATATTTAATAATTTAGCTTTTGAGGTATCTCCGATTACAAATGTGTATAGAATATCAGAAATTTTTAGTTTAAAAAAAATTTTTCCTATTAATGAAAAAAAATAGTTTCCAATAAAAGTTACAATTGTATCATCTTTACTTCCCGCTTTTTTTTCATACCTTGAAGCAAATATAAAATCTGTATTGTTCTTTTCAATTTGTTTCATAATAGAATTTATCTCATTAGGATTAAATGATCCGTCTGCATTAAAAATACAAAAATATTTAGTTTTACAATGATTTATGCCTTCAATTAAAGCGTTGCCATAACCAATTCCTTTTTGATGAATTACTTCTACATCAAAATTTTTGATAGATTCAATAGTAGTTAAATCAGTTTTTTTTAAGATGACACATGCTTTGTAATTGAATTTTTTTAATTCAATTAAAACAGTGGGCAAAGATTCAGCTTCAAATTTTGCTGGAATTAATAAAGTAAGGTTTTTCATATTAGTTTTTTTGGATATTTTGCTTAATTATAAAAATTAATATTATTTCGAGTATAAATACTATATTTACTCATTATGTCATTAAATTTATTCTCATTCATACTTGTTTATTTTATAATAATAAATTCTACTATTGGATATGGTTTTTTAGCTGCTCATTCTATTAAAATTAATTATAAATTTTTTGATATCTCGTTTATAGGTTTATTAGGAGTTTTTGTTCTTTTACTTATTTCTTATACCACTCATCTTTTTACTGAACATGGTTATATTCATAATTTAATAATATTAATAATTGGTATTTTATCGTTTGTTTATTTTTTTTTTAAAGAAGAAAATAAAAATAACATAATAAAACTAAACATTTTTTTTTTGTTATTATTTATTTCATTTATTATTTTTAAATCACATGATGATTTTTCATACTATCATTTTCCATATATTTACTATCTTACTCAATCGGAGCTTGTACTGGGTATTGGGAATTTTAATCACGGTTTTAGAACTCCTTCATCTATTTTTTATTTAAACTCTTTATTTTATTTACCAATAATAAAATATTATTTTTTTCAAATTGGTGCAATTTTGATAATGGGATTTAGCTGTAATTATTTTATTTATTTAATAAAAAAAGGATTAAAAGTGAAAAATTATGATAAATTTTTCTTTTTATCTTTATTATTTTTTTTGTTTACAATTATCTTTTTCTATAGGATAGCTGAGCATGGCACTGATAGATCTGCTCAAATTTTAATATTTTTATTAATTATTGAATTATTATTTATAATTAATTTTGAAAAAGGTATTAGAGAAAACATTGTTAAAATATCTATAATTTTAGGGTTAGTAATTTCTCTAAAATCATTTTATATACTTTATTTGGCTCTTATTTTACCAGTACTTTATTATTTTTTGATAGATAAAAAATTTAATAACATTTTATTAATATTTAAGAATTATTTTTTTTACTTCTTTTTACTTCTTTTTAGCAATGTGCTTTTTGTTAACTTTGCTAACAGCGGATGTTTAATTTATCCAGTTTCCATAACATGTTTTGATTATTTTAGCTGGTCAATTCCCTTACAAGAAGTTTCAGCTATGAATGATTGGTATGAACAATGGTCAAAAGCAGGAGCAAATCCAAATTTTAGGGTTGAAAATCCTCAAGAGTATATTCAACACTTCAATTGGGTAAATAATTGGTTTCAAGAATATTTTTTTACAAAGGTTTCAGATTTTATATCTGGTATTTTATTTTTAACAGTAATTTTTTTGATAACGTTTAGATCAAAAGATAAAAATTCTTTATTTAATTACAAAGGAGAAAAATTTATTTACATTATATTATTAATTTTATTGTTTGAGTGGTTTTATAATCACCCCGCATTAAGGTATGGCGGCTATCAACTATTTTGTCTTTTACTATTTTTACCTGTTTCAAATATTTTAAGCAGCAGAAATCGTATTAAAAATATTTTTTTTAAAACAAATATATTGTTAATAATTGCTTTAACAATTTTTTTTGGAAGAAACGTCAATAGACTAATAAATGAAAGTAACAAATATAGTTTTAATCCGCTTATTGATCCAGTTTATAGAATAACCACTAATCATTTTTTAGTACACAATAAATTAAAAGAGATAGTTGATAATAAATTTTTTTGTGATTCTAATATGAAACAATGTGTTAATAATATTGGCATTGATGTTAAAGAAAAATATGGATATAAAATTTTTTTTAGAAATTAAATAATAAGGAAGTAGATATATGATGAAATTTTTTACATTAAAAATTTTGAACATATTTGACTATTTTTATCAAAAGAAATTTATAAATTTTTTGAAAAAAAAGGGCATAAATAATTTTAATGTACTTATAGATATTGGAGCCCACAAAGGAGAGTCCATAAATTTATTTGCTAATAATTTTAAGATTAATCAAATTTACTCATTTGAACCTAGCCCAATTTCATATAAGATTTTGTCTCAAAATATTGATAAAATTCAAAATAAATTTAATAAAACAAAAATATTTTTAGAAAACTTTGCTTTAGGTTCAAAAGACGAAAAAATTTTTATGAAACATATAAGTGAGTCTTCATCTTCTACTATTAGAGAATTAAATACTGATTCTAAATATTTCAAAAAAAAATTTTTTTTCCTTAAAAATATAAAAAATCAAAGTTTATTTAAAAAAATAGAAGTTAAGCAAATTTTGCTGTCTGATTATATTGAAAAAAAAAATATTAAAAACATTGATTTTATAAAAATTGATACCGAAGGATATGAGTTAGAAGTATTAAAAGGTTCTGAAAACATACTATTTAAGACTAAGTACATATTATTTGAACATCACTATGATGATATGATTGTTAAAAATTATTTTTTTTCAGATATACATAAATTTTTAAAAGAGAATAATTTTAAGCAATTATACAAATCTAAGATGCCATTTAGAAAAACTTTTGAATATATTTATCAAAATGAGTTAATTAAATTTTAACATTTTACAAACATTATGTTTACTATTAGAAACTGATATATTATTAACTTAAAACACTCATTATGAAAAAAAAAAAAGCTTTAATATTTGGAATTACTGGTCAAGATGGATCATACCTAGCAGAGTTTTTAATTGATAAAGGTTATATTGTACATGGTGTAAAGAGGAGATCTTCATCTTTTAATACTGGAAGAATAGATCACATATATCAAGATCCTCATTTGAAAAGTAGGAAATTTATACTTCACTATGGCGATGTAACAGATTCATTGTCAGTCTCAACTATTATTAAAAATATTAAACCTGATGAAATTTATAATTTGGCAGCACAATCTCATGTTGCTGTTTCATTTGAGGTCCCTGAATATACTGCAAATGCAGATGCGATTGGTGCTTTAAGAATTTTAGAAGCAATAAAATTTCATGGCTTTGAAAAAAATACAAAATTTTATCAAGCCGGAACATCAGAAATGTTTGGTAGGGTTCAAGAGATTCCACAAACAGAAAAAACTCCATTTTACCCAAGAAGCCCGTATGGAGTCGCCAAGGTATATGCTCATTGGATAACTGTCAATTATAGAGAGGCATATAAAATTTTTGCTTGTAATGGAATTTTATTTAACCATGAGAGTCCCGTAAGAGGAGAAACTTTTGTAACAAGAAAAATTGTTATTGCACTTTGTAAGATTAAATTAGGATTTCAAAAAACTTTGTATTTAGGAAACCTAAATGCTAAGCGTGACTGGGGTCATGCTAAAGACTATGTAGAAGCAATGTGGAAGATGTTACAAAAAAAAACTCCTTCAGATTATGTTATTGCAACAGGTAATCAATATTCTGTTAAAAAATTTGTTGAATTATCACTTAATGAATTAAAAATAAAACATCAATGGAAAGGTAAAGGAATTAATACAAAATGTTATGACGAAAAGGGAAATTGTATAGTTTCATGTAAAAAGGAATATTTCAGGCCACTGGAAGTAGATACTCTTTTAGGTAACTCAAAAAAAGCAAGAAAAGAACTTAGTTGGAAACCTAAGACAAATATTAAGTCATTAGTTAAAGAAATGATTAATTCTGAACTTCAAAACCATTAAATGATAGATATATATTCAAAAATATATATTGCTGGTCACAATGGTTTAGTCGGAAGTGCTATTTTACGTAAACTAAAAAAAAAAGGATACAGAAACATAGTTTATAGAACAAAAAAACAACTTGATCTTAAAGATCAAAAAAAAGTTTTCAATTTTTTAAAAAAACAAAAACCAGACTTTATTTTTATAGCAGCAGCAAAAGTTGGGGGAATATATTCTAACAATAAATATAAGGCAGAATTTATTTTTGATAATATTTCCATTCAATCTAATCTGATCCACGCAGCATATTTAAACGGGATAAAAAACTTAATTTTTTTAGGTTCAAGTTGTGTATATCCAAGAAATTGTAAACAACCGATTAAAGAAAGCTACTTACTAACAGGAGAGCTTGAGAAAACAAATGATGCGTATGCTATTGCAAAAATAGCAGGCATAAAAATGTGTGAAAGTTATAATCTTCAATATAAAACAAATTATAAGTGTTTAATGCCAACCAATACTTTTGGACCTAATGATAATTATGATTTATTAAATTGCCATTTTATCCCGGCTTTAGTTAAAAAAATACATCAATTAAAATTTTACAATAAAAATGAATTAACTTTATGGGGTAATGGAAAAGCAAGAAGAGAGGTTATTTATGTTGATGATTTAGCAGATGCCTGCATATTTTTTATGAAAAAAAAAACTAAAGAAACACTAGTAAATATTGGAACTGGTAGAGATTATACAATTAAAGAATATGCAAATATAATTTTAAACAAAATTATACCAAACAAAAAAATATATATTAAGTATGATTCTAAAAAACCTAATGGTACTCCACAAAAAGTATTAGATATTAGTTTGGCCAAAAAATATGGTTGGCGCTCAAAAACAAAAATTAATGATGCTATTTTAATAACATACAATCATTTTTTAAAAAAAAATGAAATTTAAAAAGATTATAGTAATTACAGGTGGTGCAGGATTTGTAGGATCTAATTTGATAAAATTTTTAGTTAAAAAAACAAATTTTAAAATAATAAGCATAGATAACTATTCCTCAGGAACAAAAAAAAATCATATAATAAATCCAAAGGTAAAATATTTAAAATCAAATACAAAAAATATTTCTAAAACTCTAAAACCTTATAAAAATAAAATAAATTCTATTTTTCATTTTGGAGAATTTTCAAGAATATATCAAAGTTTTCTAAATATGGATTTATGTATTGACTCAAATACAATTGGTACAAATGAAGTTTTTAACTTTTGTTTATCAAATAAGATTAAATTAATTTATTCAGCTACATCTGCAAGTATAGGGAATAGTGGTCAAGATAAAAATCTATCACCTTATGCATTTACAAAATCAAAAAATCTTGAAATGTTAGAAAATTTAAAAAAATGGTTTAAATTTCAATACGAAGTAGTTTATTTTTATAATGTGTACGGTCCTAATCAGATTTGTTCAGGAAGCATGGCAACAGTCATAGGAATTTTTGAAAATCAATATTTAAAAAATAAATCATTAACTGTTGTTAAGCCAGGAAGTCAAACTCGTAGGTTTACCCATATCAACGATACAGTTGAAGCATGTTATTATGCTTGGAAAAAAAATAAATGTAGACATTATAGCATCTCCAATAAAAAAAGTTACAGTATCTTACAAGTGGCAAAAATGTTTAATCGTAAAATTAAATTCTTACCAGCAAGATTAGGTGAGAGGTATGCATCTGCATTAGCCAATATGAATTTATCTAATAAGGTCTATAAGTTATTTGGATCAGTTCAGCTTAAAGATTACATAAAAGACTTAATTAACAATAGATAATTTATAGTATTTCGTTGTTTACAATAGGAATTTATTAGGTATAACTCTCTCGCCGGTAATTATTGCGTAGGTGTTATACCCGATCCCATACCGAACTCGGAAGTCAAGCCCTACAGCGCCAATGGTACTTTGTCTTAAGGCACGGAAGAGTAGGACGTTGCCGGCATTTATAAAATATTATGAAAATTAAAAGCTCATTAAAATCAATTAAAAAAAGAGACCTTAATTCTAAATTAGTAAGAAGAAGAGGGAGAGTTTACGTAATAAATAAAACAAATCCAAAATTTAAAGCAAGACAGAAATAACCTTTATGGATAATGAAAACCATAAAAGTACATGGAATAATTTTACTAAATTTGTATTGTGGGGGACTGTCGTGGTGATAACGGTTTTAGTTTTAATGGCAGTATTCTTATTGTAAATTTTACTTATGAGAATAGCTTCAGTTTCTGAAAATCTTAATATTGAAAAAAGAATTGCCATCACACCAGAAATTGCAAAAAAATATATTTCACTTGGTATGGAAGTATTGTTGCCAGAAAATTATGGGACTCATCTGGGAATAAATGACAATCAATACTCTGATATTGGAGCTGTAATAAGCAAAGATGAAAAAGAAATAATAAGTAGTGCAGATATCATAATTCAATTAAGTTTACCTTCAGAGGAAAAATATTCTTTAATAAAAGAAAATAAGACCTTAATTGGTATTTTAAACCCATATATTAATGAAGATAAATTAAAAAATTTAGTTAAAAAGAATATAAATATTTTATCATTAGAATTACTTCCAAGAATAACAAGAGCACAATCTATGGATATATTATCCTCCCAGGCTAATCTTGCAGGTTATAAGGCAGTGATTGAATCATTTGCTAGTTTTGAAAAAGCTGTCCCAATGATGATGACTGCCGCAGGAACAATTTCAGCAGCAAAGGTTCTGGTTGTGGGTGCTGGTGTCGCAGGACTTCAAGCTATTGCAACTGCAAAAAGAATGGGAGCAATTGTATTTGCAACTGATGTAAGAATGGCTTCAAAAGAACAAGTTGAAAGTTTAGGAGGTAAATTTTTAACTGTTGAAGGAGCTGAAAACTTAGAAACAGAAGGAGGTTATGCAAAAGAAGCGTCAGATGATTTTAAAAAAAAACAAGAAGAATTATTATCTGAAACACTTAAGAAAATTGATATTGTAATTTGTACAGCTTTAATTCCTGGGAAAAAAGCTCCATTAATAATTAAAGAGTCTATGATCAATAATATGCAGTCAGGTTCAATAATTTATGACTTAGCCGCAATACAAGGTGGTAATACCGCTTATACAAAAGTTGATAAAATAATAGAAAAAAATGGAGTTAAAATTATGGGAGAAAGCAATATTCTCAATAAGCTCCCAACTTCTGCTTCTAATTTATATTCAAAAAATGTTTTTAACTTTGTTTCAAATTTATACGATAAAGAGAATAAAAAGATTAACATAAATTTAGAAGACGAAATAATTCAAAAAACTTTAATAAAATAAATTATGGAAATAGATCCTTTTATATTTAGATTAAGCATATTTATTCTTTCAATATTCATTGGTTATTACGTTGTATGGAGTGTAACACCTTCTTTGCATACTCCTTTGATGTCGGTAACAAACGCCATATCATCTGTAATTATTGTAGGTGCTATAATTGCTGGGTTAGCTGGTAATTCTGATAGTATTTTTAATACTTCAAGTATTTTTGGATTTTTAGCAGTATCCCTTGCAGCGATAAATATTTTTGGAGGTTTTTTGGTAACCCAAAGAATGCTTGCTATGTATAAAAAAAAGAAAAAAGAAAAATAATGATCTCTGCAAATTTATCAGCAATTTTTTACCTGATTTCAGGTGTGTTATTTATTTTGGCATTAAGAGGTTTATCGTCACCAGAGACATCAAGACAAGGTAATTTTTTTGGAATTATAGGTATGGTAATTGCAATAACAGTAACATTTCTATCATCAGGAAATTTTGCAAGTGGATTTGTATATGTTTTAATTTTTCTTTTAGTTGGTGGTTTAATTGGAGCTTTCATAGCCTATAAAATACCTATGACTGCTATGCCAGAACTTGTGGCAGGTTTTCATAGCCTTGTAGGTCTTGCGGCTGTCTTTGTTGCTATATCAGCTTTTTTAAATCCAGAAGCTTTCAATCTTGGAACACCTGGTAATATTAAACTTGGAAGTTTAATAGAAATGTCAATTGGAGCAGCTGTAGGTGCAATAACTTTTTCTGGATCAATAATTGCCTTTTTAAAACTTCAAGGAGTTATGTCGGGATCACCAATAACTTTTAAAGGTCAGCATCCACTTAATGCTTTGATATTAATTTTAATAATAGTCTTAACTTATTTACTTTGTTCGACACAGTCTTCTAATTTATTTTGGATGTTGTTAGCTATCTCTTTCTTGATTGGTTTTCTTTTAATAATTCCTATTGGTGGTGCAGATATGCCAGTTGTAATTTCGATGCTTAACTCTTACTCAGGCTGGGCAGCTGCAGGTATTGGGTTTACTTTAGAAAATACAGCTTTAATAATTACAGGTGCTTTAGTTGGATCTTCTGGTGCAATACTCTCATATATTATGTGCAAAGGTATGAACCGTTCTTTTTTTAATGTTATATTAGGGGGATTTGGTGCTACAGAACAATCAAGCAGCTCTTCAAATAAAGAACAAAGACCTGTTAAAAGTGGAAATGCTGAAGATGCAGCGTTTTTAATGAAGAACGCATCATCAGTGATCATTGTACCAGGTTATGGTATGGCTGTTGCACAAGCACAACATGCTTTAAGAGCAATGGTTAATACACTAAAAAAAAATGACATAAAAGTTTCTTATGCAATTCATCCTGTAGCTGGAAGAATGCCTGGTCATATGAATGTATTATTAGCAGAAGCTAATGTTCCTTATGATGAAGTTTTTGAACTTGAGGAAATAAATAATGATTTTGCAAATGCAGATGTTGCTTTTGTAATTGGTGCTAACGATGTGACCAACCCTGTGGCCAAAACTGATCCGCAAAGTCCAATTTATGGTATGCCTGTTTTAGATGTTGAAAAATGTAAATCAGTCTTGTTTGTCAAAAGAAGTCTATCACCTGGTTATGCAGGTATTGATAATGATTTATTTTATAAAGAAAATACTCTGATGTTATTTGCAGACGCAAAAAAAATGACAGAAGATATAACTAAAAATTTATAAAATTTACTTATTAATATTGCTAATTATTATTATAGCAAAGTTTATCCAAAAAATTCTACTTTTATATGTTAGTAGTAAACTGCCAGAGGTAAGCAGGTAACAAACTTTTATGATGGTCATTAATTGAATTGGTTGCGGGGGACGGATTTGAACCGCCGACCTTCAGGTTATGAGCCTGACGAGCTACCAGACTGCTCCACCCCGCGGTATATTTAAATTCTATTTTTAAGTTTGTTCAATTTTTTAACTCTTTTAATATTTTCTTGAAGTATTCTTTTCTTTTTTTCAGATGGTTTTTCATAGGTATTTTTAAGTTTTATTACTTTAAAAAAACCATCTCTTTGTAGTTTTCTTTTCAGAACTCTCAGAGCTTGTTCAATATTATTATCTTTAACTTCTATTTTCATAAATTTCTAGAGTTGACTGAATATCACTATAAGATTTTGATGTCTATTAAATTTATTCATTGTTTGAGATTTCTTTTGATTTTTTTGCTTTCTCTTTTTCTCTTTTTTCTCTTTTAATTCTTCGCTCAGCTTTTTCTAGAGCTTCAACTAAATCTTTTTGAGTGAATAAGTTTAGGGCAACAGGGTCTTTTGGATTTAGATTGTTGTAGTTCCAGTAGCTTTTATTTCTGATTGAAGTAACTGAATTTTTTGTTATTCCAACAAGATTTGCAATTTGTGAGTCTTTTAACATATTATGTTGTCTGATTAACCATAGAGCTGAGTCAGGCTTGTCTTGTCTTTTAGACAGGGGTACATATTTTTTAATTTTTTTTTCACTGTTAGATATTTCAATATCAGTGCTTTTAATCAACAAAGGTCTATTTTCATCTTTAGACGATAGTTCAATTTCTTCTCTAGAAAGTTGACCTGAGATTATTGGATTATAAGCTTTAATTCCTTTAGCAACTTCACCATCAGCAATTCCTTGAATTTCAACTTCATGCAAATTACAAAAATTTGCAATTTGTTTAAAAGTAAGCGTTGTATTTTCAACTAGCCAAACCGCTGTAGCCATTGGCATCAAAGGTGCGTTTGACATTTAATTTTTTTTATCTGATTTAAAGTTTTGAAATTTTTTATTAAATTTACTTATTCTACCTTTATCCATTAACTTTTGCTTACCACCTGTCCATGCAGAATGAGATTTTGGATCAATTTCTAGTTTAAGTAAATCACCCTCTTTCCCCCAAGTTGATTTTGTTTCAAATTGAGTTCCATCAGTCATCTCAACTTTAATTGAGTGGTAATTAGGGTGTATATCTTTTTTCATATCGAGACTTATAACAAAAGAATTTTAGAACACAATTAAAAGTTCTTTAAATTTTTCAACATTTTGTCACTTATTGCTCCACTTGAAGCCTTTATGTCGATCTTATTGATGTCAAATTTATTAAGATCATTTACTACTCCACCTGCTTCCTTGACCATTATGGTTCCAGCAGCAACATCCCATAGATTAATATTATTGTGAAAAAAACCATCAAGTCTACCAGATGCTACGTATGCTAAATCTAATGCAGCACATCCACTATATCTCATATTAAGGTCACTAAATTTTACACCTTCATGATTGCTTGAAAACAAACAATCATCAAGTGAGTTCTTTTTTGAAACTCTTAACCTTTGGTTATTTAAAAAAGCACCCTTGTCCTTTTCTGCAAAAAACATTTCATCTTTGATTGGGTCAAAAATTAAACCAACAACTATTTCATCTTTAGATTGAAGAGCAATACAGATTGCAAAGTGAGGTATCCCATGTAAAAAGTTTGTTGTTCCGTCAATTGGGTCAATAATCCAAATATTTTCTTTATCATTATTTTTAATCACACCAGTTTCTTCAGTTATAAAGGAGTAGTTTTTTTTAATTTTTGATAATTCCTCAATTAAAATTTTTTCCACATTTTTATCTGTTTTTGTCACAAAATCATAAGGTCCCTTTTTTGATACTTGTAATTTTTCAACCTCTCCAAAATCCCTGATTACAGATTTAGAAGCTTTTTCTGCAGCTTTGATCATTACATTCAGGTTTGCAGATATAGAAATCATTGTAGTTATATTTTTTTTATATATTCGAAGGTTCTCGTATCAATAATTACATCATCGCCCGACTCTATAAAAGGTGGAACCTGAATGTTCAAACCATTATCAAGAGTTGCAGGTTTATACGATGACGAAACTGTTTGACCTTTAAGCGCGACATCTGTTGTTTCTATTTTACTTGTCACTTGATTTGGAAGTTCGACTGAAATTGGGTTATTGTTATAAAAACTTATAGATACTTCAAGATTTTCAGTAAGTAATTTTCCTTTTTCACCAATAATTTCTTTTTTAATTTCAGTTTGCTCAAATGTTTTAGGATCCATAAAAACATAATTATTTTCATCCTCATATAAATAATTGAAATTAGTTTCTTCAAGCGATGCTTTTTCAACAGTCTCACTAGACCTAAATCTCTCATTTAGTTTTGTGTTTTTCCCAACACTCTTCATTTCAACTTGTGCAAAAGCCCCACCTTTACCTGGTTTCACATGTTGAGTTTTTAGGACTTGCCATAAATCATTTTTATATTCCAAAAGCATCCCCACTCTTATTTCTCCAGCATTAATTTTCATTTAAGTTTTTCTATAGTTTCTAAGGGTTTATATTTTTTATTATTCCAAACGTAGCTTGAAATAGCTAATAAATTGGCATTGTTCAATAACAGTTTTTTGTAATTACTAATATTGATCCCACCAATGGCAACTATCGGGATTTTGGTTAACTTTTTTGCTTTATTTAAAATTTTAGTTGTAGCTTTGAACTTGACTTTTTTTGTTGTAGTAGAAAAAAAAGCCCCAAAGGCAATATAACTGGCTTTTTCTTTAATAGCAGCCTTTGCAAATTTAATAGAATTATGACATGTAATTCCAATAATTTTATTTCCAACTATTTTTCTTGCATTACTTATACTCATATCTTTTTGTCCCAAATGACAACCATCAGCATCAAGTTTTTTTGCAAGTAAAGGATCATCATTTACTAAAAATTTTACACTATTCTTTTTGCAAATTAGTCTGATTTTTTTTCCAATTAAAATTTTTTGTTTTAATGTATATTTTTTAAGCCTCAATTGAAAAAAACTAATTTTAACAGTTTTTAAAACTTCTTTTAGATCTTGATAGAACCGAGGATAAATATTATTAGGAGAGATAAGATAAATAAATTTTTTTTTACTTATTCTCAAGTTCTCTAGACCATTTTCCTTGAGCAGCTAAAGTATTCATTTTTGCTCTATGATTAAAAATATTTTGAGTTCCTTTGATATCTTTAATATCTTTTGACCAAAATTTTAAAGCACTTTGTTGAAGAGCTCTTCCGTATGAATAAGTCATTATAAAATTTGTATTATTATTTTTATTAATAAGATTTAAATTCTCAGTTGCTTCAATTTCAGATTGTCCTCCAGATAAAAAAGCAATTCCAGGCACTTCACTTGGAACAGATTTTTTAAGACACTCAAGTGTTTTAGATGAAACCTCTTCATTAGAAATTTTATTTTTTGATTTATTTCCTGCAAGGATCATATTTGGTTTTAAAATTGTACCTGTTAAATCAATCTTATGAACGATTAATTCTTCAAAACATTTTTGAATTACATCAGAAGTTTTAGTTAAACAGTCTTCTGCCAAATGTTCACCATCCATTAAGACTTCCGGCTCAACAATTGGAACCATTCCACACTCTTGTACAAGAGCAGAGTATCTTGCTAAAGCATGAGCGTTAGAATTGATTGCAAGCTTACTGGGATATTTGTCGCTTATACTGTAAACACCTCTCCATTTTGTAAATCTTGCACCAAGTTCATAATATCTTTTTAATCTTTCTCTTAGTCCATCTAAACCTTCAGTAACTTTTTCTTCTAATGAATTTGCTAAATCTTTTGCACCAGTGTCTACTTTAATTCCTGTAACTGCCCCTGTATCTGAGATCATAGCTGGGATTGTTTTTCTATAATTTGATGTCTGATTGATTGTTTCATCATATAAGATAACTCCACCAATACAGTCTTTCATGCTGTCTGCTGCAAAAAGTGTTTCTCTAAAAATAAGTCTATTTTCTGGTGATGATTGAATATTTACTGATTCCAGTCTTTTAGTCATGGTTCCATTGCTTTCGTCTGCAGCAAGTATGCCCTTACCATTTGAAAGAATTTTTAGAGCAATTTTATTAAGTTCTGACATTATAGTTTAAGGCTTTTATACCAGGAAGTTCTTTTCCTTCAAGATATTCCAAGAAAGCTCCACCAGCAGTTGAAACAAAATTAAATGTATCTAATCTGTCAAATTTATTTATTACAGCAACAGTTTCTCCGCCACCAGCAACAGCATAAATTTTATCTTTAACTCTTTTGCCAGCAATAATTTCTAAAATTTCTTTTGTTCCATTAGCAAAGTTTGGATTTT
>Ga0233427_10002362_pt1 | contig 17981 bp, 18 predicted proteins | sample SI_118_April2016_5_FD_179885 | JGI IMG/M metagenome (GOLD analysis project Ga0233427, IMG submission 179885) | Seawater microbial communities from Saanich Inlet, British Columbia, Canada - SI_118_April2016_100_MG | ecosystem: Environmental > Aquatic > Marine > Inlet | place: Canada: British...
GGCTGCCGTAGCTGGCGGATTGGGGACGCATCATGGCCAAACGTGACTTCTACGAGGTGCTGGGCATTGATCGTGGGGCTGATGGCACCATGATCAAGAAAGCCTATCGCAAGCTCGCCATGGAGCATCACCCCGATCGAAATGCCGACAATCCTGACGCCGAGGCCAAGTTCAAGGAAGCGAACGAAGCCTATGAAATCCTGAAAGACGAGCAGAAACGCGCGGCCTATGACCAGTTCGGCCACTCTGCCTTCGAGGGCGGTATGGGCGGCGGTGGCAACCCGGGTGATTTCGGATCGAGCTTCGCCGATGTTTTCGACGACCTGTTCGGCGAGTTCATGGGTGGCGGCGGTCGCCGACGTGGCGGTCGCAGCAGCGGCCAGCGCGGTGCTGACCTGCGCTACAACATGGAAGTCACCCTGGAAGACGCCTTTGCCGGCAAGCAGGCAAAGATTCGGGTGCCGACGGCGATTTCCTGTGATTCATGTGGCGGTTCGGGTGCCGATGACCCCGAAGCAACTGCGATTTGCACCAGCTGCGCAGGTCACGGCAAGGTACGAGCCCAACAGGGCTTCTTTTCGATCGAGCGGACCTGCCCGACCTGTGGCGGCACCGGCAAGGTCATCCGTGACCCCTGCAAGGTCTGTTCGGGCTCCGGGCGCATCCAGAAGGAAAAGACTCTCAACGTCACGATCCCGGCCGGTGTTGATGACGGCATGCGGATCAGGTTGACGAGTGAGGGCGAGGCCGGTGTGCGCGGTGGACCTGCGGGCGACCTCTACATCGTGCTTGGCGTCAAACCCCATCCGATATTCCAGCGCGACGGCGGCACGATTTATTGCCCGGTGCCGATCACGGTGACCACGGCGGCGCTCGGCGGAGCCATCGAAGTGCCCACGATCGAGGGCAAACGCGCCAAGGTTTCGATCCCGGCAGGAACCCAGGCCGGTCGCCAGTTCCGCTTGCGCGGCAAGGGCATGACCGGTGTGCGCGGCTCGGCCCGCGGCGACATGATCATCGAGACGATGGTCGAAACCCCGATCGATCTCACCGCGCGCCAGAAGGAACTGCTCAAGGAATTCGAGGAAGCCGGCGGAACCGGCAGCCACAGCCCGGAATCGGACGGCTTCTTCACCAAGGTCAAGGATCTCTGGCAGGACCTGACCGACTAGAGCGGATCAAGATGGCGTGGAGCCACAAGGTGGCTGCACGCCATCGTGTGAATCCGCTCTCCATTAAGAAGCAAGAGCATCTTCACAAGCTTGATATGCTCTTGAGCACGCCCCGCCCGGTTCGCATCGTCTTGCGCTGCGATCCGATCTAGGCTCCCGCTGCGGATGCGTGCTATCTGGCATCAGGCATTTTGGGGAAACAACATGACAGTCAGGATCGGGATCTGCGGTTGCGGCGGACGTATGGGCCGCATGCTGGCCCAGGTTGGCCATGCCCGCGAGGGAGTGGTGATCGCCGCTGGAATCGAACAGCCTGGCAGCGAGTTACTGGGCCGTGATCTGGGCGAGCTTGCGGGCCTGGGTCCGCTTGGTGTTTTGATCGGTGATGACCGGGCGGCTTTGTTTGCCGCCAGCGATGTCGTGGTCGATTTCACGGCACCGGCGTCAACTCTGGCAAATGCTGCCGTGGCGGCCGACACCGGTAAGGGTCTGGTCGTGGGGACCACGGGTCTTTCGGGCGATGACAAGGCCGTGCTGGAAAAAGCAGCAGATGTTGCGCCGATCGTCTTTGCCGCAAACATGAGTCTTGGCGTCAACCTCCTGGCGGGTGTCGCACGCAAGGTTGCTGCCGCGCTCGATGATGAATTCGATATCGAGATTGTCGAGATGCACCACCGTCACAAGGTCGATGCGCCCTCGGGCACTGCCCTGGCGCTTGCCGAGGCGGTTGCCGAAGGCCGCGGAGTCGTGCTCGACGAGGTTGTCGATCGAGGTCGTGATGGTGTGACCGGTGCGCGCAAGCGCGGCACCATTGGCATGGCTGCGCTGCGCGGCGGCGATGTTGTCGGCGATCATCAGGTGATCTTTGCTGCCGATGGCGAGCGTATCGAGATCGGCCATCGCGCGAGCGATCGCGGAATCTACGCTCGAGGTGCCATCACTGCAGCCCTTTGGCTTCGCGGCCGACCAGCCGGCCTCTATGGCATGGACGATGTCCTGGGGCTCGCCGACTAGATCGGATCGCGAAAAGTTTGCACCACTCGTGGCGCAACCTTTTTGCGTGAATCCGATCTGCCCTAAAGCCCGACCGGTTCAGGGCGAACCAACAGCCCCCGCCCCTCAGGATTCGATCCAGTTTGTCTGTTTGCTGCGTTGGCGCTGGTTGACCAGCCATGCGCCCAGCACGATCAGGACCATACCGAACAGGGCCTCCCAGGGCAGGCGCTCGTGAAGGAATACGGCGCCCAGCACGACTGCGACAATGGGAACCAGATAGGCGACAAGCGACGCACGGGTCGCGCCTGTGCGTGCCAGCAGATGGTAGAAGATCAGCCCGGGGATCGCGCTACCGACCGTGCCCAGCACAACCAGGGCGCCGATCGACTGCCAGCTGACCGCCAGATCCCATGGCTGATCGGCCAGTGCCGACATCGGGATCAGGAATACAACAGCCGACGCCTGGGAACCGACCGCCAGGGCCATGGGTGTCAGTTGCCCGGCGCTGCGCGCCAGGACGTTGGCGCCGGCAATGCAGAATGCTGCGGCCAGGACGGCCAGTTCGGCCAGAAGATGGGCTTCTACATTGCCCAGGGCGCCTCGGCCGATCACGGCGATCACCCCGGAAAATCCCAGGATTGCGCCAATAAAACTGGCTGATGACATGCGTTCGTCATGGAACAGCAGGTGTGCGAACAACATGGTCAGCACCGGCACCATGCCCAGAATGATCCCGGCCAGCCCTGAATCGATATGCAACTGGCCCCACGACAACAGGATCATCGGGACGACCTGTGTTGCCACGCCCAGCAGTGCGAGCTTGAACCAGATCGCACCGATCGCGGGTAAGCGCTGACGCGCCAGCATCATGACGATGCCCAGGGTCAGGAAAGAAACGATCGAGCGGGCGCAGGCCAGGGTGACCGGTGGTACTTCCGTGACGATGATATCGATGAACAGGAACGAGCTGCCGAACGAAGCCGCGCAGATCACCACCAGCGCGATCTCGCGCGGGCCCATATGGCGTATGGGAGTTGCAGACGCCATCACGCCTGCCGGGTCATCGCAAAACGATTGAGGGCAAGGCCCGAGAGGATCAGAACAAGCGCGATAACCATGCTCCAGGTGAGGTCTTCGTCGAGAAACAACAACCCAAATCCCAAACCGATCAAGGGAATTAAAAAGTTCACCATGGATGTAAAAACCGCGCCGGTCATCGCAGTGAGGCGAAAGAAAACCATATAACCCATGGCTGTGCAAACGATTCCTAATACAATCATCTGCAACATCACACCGGCATCAAAGGATAGCTCCCAGGGGGCATCGACGAGCAGGGAAACCGGCAGGATCATCGCGAATCCAGCGATCACAGTGCCGGTGGCAAGGACGTTGGGATCGAGTGCACGGGCGCGGCGTGCCAGCACGGTGTTGACGGCATAACTGAGCGCCGCGCCGACCACCGCGAGCTCGGCCAGAACATGTCCGCCCAGTTCCGATAGTGCGTCGGCGCCGACCAGCACCACGATCCCGGCGACGCCCAGCGCCACGCCTGCCAGGCGCATTGGTGTCAGCCTTTCATCGCGAACGCCGACATGGGCTATCAGGGCTGTGGCCAGCGGCATGAAGCCGATCAGGATCGAGGCCAGGCTGCTGGAAATCTCCTCCTCGCCGAAGGCGATCAGCGTAAAGGGAATGACATTGCCCGAAAGTGCCAGCAGCAGAAACGTGGCGAGGGTTTCGCGGTCACGGGGCAGGTGTTTGCCGCTCCAGCGCATCACAGCGAGCAAAAAGAGGCCGGCAAAGCCCAGGCGAAACGCGACCATCGTGAAAGGAGGGACGGTATCGACCGTGATGCGAATCAGTGTGAACGAGGATGCCCAGATGACAGAAAGCAGCAGCAACAGGGCAATGGCGCGAACGGAATGGTTGTCAGATGACATCAGGAGCACTGCGCCATCGTATCAGGGCGCCGTTGAGAGCATCGGCAAGGTCGCTGCGTTCTTCGTCGCTCAGGAATGCACCGATGTGGAGACGTTTGCCGTGGGAAGCCACGACCAACCGGTTGTGGTCGTGACCGAAGGGGACGACGGCGACCCGAACCCAGCCGGGCTCGAAGGTCCAGGTCGCAGTGCGACCAGACGGCTGGACACGTGCGATGTGCAGGATCCGGTCATCCAGACACAGGGTTTCGAAGACCCGCCCGGAACGGTAGTTGAGCTCGAACGCGCCCCAGACCAGCACGACTTCCAGCCCGCAGAAGCCGGCGACCGGCCAGGCACCCAGACCCCAAAATGCAAGGCCGATCAACCCGAGTGCGCCGGCCAGTCCGCCGATCAGCAGGGCATAACCCCAGCGCGGCAGCGACCGGTGCGGCATCAGGATAGCGTCGAAATGGACGCTATCAGGCTCGGAATCATTGTCAGTTCTCATGGCTGCCGTGATAGCGCGCCCGGCATCATTCGTCATCCTGCACCAGCGCTTGAAAAGAAAGCGACTGGGTAGGACGACCCTGCGGTTCCGGGTCGTTGGAATCCACTCTAACGTGACCACCATGGTGGCAGGCATTTCCAGCCCGGGTCTGTTGGTTTGATCACAGCGGATGAACTAGAGAATGAAAAAAAAACATATCGACCGCCTCTTCGAATCGCTCGCCGCAGTGATTCCCGAGCCCGAGACAGAGCTCGAATACAGCAATGTCTTTACCCTGCTGGTCTCGGTCGTGTTGTCGGCACAGGCGACTGACAAAGGTGTCAATGCGGCGACCCCGGGGCTTTTTGCCCTGGCTGACACACCCGAAAAGATGGTCGCGCTGGGTGAGGAGCGGGTGCGCGACAAGATCAAGACGATCGGTCTGTTCAACGCCAAGGCCAGGAACGTGATCAAGCTCTCCCGGATGCTGATCGACGAACACGCTAGTGAAGTTCCGGCCAGCCGCGAAGCGCTGCAGACCCTGCCTGGCGTGGGGCGCAAGACTGCCAGTGTGGTGATGAACGAAGCCTTTGGCGAGCCGACCATCGCGGTCGACACCCACGTCTTCCGGGTCTCGAACCGGACCCGACTGGCGCCGGCCAAGACAGCCGACAAGGTTGAGCAAAAGCTGGAAAAGATCGTGCCGGCACGCTGGAAAAAGGGCGCCCATCACTGGCTCATCCTGCATGGCCGCTACACTTGCCTGGCACGCAAGCCGAAATGCTGGGAATGCGTGATTGCCGACATCTGCCCGTTCAAACCCAAGACCTCCGATCCCGAAGCTGAAGCAGCCGCCAAGGCCGAGAAAAAGGCCGCCGGCAAACGCAGCCTCTCGCCGCCCCGCCCGAAAGCCGGGAAGGCCGCCAAGCGGGTAACGAAACCGCGCGCGTAAAGGCCTGTGACGCTCCTGACATGATGCTGTCAGGATGTGTGGGTTAAGGTGCTCCATTCCTCTCGATGTCTGGAGCGCCGTCATGGCCGACCTTGCTGCCTATCAAGCGAAATCCGGGAGATTCGTTCCGGTCTGGACGCTGGAAATTCAGACGCTGGCATCCGACACCGACCGCTTGCTCGACGACCCACAGCCATATCGATGGTTTCGAGCCCGGGACGACCGAGAGCTATCCGATGGTTGAACTGAAACTCTCGATCGAGCCTGACGATACCGTGCTGGCGCGCGTCATGGACGCGATCATGGAGGTCCATCACTACGAGGAGCCGGTGATCCTGCTGCTTGAGGCCTGGGCAAGCCGGGCGAACTACGACCCCAACCGCGACAATCCCCACCGCTGGTGGAACAACAGCCGCGGACTGCCTGATCGGCTGCCCTGAACCAAATGCAGGCATTCGCCGCGGCGTTCTGATCTAGACCGCATGGCGAGCCATCCAGCGCGATCGACCCTCACCCCGGCCCTTTCCCCCGAGGGGAGAGGGCTGGGGTGAGGGGGCGTTGCCCTTCTCCAATCTCGAGGCTGCGCGGATGCGGCCTCCCATCTTCATCTTGCCGGCCGGTGATCTCGGAGAGACTGGCGTGCTCATCGGGCCGGAAGAAGGTCACCTGACCGCCAATGTTGCATTGACGAAATCACCGCTGATCGGCGATCCAGTCCATGACTTCTTTGACTGATGAAGCAGCAGGCCCCTGCGGCATGGCTGGACGGCGCAACATCACGACCGGGATCGCGCGTTCCCGGGCAGCGGTGATCTTGGCTTGCGTGGCATTGCCACCGGCAGCTTTGGTGACGAGCAGGTCGACCGCGTGTTCTTCCATCAGGGCGTGTTCGTCTGCGACGGAGAAAGGGCCGCGCGCCTGAAGCAGCGTCGCATGGGGCGGGAGTGGATTTTCGGGTTCCTCGATCATGCGTGCGACAAGCCGTAATCCCGTCAGCGCCAAAAACGGTTCCAGGTCACGCCGGCCAAGCGTGATGAGCACGCAGGCAGGGTTAAGATTTTTCGAAACCTCAGCTGCGGACCTGGCGTCATCGACTTCGATCCAATGATCCCCGGTCTCGCGTTGCCACATGGGACGGACCAGTTTGATGCGCGGTATTCCTATTTTCGTGGCAGCGCTCTCGCCATGGGCTGCCATGGATGACGCAAAGGGATGGGTTGCATCGATCAACCCGTCGACCGACTCGGCGAGTAGATAGTCGGCCAGGCCGTCAGCGCCGCCAAAGCCGCCGGTACGCAACGTGCCGGGACCGGTCACGGGGTTGCGTGTCACCCCGGCGAGCGAGGTGATCACTTCAAGCTCGGGACAATCGGCATGGAGCGCCTCGGCCAGCGCGACGGCTTCGGAAGTGCCGCCCAGAATCAGGATGCGGGTCAAGCGCCGGCCCTGCCGACGATCGCCCCGGCCCGGTCGATTACCACAACATCAAGCGCGATGTCGCCGGCCAGGGTGGCCAGCGCCGATTCCCGGGCACGGCCCGCGACCGCGTCGGCCAGCGCCAGATCATGGTCGCGGGCCAGGGCCAGAACTGCGCCGGCGCTTGTTGCTTCAGCCATGTTGCGGGCGAGCACCGCACCGGCGCCGATCTCGCGTGCCAGCGTGGCCAGGGCGGTGTGGTCGACCTGGCTGCGGGAGGAATGGAGATCCATCGCGCCCTGACCCAGTTTGACCAGCTTGCCGAAGCCGCCAGCGATTGTGAGCCGGGGAACGGGGTGGCGGCGCAGGTATTTCAGCATGCCTCCGGCAAAATCTCCCATGTCGAGCAGGGCGCCTTCGGGGAGATCGTAGAGTTTGCGCACGGTCTCTTCGGATGTGCGCCCGGTTGCGCCGGCGACATGGTCAATCCCGGTGGCGCGGGCGACGTCGATGCCGCGATGGATCGAATGGATCCAGGAAGAACAGGAATAGGGGATGACGACCCCGGTGGTCCCCAGAATGGAAAGGCCGCCCGTGATCCCAAGGCGCGGGTTCCAGGTCTTTTCGGCGATGGCAGCGCCCCCGGTGATACCGACTTCGATCACGGCATCGCCCGGGACACCATGTTTGCCGGCGATGCCCGCGACAGCCGCGACCATCATCGCGCGCGGTTTGGGGTTGATGGCCGGCTCTCCCGGCGGAATCGGAAGGCCCGGCTTGGTCACCATGCCGACACCTTCACCGGCACGAAAGACAATGCCGCTTGCCTCTGGACCGCGCGTGACCGTGACCACGATCTCGGCACCATGGGTGACGTCGGGATCGTCGCCGGCATCCTTGATCACCGAAACGGTCGCGCGCTCGCCGGACAATTCCTTGCGTCGCAGCGCAAAGACCGGCTCCTGGCCGCCCGGAAGCGTGATCGTCACGGGATCGGGAAAAACACCGGTCGCGAGCGCTTCGAAAGCCGCCGTGGTTGCCGCCGTCGCGCAGGCGCCGGTGGTCCAGCCTCTACGCAGGGGGCCTTCGGGTTTCGTGGCCATGGTCGTGTGTCTGCCGCTGCTTTGGCCTGCATGATCGCCGGGGGCGCAGGATATAGGATTCCCCGACGTCAGGGTTTATAGAGCAGATCCCTTGCAGATTGAATCCGACGCCGGTTCGGAGCCTGTTTGCGAGGCGCCTTGAAACCCCTAAAAAAGTGCGGGCTCGTGGTCAGATCAATTCAATCTGAACATGATCTGCTCTAGGCTCGATCCATGGTTCCGTCACAACATCCACCCCGATTTCCCGACATGCCCGCCTTCGAAGCAGGTTGGGTCTGGCTCGTGGGCGCGGGCCCTGGAGATCCCGGCCTGCTGACCCTGCTGGCGCACCATGCGTTGGGCCAGGCCGATGTCGTGGTTTATGACGCACTGGTCGATGACGATATTCTGAATCTCGCCAATCCGGACGCCGAGCTGATCTATGCCGGCAAACGTGGCGGCAAACCCTCGCCCAAGCAGCCTGATATCTCGGATCGTCTGGTCTCGCTGGCGCTCGCCGGCAATCGGGTTTTGCGACTTAAAGGTGGCGATCCCTTTGTCTTTGGCCGTGGCGGTGAAGAAGCCCTGACGCTGGTGGCAGCCGGCGTTCCCTTCCGGGTTGTGCCGGGCATCACCGCAGGTGTCGGTGGCCTGGCTTATGCCGGAATCCCCGCGACCCATCGCGAGACCAACCATTCCGTCGCGTTCATTACCGGCCACATGGCCGGCGGCGAAGTGCCCGACGGTATCGACTGGGCCGCACTGGCCTCGGGCGGTCAGGCGCTGGTGATCTATATGGCGCTCAAACATCTCGAGGCGATTGCAGGTTTCTTGGTTGAGGGTGGCCTTGCGCCCTCGACGCCGGTCGCCGTGGTCAGCCGGGCCGCGACCAAACATCAGTGGGTGCTTGAAACCGTGCTTGGTGATGCCGCGGGGGATGTCGAAGCCTCCGGGATCGAGGCCCCGGCCATTGTTGCGGTCGGCGAGATCGTGCGCATGCGGGCGGGCCTCGACTGGCTGGGCGCGATCGAAGGACGCACGCTCGATCCCGATCCCCTGGGGCAGACCAGCCAGCGCAAGACGGGCTGACGGCCGGTGGCGGTCGGACTGATCCTTGCCGCACCGTCCAGTGGAAGCGGCAAGACCGTTCTGACCCTGGCGCTACTGCGTGCATTCGCCCGGTGCGAGATCGCGGTTTCTTCGTTCAAGGTCGGACCCGATTACATCGATCCTGCTTTCCACACGGCTGCAACAGGCAGGCCGTGCCGCAATCTCGACCTCTGGGCGATGCGGCCCGAAACCCTGGGCGCGACAGCACGCGATGTGGCCTGCGGTGCCGACCTGGTGATCGGCGAAGGGGTCATGGGCCTGTTCGACGGGGCCGCCGACGGCACCAGCTCGACGGCCGATGCGGCGGTGACGCTGGGCCTGCCGGTGGTTCTGGTGGTCAATACAAAAGGCCAGGGCGCATCGGTCGCAGCCCTGGTCAAAGGCTTCCGCGATCACCGCAGTGACGTCACGCTGGCCGGGGTCATCCTCAACAATGTCGGCAGCGAAGCCCATCGCGCGATGCTGACGGACGCGCTGGAAGGGGTCACGCCAGTTCTGGGCTGTGTCCACCGGGATCAGCGCCTGGAACTCCCCGAGCGTCATCTCGGTCTGGTCCAGGCTGCCGAACGGCCTGATCTGGAACGGTTTCTCGACGATGCCGCCGAAGCGGTCGGTGCCTCGGTCGACCTTGATCGCCTGATGGCGGTTGCGCGTCCACCGGTAGTCGGCCCCCCAGAACGTCCGGCACCGCCACTCGACCCCCTGGGGCAGCGCATTGCGATTGCCCAGGACACGGCCTTTGCCTTTGTTTATCCCGCCCTGTTGGACGGCTGGCGACATGCCGGTGCTGAACTGGTGCCGTTTTCACCGCTGGCCGACGAGGCCCCCGATAGCACGGCCGATGCGGTCTATCTGCCCGGCGGTTACCCCGAACTCCATGCCGGAGAACTGGCTTCGAATGATGCTTTCCTCGAAGGCCTCAAGGCTGCGGCAGCCAGGGGCGTGGCGGTCTTCGGGGAGTGCGGGGGTTTCATGGTGCTGGGTGAACGCCTGATTGATGGAGACGGTGAGAGCCATGTGATGGCGGGACTGCTTCCGGCCATCACCTCGTTCAGTGCGCCGCGCCTTCACCTGGGTTACCGGCGCATGACCGTGACCCATGAAAGCCCACTGGGCCCGGTCGGGACGGTGTTTCGCGGCCACGAGTTTCATTATGCCCGGTTGGTGCGCCAGCGCGGCACACCGCTGTTTCAGGCGACTGACGCCACCGGCCGTTATTTCGGTCCGACCGGCGCGGTCGCCGGCCGGGTCGCGGGCTCATTCCTCCATGTGATCGATCGCGAGGGCGTGTGAGCGCCAAACAGGGCCCTTCCGTATTTGTCGTCTGTGTCGTCATCACCGGCCTGATCGCGCTGGCGCCGATGTCGACCGACATCGCGATCCCCGCGCTTCCCGCGATCGGGCGTGCCCTGGAAGCTACCCCGGGCCAGGTCGGAATGATCGTCGGCCTGTTTGCACTGGGTGTCGGCCTCATGCAGCTGGTCTATGGCCCACTGTCGGACCGGTTTGGGCGCAGACCGGTGCTCATGGCTGCCCTGGTTCTCTATATCGCCAGCACCATCGGGATCGTGCTGGCGACTTCGATCGAGATGCTGATTACCTTGCGTGTCTTCCAGGCTGCCGGCGCCTGTGCCGGAACCGTCCTGGGTCGTGCGGTCGTGCGTGACATGTTCGAGCGTGACCAGTCCGGGCGTGTTCTGGGCTACGTCATGACGGCGATGACGCTGGTGCCGGGCTTCGGGCCGATCATCGGGGGAGAACTGCTGGTTGCCTTCGGCTGGCGCTCGGTCTTTCTGCTGATCCTTGGCGTCGGTATCGTGATCAGCTTTGCGGCCTGGCGTCTGCTCCCCGAAACACTGGACGAAACCAAGCGCCAACCAGCACATGTGGCAACCATCCTGCGCCATTTCGGGGCGATGCTGCGCAACCGGGTGTTTCTTGGTTTCACGATTGCCCTGTGCGCCAGTTTCATCGGCCTGTTCGGCTACATCGCTGGTGCCGGTTATACCTATGTTGAGGTTTTCAAAGTGGCCGAGAACCATGTCGGCTGGCTCATTCTGCTGGCCGTTGCCGGATACATCACCGGGGGTTTCACAGGCAGTCGCTGCCAGCGCCGGTTTGGTCTCGAGCGAATCGTACTGACGGGCATGGTCCTGAATGTCGCCGGTGGCATGGCGATGCTGATCTGTCTGGTAGTCGGGTTGCACAACATGTGGGCGGTCGCCCTGCCGGCTGCGATCGTCTTTGCCGGCTGTGGCGCAGCGCTGCCCCAGGCAACCGCTGGTGCCCTGGGCCCCTTCCCCCATGTCGCGGGAACGGCATCGTCGCTGGTGGGTGTCCTGCAGATGATGACCGGCGCCGCCGCGGCGGCCTCGATCGGATATGCCTATGACGGCAGCCACGGGCCGATGGTGATTGCGATGGCGTCGGGTCCGCTGGTCGGCCTTGTGCTTTATGTCTGGTTGATCCGACCATTCAAGCGACGGGGTGCCTGAACACATTCCACTGTGATTAACGGTCCCGTTTCTCCTGCCAGTTGGGATCGGCTGAGCCGCTGCCTCCCAGTTCGGAGAGAAGGTTGTTGATCAGGCCGCCGAAGCCGCTGTCATCGGTGTCTTCTTTGGCGTAGGTGGCGGCGGGGTACTGTGGTGTCGACCAGGGTGAGTTGCGGCAGGCGTTGCTGTGCTGTGGCCATGTAGTCGGCCCAGATGCGTGCGGACAGGCCGCCGCCGGTCACCCGGTTCATTGCGGCGCCATTGTCGTTGCCGATCCAGACACCGGTCACGATCTGGCGTGTAAAACCGACGAACCAGGCGTCACGGTAATCCTGGCTGGTTCCGGTCTTTCCGGCGGCCGGCCAGGCGATCATGGCCGCTCGACCGGTGCCGTCTTCGATGGTGCCTTCCAGCATGCCCGAGAGGTCGGCCTGGACTGCCGGTTCGACCAGACGCCGGATTGGCGGCATTTCGCGCCTGTAGAGGACCTCGCCCGCCCGCGTGCGGATCTCGACGATGACATAGGGCCAGGCTTCCACTCCCTGGTTGGCGATCACCGCATAGGCCGCGGTGAGTTCAAGCGGGCTGACCTCGGTGGTGCCCAGCGCCAGACTGGGCAGGACCTGCATCTCCTCGTCGATGCCCAGGCGGTGTGCAGCTTCGATCACCCGGCCCATCCCTATCCGCCAGGCGGTTTCGGCTGCAACCGTGTTGGTCGAACCAGCAAAGGCCTGCGCCAGGGTCATGGGCCCGTCGAATTCACCGTCGAAGTTGCGCGGGCTCCAGCCCTCGATCGAGATTGGCCGGTCCTCGACGGTGTCGCCCGGGCGCATGCCTGCTTCCAGCGCGGCCAGATAGACAAAGAGCTTGAACGCCGAGCCTGGCTGGCGGCGTGCCTGGACCGCCCGGTTGAACTGGGTCGTGGCGTAACCCGAGCCCCCGACCATGGCGAGGATTGCACCGTCCGGCGCCATCGAGACGACAGCGCCTTCGCCGGCATTGCGTTCGGCTCCCTCGCCTGCCAGACCGTTTGCCAGCGCTTCCTGGGCGGCACGCTGCAGGTTGGGATCAAGCGTCGTGACGATGATCAGGTCCTGGCGCGCGACACCGATATAGTCTGTCGCACGAACAACGACCCAGTCGGTTGCATAGCGGGCATCGCCGCCGGCCGGTCGGTTGCCTGCGAGATTGAGCGGGGCCGCCTTGGCTGCCCGTGCGGTGGCTTCATCGGTGAATCCGGCTTCGACCATATTGTCGATCTCTTCGGCCGAACGGGCTCGTGCGGCAGCCGGGTCGGCGGCGGGATTGTAACGCGACGGCGCTTTCAGGAGGCCAGCGATCATTGCGGCTTCGGGCAAGGTCAGATCACGCGCCGACTTGTCGAAGTAGCGCCGTGCGGCGGCATCGACGCCATAGGTTCCGGCCCCCAGATAGACCCGGTTGAGATAGATCGCGAGAATCTCTTCCTTGGTAAAACGCCGCTCCAGCCACAAGGCAAGCAGCGCTTCCTGGGCCTTACGCTTGAACGAACGCTCGGGTGTGAGAAACAGGTTCTTGGCGACCTGCTGGGTGATCGTGCTGCCGCCCTGGACAACGCCGCCGGCGCGGATGTTGGCGAGTGCGGCGCGGGCGATGCCACGCAGATCAATCCCGACATGTTCGAAGTAACGCCGGTCCTCGGTCGCGACCACGGCCTGGATCAGGGAGTGCGGCAATTCCTCGAAATGGATGATATCGCCGTGGAGTTCGCCATAGGTCGCCAGCACACGACCGTCGGCGCCCTGCACGGTGACCGAAGGTGCGCGCTGGTTGTTCAGGTCGTCGGGATCGGGGAGGTCCAGGATCTACCAGCCGATCAGTCCCATGAACGCCAGCGCCCCCCAGATGAAGGCGACAGCGCTCCAGCGCAGGAACAGGCGGAACCAGCGCCAGCGCGAAGGCTTCGGCGGCGTCTTGGTCTACTTCGGCGGTTTTTTCTTGGTCTTTTTCGCCAAGGTTCGCCCTAGGGCAAGATCATATCAGGTCAGGTCGACCTGATATGTGAATCTTGTTCTTTTTCAGAAGTTTAGAGACCGATTCATGGCCCAGGTCGACTCGACCTGAACCGATCGGGCTCTAGATGTCCAGGTTGGTGACCTTGAGCGCGTTGGTCTGGATGAACTCGCGGCGCGGTTCGACGACATCGCCCATCAGGGTTTCAAACAGGCTGTTAGCCTCGTTGGCATCCTTGACCGTGACCCGCAGCAGGGTGCGCGCTTCAGGATCCAGGGTGGTCTCCCAGAGCTGGCCGGGATTCATCTCGCCCAGGCCCTTGTAGCGCTGGATTGAGGCGCCGCGGCGGCCAAGGTCCATGATCGTGTCGACCAGGCCGGTCGGGCCCTGAATCGTGAATTCCTTATCCTTGCGCGCCAGCGTGCCAGGATGGGCAAAGATGCTTTGCAGTTCTTCCGCCATGGCGTTCAGGTTGAGCGCCTCGCCCGATGCCACCAGGCTGCCATCGACCCGGTGGGTTTCGGTCACGCCGCGCACGGTACGGGTAAAGACAAGCCCGCCCTGGCCGTCCGACTCGCCGGCCCAGCCACGCTCGGTTTCAGCCGAAAGCCGGTCGAGTCGCTGGGCGATGTAATTGCCCGCTGCCGGACCGTTCTCAGAATCGTTCAGCAGATCGGGCGAAAGGGCGCCGACAATCGCGGTCTGTTCGGCGACCAGCAGGGGCAGGCGACGGGTCAGTGCGCGCATCAGGTGGGCGGCGCGGCGGGCGGTCTGGACGATCTCGACCAGTTCGGCGCCGGCAATCTGGCGTCTGTCGGAATGGCTGAAGACGCAGTCTTCCAGGCCCGACTGGATCAGGTAGTTCTCATAGGCCTGCTCGTCTTTCAGATAAACCTCGCTCGACCCGCGCTTGACCTTAAAGAGCGGCGGCTGGGCGATGTAGAGATAGCCGGCATTGATGATCGGCTCCATGTGACGGAAGAAGAAGGTGAGCAGCAGGGTCCGGATATGGGCGCCGTCGACATCGGCGTCCGTCATGATGACGATCTTGTGGTAGCGCAGCTTGGCGAGGTCGAAATCCTCGGCGATGCTTGCTCCAAGCGCGGTGATCAGCATGCCGACCTGCTCGGACGAGAGCATCTTGTCGATTCTGGCGCGTTCGACATTCAGGATCTTGCCGCGCAGGGGCAGCACGGCCTGGTTTGAACGATCTCTGGCCTGCTTGGCCGAACCACCGGCCGAATCACCCTCGACGATGAAGATCTCCGATTTCTCGGGGTCCTTCTCCTGACAATCCGCGAGTTTGCCCGGAAGATTGGCGATATCGAGTGCGCCTTTCTTGCGGGTGAGATCGCGCGCCTTGCGGGCGGCTTCTCGCGCGGCCGCGGCTTCAACGCATTTCGAGACGATCGCGCGCGCTTCACCTGGATGTTCCTCGAACCACTGGCCCAGCCGGTCGCTCACGACCTGCTCGACCACGGGACGGACTTCCGAAGAAACCAGCTTGTCCTTGGTTTGCGAGGCGAACTTGGGATCGGGCACCTTGCACGAGAGGACCGCGGTCAGGCCTTCGCGCATGTCCTCGCCGCTGATCTGGAATTTCTCGCGTTTGAACAGACCGTTGGCCGAGGCGTAAGCCTGAATCGTGCGCGTCAGGGCGCCGCGGAAACCGGCCAGATGGGTGCCGCCATCGCGCTGGGGGATGTTGTTGGTAAAACACAGCGTGTTCTCGTGATAGGCGTCGGTCCACTGCATCGCGACCTCGACGACCACTTCGTCGCGCTCGTCGCTGAACCAGATCGATTCGCCGTGAAGCGCCGTCTTGTTGCGATCGAGATAGGTGACAAACGCCTGGACGCCGCCCTCGTAATAGAATTCTTCCTCGCGCACCTCGACGGTACGCTGATCGGCCAGCCTGATGCGCACGCCGCTGTTGAGGAACGCCAGTTCGCGCAGGCGGTGTTCGAGTACGCCAAAGTCGAACTCGACCATGGTGAAGGTCTCCTGCGAGGGCAGGAAGGTGACCTGTGTTCCCGTCTGTTCGGTCGCGCCGGTGACCTCCAGAGGGGCGAGAGCATCGCCATGGGCAAAGCGGATGGTGTGTTCATGGCCGGCGCGCCAGATTGTCAGCTCCAGCATGGACGAGAGCGCGTTCACGACCGAGACGCCGACGCCGTGCAGGCCGCCCGAGACCTTGTAGCTGTTGTGGTCGAACTTCCCGCCGGCATGGAGCCTGGTCATGATCACTTCGGCCGCCGAAACACCTTCCTCGGAGTGAATGTCGGTCGGGATGCCGCGGCCGTTGTCGTTGACCGTGACGGAACCTTCGGCGTTGAGGGTCACGTTGATCAGGTCGCAATGGCCCGCCAGGGCTTCGTCGATCGAATTGTCGAGCACCTCGAACACCATGTGATGCAGGCCGGTGCCGTCATCGGTGTCGCCGATATACATGCCCGGGCGCTTGCGCACGGCATCAAGGCCCTTGAGCACTTTGATCGAGTCTGCGCCGTAATCCTGGTTGGCGGCGGCGTCTGTCACGTCCGCGGCTTCTTCGTTCATGGTTTCCGGCTCCTCAGCCATGGTCGCGATCGATGGCGTTGCCATCGGCTACATGAAAAATCCGTGCACGCCCTTCGAGCGTGCCGAAAAGGTCGTCATCCGTGCCGGTCATCCAGGCCTGCAGGCCCAGTTCCAGCACCGTGGTGAACAATGCCTGGCGGTGGCGTTCGTCGAGATGGGCAACAACATCGTCGAACAAAAGAACCGGCGGGCGTCGCCGCGCTTCCAGCCTTGCCGCGGCAAGCAGCAGAGCGATCACCAACGCCTTCTGCTGGCCGGTTGAACAAAGCTCGGCTTCCATGCCGCTGGGCCCATGGGTCACGGCAAGGTCGGTGCGGTGCGGCCCGTCGGCCGCGCCGCCGGTTTCGGCATCGCGTGGCCTGGAGGCCTCGAGCAACTCGCGGAAGCGTTGTTCGGCATCAACCGCAGGCATCGCTGCAATCCAGGTCTCGACCGTGCCGTCCAGCGCCAGGATCGCGCTGGGAAAGGGTTCGATCCCTTCGCTCAGCACCGGGGCAAGCCGGTCGGCAAGATCACGCCGCGCTGCGGCGACGGCAATGCCGGTCTCGGCCATGGTTTCTTCAAGCGCAGAAAGCCAGGCGGCATCGCGCCGGCCTTCCTTCAACAGGCGCGCCCGTTCGCGCATCGCCCGTTCATAGGCGTTGAAGCGCCGGGCATGGAGCGGATCGTGAGCAAATACCAGGCGATCGAAGAAACGGCGTCGGCCCGACGATGATTCGCGAAACAGGCCATCCATCGCCGGCGTCAGCCAGATCATCGAGAAGACTTCCGCCAGCGCCGAGGGCCCGCGTGCGGTCTGGCCGTCGATCCGCACGATACGCCGTTCCTCTTCCGCCTCGGGGTCAAGGCCGGTACCGATCTTGATCGCACCCTCTGCGGTGGTGATTTCGGCCGCCACGGCCCATGGCGCTGCAGCGCCGCGTTGTCCCAGGTCGGCGAGCTTTGCACCGCGCAGGCCACGCCCCGGCGCGAGACAGGAAACCGCCTCGAGAAGGTTGGTTTTGCCTGCGCCATTGGGCCCGGTCAGCACCACCGGTTCAGGCCCGACAGCAAGGCGCACCTGATCATAGGAACGAAACGCCGTAAGGTTCAGCGTGCGGACCGAAACCTGATGAACGGGCTGCTGGTGGTCGGCCACCGGGGCCATGGCTAAGGCGTTGCTGATCGGCCTAGACCCGCATCGGCATCAGGACATAAAGCGTCCGGTCGTCGCTGGTGTCGTGCACGATCGTGGGTGAGACCGCATCGGCCATGCGGAAGCGGATCTGTTCGCCCTCGAAGTTCTGCGCCATCTCCAGCACGTAGCGGGAGTTGAAGCCGATTTCGATCGAAGGGCCATCGTAGTCGACCGGCAGTTCTTCTTCGCCTGATGCGCTGTCGGGGCTGTTGGCCGAAAGCACCAGGCGTTCGGGCTCGAGCGCAAGCTTGATCGAGCGCGACTTGTCGGTCGAGATCGCCGCCATACGATCGACTGCCTGAATGAAACTTGCCGCCGACATCTCGAGCATCTTGTCATTGCCCTGGGGAATGACCCGCTCGTAATCGGGGAAGGTGCCGTCGATCAGCTTGGAGGTCAGCACCACGGTGTCGAAGGCAAAACGGATCTTGGTGTCGGAAAGCTCGATCGCGACCGCGCCGTCGATCTCGTCAACCAGCTTGCGCAGTTCGGCTACCGCCTTGCGCGGCACGATGATGCCGGGCATGCCGCCGGCGCCATCGGGCTGTTCGGAGTCGATTCGGGCCAGGCGATGGCCATCGGTTGCCACGGCGCGCAGCA
>Ga0233427_10002364_pt1 | contig 17979 bp, 18 predicted proteins | sample SI_118_April2016_5_FD_179885 | JGI IMG/M metagenome (GOLD analysis project Ga0233427, IMG submission 179885) | Seawater microbial communities from Saanich Inlet, British Columbia, Canada - SI_118_April2016_100_MG | ecosystem: Environmental > Aquatic > Marine > Inlet | place: Canada: British...
GATATAGAATGATTCCTTATCATAGGTTAGATATTGGGGCTACTTATACTCCTAATAAGAAAAAGAATAGAAAATTCAAATCTTCATGGAATTTCTCTATATATAATGTATATAATCGAAAGAATCCATACTTCATTTATCTAGGATTAGAAAATAACATTGAAGATGAAAATGGAACAATACAAGAGGGTAATTTAACTCCTAAAGCGTATCAAGTATCTATATTCCCAATATTGCCTTCTATTACTTGGAACTTTAACTTTTAACTATGAAAAAATATCTTTTATACTTATTTATCATCTCTTTTTTATTTTCTTGTAGAAAAGAAATATCATTAGATTTCCCGCCTATTCCAGAGAAACTAGTAGTGCAAGGATCTATTGAACCTGGATTTCCTCCTTATGTAATTTTAACAAGAAATCAAGGGTATTTTGAAACAATTGACAGTTCTACATATAATAATTTATTTATTTCTGATGCTGAGATAACGGTTTTTAAATTAGATGGTAATGAAACAATTGACTCAATAGAATTGTCCTACGAACTAATAGGGGTCATACCAGTATTTACTAATTTAGACTTTACTATAGATTGGACAAACTTTAGCCAGGAGGGTTTTCGATATAATCTAGAAATCAACTGGAATGAAAGCTTAGTTACATCATCAACTACCATACCACACTCAACTCCTCTAGATTCAATATGGATTGAGGAGACAGAAGATATAAATGACAACAAATATAAATGTGAAATAAATGCTAAGTATACTGATCCAGATACAATTGGAAACAACATTCTAATAAGGAGTAAAAGAGTAGAAAATTGGAACATAGTTGATACACTAACAACCCCTCCAACACTTTCTAATGAAAAAGACAACTCATTATTATTAGTAGATTGTGGTCCTGATGTTCTAATAAATGGAGAGTCATTTGAAACGTACTTTCCAAGACCAAGTGAACAAGGAGGGTTTCCAAGTGGTAGCTATAGAACTTTTAAATATAAAAAATACCAAGATACAACTACCTTAGGTCAAGATAGTATACTAATGCCAGAAGATCTCGTATTAATAAAATTCTGTCAAGTTGATCTTGCAGCAATGAAATTTTGGAGAGGTGTAGTAAGAAACTCTACTTCTGGTGGGAATCCATTTGCAGAACCAATGAATCTATCAAGTAATATTAATGGTGGATTAGGATCCTGGACAGGATATGGCACAAGGTACTATCTTGTTCCAATATTAAAAAACACTACAATTACAGAAGAATATTATCCAAATATATTTGATATATTCTAAGAAATAATCTATTATAACTACATATATTTGTATCCACAAAAAAAGAAAAAAAAACATGACAGAAGAGATAGAAAAAATTGAAGTACTCATTATAGGTTCTGGACCTGCAGGGTATACCGCTGCAATTTACGCTGCAAGGGCAGATTTAAAACCTGTGGTTATACAAGGGTTGCAACCTGGAGGACAACTTACTACCACAACAGATGTTGACAATTATCCTGGGTATCCTAATGGAGTTACGGGCCCGGAGATGATGGAAGAATTTAAAAAACAAGCAGAAAGGTTTGGAACTGACACAAGATGGGGAATGGTAACTAAAGTTGATTTTTCTGAACGACCTTTTAAAGTTGAAATTGATGAAACTAAAAATGTACTTGCTGAAACTGTAATTATTGCAACAGGTGCTTCTGCAAGATGGTTAGGGTTGGAAGATGAGAAAAGATTAAACGGATATGGAGTTTCTGCATGCGCTACTTGTGACGGATTCTTTTATAAAGGAAAAGATGTAGTTGTTGTAGGAGCGGGAGATACAGCTGCTGAAGAAGCTACTTACCTTTCTAAAATGTGCACTAAAGTTACAATGCTTGTCCGTAGAGATGAAATGAGAGCATCTAAAGCAATGCAACACAGGGTATTTAACACTCCTAATCTGGAAGTGATGTACAACCATGAAACGAAAAGTATTAATGGAGAAGAAGGACCAAAAGGAGTAGAAAGTGTAACAGCTGTAAACAACATTACATTAGAAGAAACGATTGTTCCTTGTTCTGGATTTTTTGTTGCTATTGGACACACTCCAAACTCTGCTATATTTAAAGGCCAGTTAGAAATGGACGAAAACGGATATTTACTTATTGAAGCAGGAACTTCAAAAACTGCTATTCCTGGAGTATTTGCCGCTGGAGATATTGCCGACCATGTGTACCGACAAGCGGTTACTTCTGCTGGTACAGGTTGTATGGCAGCATTGGATGCAGAAAGATTCTTAGGTTCTCAAGAGTGAAATATAAATTAGTATATTTGAAGAAAAAATAAAGCAATGGAAAATTTACCAAAGATAGTACAGAAATCACCTTTTGTAATGGATGAAAAAGCAGGTAAGAAAGCATTTTGTAGTTGTGGTCTAAGTGCCAACAACCCTTACTGTGATGGTTCACATAAAGGAAGTGGTTTCTCTCCGGAAATAGTAGAAATTACTGAAGATAAGAAAGTAGCTTGGTGTGGATGTAAACACTCTAAAAAAGGTGCTTTTTGTGATGGTACGCACAAATCACTTTAAGGAATTTGGTAATCTGTTAACTCCAAATTAAACTCTGCTCTTTCTGCCTTGTAAAAAGGAACATTCCAAAAACCTTTGTAATAAATATTTTTTGGGACAGTTATTCCGTTTTCATATCCAAAATAAACAATTACTTGCATGTCTAAATCAATAAGTAAATGTCGGTACGAAAACACATACTCTCTGTACAATACATTAAAATTATCCTTATCAAAATAGGAAATAATTTTCCGGATAAGAGTTTTTCCTAACTCTTTTTCAGATAATGATTCCTTTACTATACAACTAAAAGTATAACAATCTGTCCCTTTATAATTTGTAAGTCCAATTCGGTAATTGTAATATTTTTGCATACTCTCATCAAAAATAGCCAACTTTTTCGATACTCCTCCTTTTGACTGTTCGGTATCTGAAGTTCCAATTGAAAACCCAATTGTTTTTGCATCTCTCACATCTTTGTCCTCACTTGCATTATCCGATCCAATATCAATGGAAACAGACAAACCATCATAAGGAAAGAAAACCTTATCGAAAGCCTCAGGAGTATAGTATTTGTACTTTCCTTTAAATTTATTTATCTGTGCATATACTGAGGAGCTTGTGTCTGTGTTTTTCCTCATCATTCTCATGATTTTATTCGTGTATACTTTTCCAGAAAATGAAGTAAATTCATCTTCAACCCATGCTCTGTTATTTTTTACAAAATGAGTTCCACTTCTGTCCAAATTTGCAATCATATTTTTTTTCTTGTCAAAAATTTTCAATTCACTTTTATAGAAGTGAGGATAATATCTTAAATGTTTAAATCCTTTGTAGAAAGTTGTATCATTTTTCACATAAAAAATAAAATCTTCAACCGAAAAACTATCTTTATCCTGAAATATTTCTACTTCATCCAGCATAATTATTTTGAGCAACTGATCTTGCGCAGCAGCGGAAAACGAGATAAAAGAAATGAGAATTAAAATTCTATACATTTTGCAAATATAAAAAAGAAAGTCAGTACCAAAAAGATACTGACTTAATAGTAGTTACACATAAGCCGGATTCTGTTCCCAAAAAATGGGTTCTATCATTTATCTAGGATAAAAATTACTTTTTACCTCAATCTGCCTACCCTTCAAGTTGGCCGAGAAAGCCTCAAACCTTGGTTTACATGGCATTGCAAGCCGTAGAGTTTACCTGGTTTCACTACAGCCTAACTGTACATTCTTTCTGTTGCACTGGTCCTCACAATAAAGTGGACGGATGTTATCCGCTACGGTTCTCTATCTTGTCCGGACTTTCCTCTTCTTAAAAAAAAGAAGCGATAGAATCAGTAACTACTTCTGCAAAAATACATAATTAGATGTAAGTATTAACACTTTAGATATGGGACTATTTAATTACATTTGCCACAATGAAATTTACAATACACAAAAAGGATCCTTATTCTAATGCCAGATTAGGAGAATTTGGAACATCACACGGAAAAGTTGAAACCCCAATTTTTATGCCTGTAGGAACGGCAGGAACCGTAAAAGGAGTTCATCAGCACGAAATAGATAAAGACACACAAGCACAGATAATTTTAGGGAATACTTACCACCTTTATTTGCGGCCAGGATTGGATATAATTGAAAGTGCAGGTGGATTACATAAATTTATTGGTTGGGCAAAACCACTACTTACTGATAGCGGAGGATACCAAGTATATTCCCTTTCGGGAGCCAGAAAAATAGTAGAAGAAGGAGTTACTTTTCAGTCTCACATTGATGGTTCTTCCCATTTTTTTAGTCCAGAACATGCAATAGACATACAAAGGACAATTGGAGCTGATATCATAATGGCTTTTGATGAATGCACTCCTTATCCTTGTGATTATGATTATGCAAAAAACTCCATGCACATGACACACAGATGGCTAAAAAGATGTTGCAAACAATTTGATTCTACACAGGGTAAATACGGATTTGACCAAAGCTTTTTTCCAATTGTTCAAGGAAGTGTTTACAAAGATTTACGACTTCAATCTGCAGAAAAAATTGCATCCTTTGATAGAGTTGGAAATGCCATTGGAGGACTTTCAGTTGGGGAACCACACGAAATGATGTACGAAATGACCGATATAGTTTGTTCGGTTTTACCAGAAGACAAACCAAGATATTTAATGGGAGTTGGTACACCAACAAACCTTCTAGAAAACATAGCTCTCGGAATAGATATGTTTGATTGCGTGATGCCAACAAGAAATGCCAGAAACGGAATGCTTTTCACCTCAGAAGGGACAATAAATATAAAAAATAAAAAATGGGAAAAAGACTTTACATCATTGGACCCAAACGGAACTTCTTTTGTAGATTCCGCATACACAAAAGCATACTTACGGCACTTGTTTAAATCAAATGAAATGCTCGGAAAACAAATTGCATCTTTACACAATATTCGCTTTTATTTATGGTTAATGGAAGAAAGCCGAAAACATTTGGAAGAAGGAACATTTACAAATTGGAAAAATATAATGGTTAAAAAACTAAACATTCGTTTGTAATGAAAAAAATTGATTGGTATATCATCAAGAAGTTTTTAGGAACATTTTTTTACACTCTTACTCTACTTTTACTAGTAGTAATTGTTATTGATATTTCCGAAAAGATTGATGATTTTATGGAACATGATTTAAGTATATTCACAATAATATCCAAATACTATCTTCACTTTATCCCCTATTTTGCCAATCTGTTTTCTCCTCTATTTATTTTTATTTCAGTTGTATTTTTCACTTCCAAAATGGCAAACAATACCGAAATAATTGCCATTTACAATAGCGGAATGAGTTTTAAAAGATTCCTCCGTCCTTTTATTATTTCATCTATTTTTCTGGCTACATTTTCTTTTATTTTAGGGAGTTTTATTATTCCTATATCTAACAAAAACAGAATAGATTTTGAAAATAAATACTTTAAAAAAAGTAGGGTAAGTGTAGATAAAAACATACATATTCAAATAAAGAAAGATCAATACATTTATCTTGAAAGCTACAACACACAAAGAGATATTGGATATAAATTTTCGTTGGAAAATTATAAAAATGGAAAACTAATTTCCAAACTAAGAGCTCAATACATACAATGGGATTCGGATTTGAAAAAATGGAAACTCAATAATTATGAAATCAGAGAATTTAAGGGAGAAGGAGAAATATTTAGCAAGGGAATAGTATTAGATTCTGTATTTGCATTAAAACCAACTGATTTTATAAAACAAAAAAACTTGGCACAAAGCATGAAACTTTTTGAACTGAACAAATACATAAAACAAGAAGAATTGAAAGGAACCACAAATACGGTATATTACAAAATTGAGAAACACAAAAGAATTGCCTTTCCTTTTTCTGCAATTATACTTACTATTATTGCTGTCTCCTTATCTAGTAAAAAAATAAAAGGGGGGATTGGACTTCATTTAGGATTAGGACTTCTTATAAGTTTCTCCTATATATTATTTTTCCAGTTTTCTTCCACACTTGCCACAAATGGCGACTTGCATCCATGGATTGCCGTTTGGATACCAAATATCATCTATATTATTTTAGGAATATTTCTTCTGAGAAAAACTCAGAATAGTTAATCTCTAATTAACTTCTTATACTTAATTCTTGTTGGTGATTTATCTCCCAACCTTTTCTTACGGTTTTCTTCATAATCAGAAAAGCCACCTTCAAAATACACTACTTTCGAATCTCCTTCAAAAGCTAAAATGTGAGTACAAACTCTATCCAAAAACCATCTATCGTGAGAAATAATTACGGCACAACCTGCAAAGTTATCCAAACCTTCTTCTAACGATCTTAATGTATTTATATCCAAATCATTTGTTGGCTCATCTAGTAAAAGTACATTCGCCTCTTCTTGTAAAGTCATGGCAAGATGCAATCTGTTACGTTCCCCTCCAGAAAGAACTCCTACTTTTTTATTTTGGTCGGAACCATTAAAATTAAATCTTGCAACATAAGCACGAGAGTTCATCAACTTCCCTCCCATATTTATTTGTTCTTGTCCCCCAGAAATCTGTTCCCAAATTGTTTTTTCCATATCAATTGCCATATGCTGCTGATCTACATAAGCAATCTTAACTGTTTTCCCTACGGTAAAATTTCCATTATCAGGAGTTTCTTGCCCCATGATCATACGGAACAAAGTAGTTTTACCCGCACCATTGGGACCAATAATCCCTACAATTCCTGCAGGAGGAAGTTTGAAATTTAAATCTTCATACAACAACTTATCTCCAAATGCTTTGCTCACGCCTTCTGCATCAATTACATTGTTTCCCAATCTTGGTCCGGGAGGAATGTATAACTCTAATTTTTCCTCTTTCTCTTTCCCTTTTTCAGACAATAGGTTTTCATAATTACTCAATCTGGCTTTCGATTTTGCATGTCTTCCTTTTGGAGTCATACGAACCCAATCCAACTCTCTTTCTAGTGTTTTTCTTCTTTTAGATGCTGTTTTTTCTTCTTGTGCCAATCTTTTTGATTTCTGATCTAACCAAGTAGAATAATTTCCTTCCCAAGGAATTCCCTCTCCTCTATCCAATTCTAGAATCCAACCCGCTACATTATCTAAAAAGTATCTATCGTGAGTAATGGCAATTACGGTTCCTTTATATTGTTGTAAATGTTGTTCCAACCACTGCACCGATTCGGCATCCAAATGGTTAGTCGGCTCATCTAATAATAAAATATCTGGTTCTTGTAACAATAATCTGCAAAGGGCAACTCTTCTTTTTTCCCCTCCAGAAAGATGCTCGATACTTGCATCTGCAGGCGGACACCTAAGTGCGTCCATTGCAATATTTAGTTTTGTTTCCAGGTCCCAAGCATTTGTTGCATCAATTTGATCTTGCAGATTTCCTTGTTTTTTCATCAATTCTTCCATCTTATCTGCATCTTCATAATATTCAGGAAGACCGAAAAGATCATTTATTTTATTGTATTCTTCTAAAAGTTCCACTTGCTCTTTTGCTCCTTCTTTTACAATATCCATTACCGTTTTTGTGTCATCTAATTTTGGTTCTTGCTCCAAATAACCAATTGTATGTTCTCCTTTAAAATGAATATCTCCTTGAAATTGTTTTTCTACCCCAGCAATTATCTTTAAAAGTGTGGATTTACCAGAACCATTTAATCCAATAATACCGATTTTGGCTCCATAGAAAAAAGACAAATAAATATCTTTCAAAACTTGTTTGTTGTTGTTATTGTAGGACTTAGAAAGTCCTACCATTGAGAAAATTATTTTTTTATCGTCTGACATATTAATTTATTTTGAGTTTACAAATATAATTATTACTTTAGTAAAAATTTAAAAGATGAAAAAAAGTATCGGAATTTCCTTATTTTTAATTGTACTAGGTGTATTATTCTTATTGGACAACCTAGGAATTATAAAAGATTTCTCTGTTGGACATTTAATTAAAACCTATTGGCCTATAATTTTAATTTGGATGGGTGCCGAAAAATTATTTAGAGATTTCAAATAACCTCCCTTGTACAGCTTCTCTTTCTTCCAATCTTTTTTCCACCAAATGTTTTACTTCAAAATTCTTTAAACCATATTTTGGGTAAATTAACATACGAGCAGGAGATTCGCTAAAAAATCGTTCTACAATAATTTCAGGGTTTAATATTTCCAGAAAATCTACTACCAAATCAATGTATTCATCTAACTCCATAAAGGTAAACATCTCAGGATTTTTCTTAAACTGAACGGCCATCATAGTATGTTTTACAATCTGCAAATGGTGTATTTTAAGCGTATTCATTGGTAGATGAGAAACCTTCCTAGCATGATTTAACATATCTTCTTTTGTTTCTCCAGGAAGTCCTAAAATAAGGTGTCCTCCTAAATGTAAACCTCTACCATCTGCCCTCTTAAATGCATCAATCGCTTCTTCATGTGTTTGACATCTGTTTATTTCTACCAGCGTTTCATTTTTGGTGGATTCTAATCCAAACTCTAATTTTATAAAATAATCTTTAGCCGCTAATTCCTCCAGATAGTCCAATACCTCATCCTTAATAGAATCGGGACGAGTTGCAATAACCAAACCAATTACATCCGGATGAGAAAGAGCTTCCTCATACATCTTTTTCAAATCTGCAAGGGGAGCGTAAGTATTGGTAAAAGCTTGAAAATAGGCCAAATATTTTTGTGTTTTATACTTTTTAGAAAAGAATACAATCCCCTCCTCAATTTGCTGCTTTATGGGTTTTATGGGTTTGCAATAATCCGGATTAAAAGTATTGTTATTGCAATAAGTACATCCTCCCACTCCTTTAGTGCCATCTTTATTTGGGCAAGTAAATCCAGCATCTATCGATACTTTTTGTACTCTACCATTAAATTTCCTTCTAATAAAGGAACTGAAATCGTTATATCTTTTTTCTATTTCCATATTCGGTGGCAAAAATAGAATATTTAAAAGAACAATAGATAAAAATATACGTATTAGAAAAAGATTTTATAAATTTGGAACGAAATTAAAATAGATGTCTGAAAAAAAAATATCTTCTTTTGAAAAAATTGGTTTTCAAAAAATCCTACCAAAAGGATCAGACATAAATAATTTTGAAACTATTTCGGTAACCACCAAGAATGGAGAAAGCATTACTCTTTACAGAGATAAAGATAACAAAAACGAAATAGATGAAACTACAAACTTTAAAGAGAGTTGGAATGTTTTTAACTCTCTTTTGTAGACCGCTCTCTTCTTTTTTGCATTCCCTCACTTAGTGATTTAATTTTTTCGCTTACTGCCGTTTCGTAGCAAAAAGGGAAAATTGCATGAACTAAAGCTTTAAAACTCAAGGAAAATAACAAACACGAAAAACTTAATGCATGTCTGAAATGTTGAAAATAGGATTCTCCAACTGTTTTGGGGTGTTTTGTAAAAATATTTTTACTCATTTTATTTCTTTATAGTATTTCTGATAGTGAGAAGGTATCTTTTAATCGAATTCCTTTTTCTGTTTTTTGTACGGTACAACACTCACTATAATTATCGTGTTGCAAAAATATAATGTATTCTCGTTCGGCCGCCTCATTCAAGAATTTTTCTTTCTCCGATAAGGTTACTAGTGGTTTAGTATCGTATCCCATAACATACGGAAGGGGGATATGACCTGTACTTGGCAGTAAATCGGCCGCAAATACTATGGTTTTTCCATTGTAGTTTATATGAGGAATCATTTGTGCTTCTGTATGGCCGTTTACAAATAGTGCATCAAAATTATTGAAAATTCTATTCTCATTTTCTACAAAATTAAGATGACCAGCTTCCTCAATTGGAATAATATTTTCCCTTAAAAATGAAACCTTTTCTCTATTATTAGGAACTGTAGCCCACTTCCAATGATCTATGTTAGTCCAATATTTCGCATTTTTAAAAACCATTTCAAAACCACTTTTATCTTTATTCCATTTTACACTCCCTCCACAATGGTCAAAATGTAAGTGAGTTAAAAACACATCTGTTACGTCATTTGCAGAAAAACCATGTTTTGCAAGTGACGAATGTAGATTTACATCTCCATGTAAATAATAATGTTTTAGGAATTTATCATCTTGCTTATCTCCTATTCCGTTATCAATCAGAATCAATCTATCTCCATCTTCTATCAGTAACGACCTCATGGCCCAAGGACATAAATTACTTTCATCAGCAGGATTGGTTCTACTCCACAAAACTTTTGGAACCACACCAAACATTGCTCCTCCATCTAATTTAAAATATCCTGTATCTATTGTGTACAATTGCATGTTAGTAATTTTTGTTGCTCCAAAAATAAGAAATGAATTTTATCTTTAATTTAGTTTCCGAAATTATTTAACAAATGAACATACATTTAATTGCAATTGGAGGTAGTGCCATGCACAATATGGCGCTTGCTTTGCACCATAAAAGATACACAATTACAGGATCGGATGACGCTATTTTCAGTCCTAGTAAAGATAGATTAGAAAAATACGGATTACTTCCAGAAAAAATGGGTTGGTTTCCTGAAAAAATAACAAAAAATTTGGATGCAATTATTTTAGGAATGCATGCCAGAGAGGACAACCCAGAACTTTCCAAAGCAAAAGAACTAAACATTCCTATTTACTCTTATCCTGAATATATTTACGAACAATCTAAAAATAAAAAACGAGTTGTAATTGGCGGCAGCCATGGGAAAACTTCCATCACAGCAATGATTTTACATGTATTACAAAATTTAAATATTGATTGCGATTATATGGTTGGAGCTCAATTAGAAGGATTCGATACTATGGTAAAACTAACACATGAGTCACCTATTATTATTTTAGAAGGTGATGAATACCTAAGTTCCCCAATTGACAGACGACCAAAGTTTCATTTGTACAAACCACATATTGCTGTACTTAGTGGTATTGCTTGGGATCATATAAATGTATTTCCTACTTTTGAAATGTATGTTGATCAGTTCCGGATTTTTAAGAATATGGTGAAAGACACTTTAATTTACTGCACGGAAGATACAGAGTTAATCAAACTAACTAATGAAGATACAAAATGTAAATTGATACCTTATTCTACACCAGAATATGAAATAAATAATGGAATAACATCTGTAGATAAAACAGAACTATTAATTTTTGGTAATCACAACTTGCAAAACCTAAATGCTGCCAAATTAGTTTGTAAAGAACTTGGTGTTTCTGAAGAAGATTTCTTCCATCAGATATCAACTTTTAAAGGAGCAAGTAATAGATTAGAATTAGTCAAGAAAACAAATACTTCTGCTATTTATAAGGATTTCGCACATTCCCCTTCTAAACTCAAAGCCACATCCTCAGCAATGAAAAAACAATTTAAAGATAGAGAACTTGTAGCTTGTATGGAACTATACACTTTTAGTAGTTTAAATGAGGATTTTCTACAACAATATAATGGTTGTATGGATGAGCCTGATATAGCAATCGTTTATTTTAGCCCACTAGCAATAACCCATAAAAAACTAGACCCTATTACAACTGACCTTGTACTCACTGCTTTTAATCGTAAAGACTTGTTGGTTTTTACAGATGCAAAAAAACTAGAGAAATATCTTAAAAATTTAAATTGGAAAAAACAAAATTTACTCATGATGAGTTCAGGAAATTTTGAGGGAATGGAGTTTGGAGAGTTGATAGAATAGAATCTGAATACATAAGATATTAAATTTTGATTTATAGAACAATGAAGAATATTTTGTACTATTGTAATATAGTAATATAGAAATTTGAAAATCACTCTTATGGAAAAAAAGAAGAAAGATAGTAGAAGACAATTTTTAAGAAATACATCCTTAGCAGCTTTATCATTTGGTATTCTTCCAGTTATTGCAAAAACAACCGCATCAATTAAGCTAAAATCTCCTATTTTATGTGATGAATCTACTGAAGATGCTTATGGGCAAGGTCCTTTTTACACGGCTAATGCTCCTTCAATCCAAAATAACATGCTTGCTGACAGCAATGAGATTGGTACACGACTTATTTTAAGTGGTCAAGTATATAATCTTGAATGTTCGGAAGTAATACCTAATACTGAAATTGACATATGGCATGCCAATGATGATGGAGATTATGATAATTCAGGATATAACCTTAGAGGAAAAACTACTACTAACTCTCAAGGTTTTTATGTTTTTGAAACCATTAAACCTGGATTATACTTGAATGGAGCTACTTATCGCCCATCACATTTTCACTTTAAAATTACACCTCCTAATTTTCCTACACTAATTACTCAACTTTATTTTGCAGGGGATCCTTATATTGCATCTGATGCTGCTGCCTCTATTACTTCAGGAATTTATGATGCTACTAACCGAATTATTCCACTTACCACTAACTCAAATGGAGATTTGGAAGGGAGTTGGGATATTGTAATAAATGGAGATGGAGTTTCAGTTGGAGCCAGTAACATACATTTAGATAAGGGAATAATCTATAGTGCAAGCCCGAACCCATTTAACGATAGAGTAGAAATAAAATATGGTGTTTTTCTACAAGCAAAAGTAAGTGTATTTGTTTATGATATACACGGGAGAATAGTAGCACAACTTGACGAACAACAATTAAGCCCTGAAAAATACAATATAACATGGGAAGCAGATAGCAAACTGCCAAATGGACATTATTTTATTGCTTTAAAAATAAATGAATTACAAGTACATTATCTGAAGGTAATAAAACAATGATAGGAAAAGGATAAATTTTAGATAACTAATCTTACCCCATATACATTGCAGACATTCCAAGAACCATAATCCCAAAAAATCCTAATAAGATAACCCACCAATATTTTCTCAACCATTCTGGGTAAGAACTCCAAGGCTTATAAAAAGTGCCATATTTTTTTTTGTAATGAAAACTTCTTGCAATTCTTACAGCAATTAATACAACAAGTATTATAAAATACTCAGGAGTCACTGGTTCTGGTTCAGTAGTTTTTTCTGCAACTGGAAAAGAAGCAAAAGATAATTTTGATATCATTATCAGTAAAATTAAACTAAACTTTTTCAAATCTCTATTTTTTTACAAAGTAAAACAATAAAATATAAAGTATTATGCCAAGCATAATAAATCAGTTTGTGTTTAGTATTTTTGTGACATGAGAGATTTTTTCTTTATCCTAATTCTATTATTTTCAATTAATATTTCGGCACAAAAAATGCATAAGATTAATTATAGTGGACTTTTAACTTTAAACAATGGAACACCACTTTCTTTTGAAATTGAACTTACAGAGAAAGGAGGAATTGTTAATGGATTTTCCATAACAGGAAAAGGAACTTCTGACCAGACTAAATCAGATATAAGTGGAACTTACAATAGAAATGAAAAATCATATTCCTTAAAAGAATCTCAGGTTTTAGAAACAAACTCTGAAGCTGATTTAAATACTTTCTGTTACATACATATGGAAATAAAAGAAGTTGGCAAATTCAGTCTAAAAAGAATGGAAGGAGAATTTACTGGATATTTCACCAATGGAGAAAAATGTGCTAGTGGAAAAATAATAATGATGGAGAAAGAAAAGTTGGAAAAGAAAGTAGAAAAAATACAGAAAAAAGTAGAAAAGAAAATTGAAAAACAAAAGAAGAAAGAAAAGGAAAATATTGTTTTAGAAACCAAAATATTAAAAGATGGTGATGACATGTTTATTCAGTGGAATTCTGATAAAATAATAATCTATATTTGGGATGCAAACATGGAAGATGGAGATAAAATAGATTTAATTATTAATGGAAAAGGAATACTAAAAGATTTTAAAACAAAGAGGAAAAGAAAAAAAATAAAATACAAACTTAAGGAAGGTGAAAACACGATTGAAATAAAAGCCACTAATCTGGGCACTTCACCACCAAACACCAGTAGAATTGAGATTGCAGATAGCAAAATAAAGTACCCAATCATCACTCAATTGGAACTTGGTAAATCTGCAATAATTAAGATTTTAAAGTAGATTTCTTTTTTCTATAAATAAAGAAGGAAATTAAAAGTATAAGGATAGTAATTCCGGAATATAAAATAATAGAATATTTGGTTTTTCTTTTCTGGATTGATGTTGTTAATTCTGTATAAGTTCCATTGTGAAAACCAATTGTTACATCCGAATTATTTTCCCAAACAATTGTTGTTTGTTCTACATTTTCAAAAGGAATATTACGGGAATACGAATTTTCAATTTCAGTAAGTTTATAAGCTATACTATCTACAAAATTACCTTTACCATCATACAAAGCAATACATTCGTTAGTAGAAGAAATTCCGAAATCAATATTGTAATATAAAACACTATCCATTTTTTCAACTTGTTTTAAATGGAAAACTGCAAACGATTTTGGTTTAAGAATTCCATTTTCAACTGTATAAGCATTATTATTTTTATCTACAATTTTCCAAGCTTTTAAGTTAATACTTTCATTTTCCTGATTAAATATTTCAATGCAATCATTTTTGTAATCAATCTCATTTATAACAACTTTTTTATCCGATTTTTGGTTTTGAATAAAAACTATATGAATGGAAATGTTTTCTCCATTTTTATTTTCAATAATTGATTTGTTGCAACCTGAAAATGAATATCCTACATTTGGTACGATAGAAATTGGTAAATCTAATTCTGAAAAAAATGTTCCAGAAAAAGTTGAATTAATAAGTTCATTATTATTCAATAGAACTTTTCCGTTTTCTGAATTTTCAACTGAAATATTTAAGTTATAAGGATCAGAAAAATGAAATTTCTTCTGAATTTGAGATAAAAGAGCATTATCTCTTTTTAGTGCAAAAAACTTTAATTGATTTACTTCCTTTTGCCATTTCTTCAAATTGCCCTGATACGATTGAAATTTCTTTCTGTTCTCAAAATGATAAACCATCTCCTGTTTATACATTTCTTCAAATTCTGAAATTTTATTTTGCACATTTTCTGTATTCAACAAAGAACTCAACAAATATGCAGATTGATTTATAAAGTCCCTTTCAAAAGTTTTATTCTTTAGTAAATTCCTCAATAAATAAGTTGACCAAGTAGGATTATACCACTTTGTTTTTATAGGAGAAGTGAAATCATCTAACAAAGTACTTTTGTAATTCCCCCAACCTAAATCAGTATCGTAAATAATCCACCTGAATTTTCCATCTAACGAATCCGATCTCCAAAAACGAATATTGCCTCTAGCATCAGTATTTCCAAAATACATCTGATATATCCAATAATTGGTAAAATTTCTGGTATCCATTAAAGTTGAAAGATGATTGTAATTTTCATCAACTTTCATTCTATTATTGTCAATAAAATTTAAAAGTTCTTCATATTTATCTACTGTTCCTTCTTCTACCTTTTTAAAAGCTTGTAACAGATCAACCCCTTCTGTACCACAATCATAATTGTTATCAATATAATATTCATTCAGTTTTTCCCTGATATTATACACTCCCCAATATTCGGAATTGACAAATAAATGAGAAGGAACAAAAGCCTGCACATCCAATCCAGACTGAGCAGCTAAGGTGGTAGAAAGTACATCTTTAAATCTGGTTCTCCTGTAATCATTTCCAGAATGTCGTAAAATAAATTGTTTATACTTCTTTTTTCCCTGATTAAAAATATTTGCTTTAAATCTAGATTCTCCATACTTTTTCCTAGCAATTAGTCGTAATGATTTTTCAGGATAATAAATTGTCATTCCTCCAAAAGTTCTGATTCCAGCATCCTGATTTACAATTCTATTTCCAGAAGAATCGAAAATTTCTACATATATTTCTCTCTCGGACTTTTTGGAATAATTAGAATTCAACATTACATGTAAATTGGTATCGTAATAAGCATGTGGTCCGTGCATATAAATTCCCGAAACAGAATCGTACAAAGCTTTATGAGAAATGGTAAGTGACACAACATCAAATTTAGTTTCAAAACCAATAAAATAACTTTTACTACCCAATTTCACAATAGAATCTCCAACATATAATCCGAAAGAAAGTGTTGTGTTTTTATCAATTAATAAAGAGTCTGAAAAAATTCTACTTCTTCTATTCAAGTTATTTTGAAAAGAATAAAGGATAGTTCCAAAAGAGCTGTCTACTTTTAAATAAAATGGATTTTCATGAAATCCTGCTTCATGCGAAAATTTTACATCTTGCTGAGAAAAAGAGAAAAAGGAAAGAAAAACAAATAAAACAGTACAAATTTTATTCATCCTCTAAAATTTTGAATTCTATTCTTCTATCTCTCTGGTCACCATACTTTTCTTGTTTGGAACCGTATCCTTTGAAAGTGATATTTGTCATGTCCAAACCATTGTCTTTTAAATAATTGAAAACACTTTCGGCCCTAATGTGTGACAAATTCTCATTTATAAAATCATCTCCTGTTCCTTTATCGGCATGACCTCCAATTTCAATTTTTATGTTATCGTCAGAAGAAAGTATCGATAAAATATTGTTTAATACTTTTTTATCTTCTACATTTATTTTTGTACTACCTTTCTCAAAATTTATTTGGAATGAGATATTTTTAATTTTGAATTCTATTCTCCTGTTTATAGCATGGAACTCTTTTGGACAGTTCGAACAATTTGAACATACTTTTTTAGGATCTGTTTCTCCATATCCTTTATAGCTAAGTTGAGAACTATCAACTCCTTGAACAAGGATATACTCATAAACATTCTTTGCTCTATTTTCTGATAAAGTCAAATTGTATTCCTCTCTACCACTACAATCAGTATGACCACCAACTTCTACCGATAAATATTTATTTTCTTTTAACATATTTGCATATTCATCCAAAAATGTAGAAACTGAAGGAGGTAAATCCGATACATCCAAAGGAAACTTCACACTTACTTTTAATGATTTCAACTGCTCATTATTATTTTCTACAATATCATTTGACCTGCTGTCATTATAACACGGACAAATCGCGTCACTCAATTCTTTACTAATTTTGTATTTCTCTAAAGGAACAAAAGTCCGAATTGAATCCCTAATTCTATCATATCCTCTTGTCCAATTATCGGCACAATCTTCCCAATAGTGTAAACTTTTTTCGGTTGAATATCCACAAAATTGTTTTAACAAAATAGCGGCTACATATCCCGATTGGTGCCATCCATTCCAGCAATGCAAATAAACAGGACCAATATTTTCATGTACAATTGAATTATAAGTTAACATTAAAATACTATCACGTGACGAAAGAGAATTACCTCCAAGTTGATAATATTGCAACGTATCTTCTGATTTTTTATGAGTAAGAAAAGGCGGAGCAATCTCAAAGTTTTCTCTATACAAATAGACTGAAGTTGAAAATCCATTTTCTAATAAATTATTCAATCCATCCATTGGTAAAGGATTTTTATTGTTTCGTTTATCAGTTCTGTGATAGTAATTATTCCCTCCACCTCTGTAAGCCACTCCATGTAAAATCGCTCTAAAGTTTCTTGTTCCGTATAAATCTTCAAATCCATTTCCCTGATTATCAGTTATCTTGTCCTGCACGCAATTTACTTTATACTTTAATTTGTAAGTATTTACCTTACTAATAATAAGTGAATCAGTATTTTGAGAAAAAGAAAAATTAATTGAAAACAAGAGCAGAAATAACAAGGATTTTTTAATCATAAGAAAAAAGGTTTAAGGTTTACACAAAATTAAGATTAAAACGGATTTAATACTTTCAGATTATTACCGCTTTGGAAAGGTTGTTAACATCAAGTTTTTAATTTCTGAACAAAAAAAACAGACCTGAAAATAGGTCTGTTTAAATTTGATTGTGACTCTGGAGGGAGTCGAACCCCCAACCTCCTGATCCGTAGTCAGGCGCTCTATCCAATTAAGCTACA
>Ga0233427_10002365_pt1 | contig 17973 bp, 18 predicted proteins | sample SI_118_April2016_5_FD_179885 | JGI IMG/M metagenome (GOLD analysis project Ga0233427, IMG submission 179885) | Seawater microbial communities from Saanich Inlet, British Columbia, Canada - SI_118_April2016_100_MG | ecosystem: Environmental > Aquatic > Marine > Inlet | place: Canada: British...
CAGCCTCGTTTAGAGCAGAGACAATCGATTCAGGAAAGTGATACATGTCACAAGCAAAGGTTGAGCCGGTCTTGATCATCTCTGCTGCAGATGCTAGCGCACCAATACGTGCATACTCCTTTGTGAGGTTCATCTCAGTAGGGAATATCGATTTCTCTAGCCATTGTTGCAGGGGTAAACCGTCTGAGAAATCCCTCGCATTGAGTTGCATAGGTAAGTGAGTGTGCCAATTTTGAAAGGATCGCGTAATCAGTTTCTTACTACCATCTAGGTTGTGAACAACGTCCTCATCACCATTTGAGATACCCCAAGAGCCATCTGCATGCAACAAGAAGTCACCTAAGTGCGTCTGTTGATTTTCATCAACTAACACCGCGTTGGTGTAGCGCACTGAGGCCTCGTCCATGGCTATGCCAAATCGACATCAAATGTCAATGCTTGGCTAATCGCTTGAAATTTACAACAGGCTGCTTAACGATGTCTCCTGTTTGTAAATTGAAAGCTGTAAGTTGCGGCTCATTCCCTCCATAGCAGCAAGAATCGATACCTATGGCAGCAGGACGACTATTGAGCAGTTCAACTTCAGATTCCCAAACCTTGGATTGAGGTAAGCCAAAACCGGGCATTGTAGAGTGTCCAAAGATTACAGTTCGATTCTCATCGACAGGGGTGATAGAATTGTGAAATTCTCCACGTACCCACATCAGAGTATCAGTGGACTGCAAGTCAAGGTCCCCATCCCAAGGCGAATAACCGGCGTGAACTAACCTGAAATCATCTAGAACGATATGATGAGGCAGTGCGTCTAGCCATGCCAAATCCTGGCCGGCTCTTTGGCGCAACTCGAAACGGTAGATTCCTCCATCTTGACGTGTAAATTCATCGATATATGATTGAGCAGTTGCTCTTCCTCCTATGTAGAACCAACTCGATTGTTGTGCATTCATGGTTTCAATATTGTCAGCATCGAAACTCATCAACATCATTTCTTCATGGTTCCCTAGGACAGAGAATATCTGTGGGTCATCACGGGCGATTTTGATTACTTCACAGGATTTTGGCCCTCGGTCTACAAGGTCGCCAAGAAGTACAACTCGATCTTTAGAACCTAGATTTAGCGATTCAAGCAATGCGGTTAGAGTATCAGCATGGCCATGCACATCACCAATGGCCCAAACATTACCTCCCTCGTCTAGAACGGTCTGAAGTTCTGCCTCAATTTTCTTGTTTCTTCTGCCTTGCATAATATCACTCCCAGCCCTCAATGTTTTCATTTGCTTCTTCTTTTAGCCAAATCATCTTGCTACAGCAATTAGTGGGAATCAAACGGAAATTCTCAGTTACCAGTACAAGTGTTCCAAATGGGATTTCACCCTTACAACTTGGACATTCATCAAGACATTCCTGAGCATCGCACAAAGCGATTACTTCTTCTTCTTCGAATCCTTTATTCAGAGCCAAGTGGGGCGGAATAGGTAACTTTTCACCAAGTAGTAACACCTTGTCAGTTTCCTCTGGACCCCAGTGTAAGTAACCCCAGGCATCGATATTGTCTGGAGTCATCAAACTCATCTTTCTGAATGTCATACGCACCTGTTCAATGGTGTATACTTCGTATGGGATGTCATGTAGGTCATTTACTACTTCTTCATCCAGTAGTACATAGAGAGGTTTACCGATGAAATTGTCAACAAAATCACGACGAGCAGCATGCCTGCGTCCTTTCCACCAGCCTAGTTCGTATTCGATTTCTGCAGCGTCACAAAGTCGTTGGCAAACCGCATTTCGAACTGAACGAGTAGCTTTCTCAATACTACCTGCCTGTTTGATGATAATTTCATCGTCTATTCTGGCGACGATTCTCCATACCTTGTTCTCACTAATAATTGTCATAATTTAATCCTCCATTTTGTTGTTAATATAGATAAAAAATCGCTAAAAGCCCATCAAAACAATTCCTTTCTATCCCTACATAATCTGATGCCAATAGACCGTTATAAACCCGATGTATTTCCTTCATTTATCCGAGCATAATATCGATACTTTCGCCCCACTTTGCCGGCTTAACTCCACCTTCAATGACTCCCCAAATAACAGGGTAATGTGGTTCGTTTTTCGGGGCGCCTCCAAAACCATCAGTGAGATATAGAACTACTTCGGGTGCTTCATCATCTTCACTGATCAAATCGAATACGGGGCAGAAATCAGTTCCACCACCTCCCAATAGTTGGAATTTTTCGGGAATGAATGGATTATCCATATCATAGATGACATCCTCATTAATATTCCAATCACACTGAATCAATCGAAGTTGATAGCCACCAAACGAGTTTAGGATTCCATAAACTTCGCTAACGAATGTTTTGACAATTTCACCAGTGGTTGAACCACTAGTGTCGATGGCGATTACAATATTGAGTTGTTTTTCCTTCCTTATCGAAGGCAAATACATCTTCTTGTAGACGTGTCTTCGGTTAGGCGGCAACCATTTTCTAACGCTATTAAACATCGGAGTAAGAAATTGTCTAAGAATCTCTTTCCAATGCATTTTCGATTCAAATAATCCATCGAGATGAGTCTTGTAATTGCCCAGGTCTATTCCACGATTACTACATTGTTGAGCAGCAGCCATCATTTTGTTCTTCCATTCTTTCCAGACGTCGTCACTTCTTCTAGGGCGAAAGTCCGAATCTACTTTGGCTGTAAGGTTTCCTTCAGCATCTTCTTCAACTGTCGACCATCCATCAGTGCCATCATTTCCAGCCTCTGAATCGCCATCTTCACCAGGGACTGGAGAGCCGTGGTCATCCAAGCATTCTCCGCGCATTTCGATTGTACCTTTTTTGATTAAATCGAAAACAGTTTCAGCAGATTCACCTTTGTATGGCTGATATAGAATTGCGCCCTCTGGAATTTTGAATCCATCATCCTCGAGTAAGGAGTTTACTTCGTGATCAATAGCATGGTTCCACATTTTGTGGTCTTCCATTCTCCCGTGCTCTCGCATGAAGTGGGACAATCCACAATGCCAAATCTCGTGTGCTAGGATAGTCAATCGTTCATCCTCTGATAAGGAATTAAGAAAATGAGGGTTGAAGAAAATCCTCTTGCCATCTGTGGAAGCTGTAGCGCACCTATGGTCAACAACAGGAATCAATTCAAGGTTCATCGCTAATGTACCGATGAATGGTCTCCAACCGAGTAACTTCATTCGGTCATTTGTCCAATGCTCAAGCGAAACAAGTTTAGCTCCTTCATCCTCGTCAGAAGGAGGGGTAAAACTAACGCTTTTTTCATTGATTTCAGACATTTATATCACCTCAAACCACTATACGATTTTCTAATTCTTCATGGCGTGGATGGTCAAATAGAGCCACTAGGAACTCGTCCTTTCCATCAGAATCCATAACCAGTGTAATGTCATGATACAATAGTTGGACCCAGTCATTTGGGAACTTTAGCATTACATCGAAAAATCCATTCAAAAGATTCTCTGGTTCTTCGACTTGACGCATATTATGGACAATAGCCGATAGCATTGCATAGCGTTGGTCAGGACGTTTTGGAATAGTTGCCTTGATTTCCCCCGCTAACATCTTGCTAACGTCGGGAATCTTACCACTCCATTCGAGGAATGCCATGAATTCAACCGCAACACCTTCTCCAACCAAACCCTCTACGATGATATGCATTAGGTCGTTATCGAGGTTTTTGTCAGTAGCTAAATCAAGTTCCATAGCAACTCTTTCCCAACTTCTAGGGCTCGGCCAACCTCGCTCTTTATTCCCTTCCATCGAGAATAATTTTTGAGGTAAATATCGAATAAATCCGGTTACACTTGGATTAAGATTGTTGATTAAAGCCCAATCGAGCCAACTTGCAGTATTGGCACCGACTTCAAGGTGACAGAATCGATTTGCAAGCGCACTTGACATTGTACGTGCAACCGCTCCGTCTCCGGTACGATTTCCAGCTGCTACGATGTACCAGCCATCGGGAACTTGGTAGAGTTGACCGAGTCTACGGTCGAGAATGAATTCGTATGCAGCAACTTGTAGTGTGCTATCTGCGGCAGTAATCTCATCGAAGAGGATGATGCCTTTTTCTGGAGTACCTTCTACTCCTGCTCTCGGCCATTCCGAGGAAACAATCCAATCGATACCTTGCTTGTCGTCTCTTGGAACAGGAAGCCCACGGATGTCCACGGGTTCTCTTTGTGCCAATCGGACATCAATAAATCCGATATCGTTCTCCTTGCAGAGATTTCGAATGAAAGTTGACTTTCCGATCCCAGGGGGACCCCAAATCATCAATGGGGGAACCAACTCTGCTTTCTTTGGATTCTCCCAAAGAATGTCTAACTGGTGTTGTAGCAGTTGCTTTGCTTTTGATATACTTGTCATGTTCATATTTATTTCTCCATTATTTTTTGTATTGTTTACTCCAATTTGTTAGGTATGGCCATTCAGGCTTTACAGCCTTGCCATTCTTGAATGCCCTATTACCTGAGATTGAAATTGCATTCATCATTGATGATTCTGAAACTGTAAATTCGTTATCAGAAGCTATACGCTTCAATGCGATTCTTGCTTTAGGTGAATTGACCTGGTCGATAATACCAACCAGTAACGCGGCTTTAATCCATGCAGAGGTACGCATATCCATGATTCCATCAATCAACTGTTGAATGATAGATTGATTAGCAACACGAGATATGCCAAGATGGTAAATAGTGAATTCACAACAAAATGGGTCAGTATTGATTGTAGGGTTAGTGTAAAGGCTTTCAGCCAAATTGGTCAGTTTTCGTTCAGCATCGCTATTTCTGCCAACCGTATTGGCTGCACTCAAAGTAGAGATCAGAATATTTCGAACTACTGGGTTTTCACCTAGATGGCGTCTGCTAGAGTACCGCCTTTGTGGGACTAAATTTTTGTCGTGCATTCCAATTAATTCAACTCCTAAGTTTGTATTGAGCCAGATTTCAAGGTCAACTCTGCCAAATGGCATTACTGAGTTGTCAGGGATTTCCCAGTCATCGGAATCACCAGAATACAATTTGTTCCATGTTCCTCCTTGATTTCCACCATTAACAGAACTTGTAATCAATTTAGGCATGCAGGTATTCATTTCAGAAATGTGGTTTCGTACTTGGATTATTGGTTTGGAAGCAAATCCACGAGAAATCAAAGAGGCAAGAATTCTCAACGCTTTGTATTGGTCGAACAGCGAAAGGTTGTTTTGACACCAATTAGCAAAGGCATCAAATCGCTTAACAGGCTCTTCTTCAATTAGGTGAATCAGTCTTGAGATTTCAATGCCTAAAGATAGGTCGTTATCATCTAAATCAAATACAGAAGTAAATTCACAGACGCCCCCAGGGCCGTTATAGGTGTAAGGCATTACCGTAACCCCTCCCAAATCATCACAGGTGATTGTATCATTTGCAGTTAGGTGAGCATTGAAGTGAGGAATCTGTAGCAAAGCCTCTACATCGTTATACCATTCGGGAACTTTATGCCAAAATCCACCAATTGACAAAGCATTCTTTTTGCGAGGCTTTGGTTGGATGTTTAGACGGTCACCAAAACCGATAATCGTATCAATGGCTGGACACTTCATCAGCGAACAAGTCAAACTCCTTCTTCGAATGTTCAAGCTTCTCAGAGCGAGGCCTTTGTTAATCACAATATTATTGATGATTCTTTTACCACTCACTTCAATGGATTGTAAGGACCTGTCTCCGACAAGGGAAATATGAGACCACTCACCGTCAAGTTTTAGATCCGTAATCTCTGTTGTTTTGAGCATTAACGCATCCATGTCGCCACATTGAATTGTAGGGTCTCGAGTGATAATAGCGCCCCATATATTGCCAAGTGGTAGAGTTGGATTGGATGCATATCGATGTAAATTGTAAAAATTGTTCCTGTCTTTGACACGCACTTCTTCGAACGAACCTCGGATTTTTATCGTTTGATGCGGAAAGCCGTTGAAAGCAATCACTGCACCTGGGCTTTTGATATGGATAACCTCTAGTGAATCAATTTCATCTAGTGTCAGAATACTTCCGTATTCCACTTTGTTGATATGGATGATCTTGACATCGTTACCGACGAAACGAATATTTTCTTCCATATGGTAGATTTCGATCTCAGGCTCTTCAGGAATCGCTTTGTAAATTGTTGTCATCCTAATCCACCTCTATATTGTCTACCAAAATTAATACTGATTATTTACCATCTAATCCAAATAAAAATCGGAAACAATCATCAAATCCTTAACCAAAAGGGGCATCTGCTCTTTCAGAGTTCTGCCCACCTTAGTAACATCCCTTGGGACCTTCTTAAGCCAGTCGGTTTGTGAAGGGATTAACAGATAAAATCGTAAAATCTTCAATAGATTTCACGAGCTGATTTTGTACCATTCCACATTATGCTACCGGAAGAAATCAGGTTTCGTACATTGAGAGCCTGGGCGTCTCAATTGCGCCAATCATAGAGTTTGTATTGGAATTAGTATTGATGGCAACAATGAATTGCAAACTCTCTTCTTTACAGATATTTCTAATGAGATCGATTATGGTAATCGCCTCAAAATCATTAAGTGAATCAACATTGAATGGTGAAAAAATAGGCGTACACATTCCAAACACTCGCTTTTTCATAACAGCTTGAGCCAAATTAGCCAATAGCCGCAGCGGAGACGGCGCACCATTCCTAGCAGAATATCTTCTATTGCCAAAAGCATCGACATCGCCTCGTGTCGACCATCTTCCATCATAATCGATATCTAATCTAGAATCTACAAATCCAACCATTCTAGCCCAATTATTTGAAAGGGCAACCAAGCTTTTCCGAGTGTGATTATCTATGGGCTTGAAGATAAGTGAATTATTGTTAAACAACCCGCCATCATCAATTACGATCGGCTTGCCAAATTTACTTAACATCTGGATTACATCATGGTTTCTGTAGACAATACTATTCCCTATTTTTTGTAACCGTGCTTCAGTAGAATAGGGGCCAATGAAGCATCTTTGTAGCAAAAATTCACTATCATCAGTAACGAATCTAATACTACATTGGGTTTTGCGGTCATTTCCAATTAGATGCTTTTTTGTTAACCGAACGTTTTGTTTTGACAAGATTTCAGGTGAATGATTATTGGTTGCAAACATTGCGCGTATAAGCGATAGAAAGTCGCCAATTTCAAAATAATATTCTGCACTTATAATGGTGCAATTTTCTTCAAATGAAGCAGAAAATGGATACCACATGTGGCCAAAACCATCATGAGAAATAGAGACTATTTTTCTTATAGTTTCGATAGCCAAGCCCCCAATTTACCAAATGATGAAAACGGAGGATTGGAAACCACTAGGTGCCTATGGGTACGGTACACCTTAGGAACCCTAGGTTGCTTGATTGTAATTGGATTAATTCTACCATTGCTAAATCGCGAAGTCAAAATAAATTGGCATTTGTATCGATTTGCAAGAATTCTAATCCCATCAAATAACACTTGGACGCCACTTCGACTAAGCCCAGTTTCCATTTCGTCGATTAGTATCACACGCGAATTATCCTCTTCATCAATTGCCATAGCGTGCATCAGAAATTTCGCCAGAGTTAGTACAATACTACTATCCCCTAAGGCAAGAGAACTGAGAGGCACAATCGTACCATTTCGATTCTCTATGACATAGGAATTGCCTCTTACCGATAGTTTTGATATTTTGCTACCCGCGGCCAATAGAAGTAAATTCAAGGCATCAATATACTCTGCTGATGGCCGAATATAGGATAAGGAATCATCAATTTCGGAAAAATGTAATTTTTTATTGTATGGATTAAACTTGGTGTAATCTTTGTATGGTCGCCAAAACGTATCAAATAATGTAACCGGCTTTAATTTTTTAAGATAAGCAAAGCCCTCGCTATCGCGTAAGAATTCCGCCTTATCTCCTTCGCCGATGTATAGGTGTAGATCTCTCGTAGTATTGCCTGAAATCACTCTTCGAAGGTAATGTATTTTACCGCCAGCGACAAATTTCAATTCAATTAATGATTCAGTGTAGTCATGACTTTCAACAAGCCATTTTCCAGGCCACTCTCGGCCAATGTCTGTGTCCAAAGCCTGTTTAATTAATACGACCAAAGAGGTCTTCCCACCCGAATTTTTACCAACAATTGTGCTAATCGCTTCATCAAATTCAAAATTATGTAAACCCTCAAACGCCATAAAATTTCGACATGCCGCAGAAATTATTTTTGTGACGGGTATGTTTGGTTCTCTATTCATTTATACCCCTTCGAGAGTATTTTCCCCTCGAGGTATTGAAAAACCCCTCGGAAATCTCGGCTTAACATTACAGTAACACACTGTAGGTTTATTGGTGGTCTAAAGGCTTAGAAATAGAGAAGCGAAATTGTCTTGCAGACTCTTCGAGAGAAGCTAGGCCTGGCAGGTTTCTTCCAGCAAGAAGTTCTAGACTTGCGCCGCCACCTGTTGAAACGTGCCCCATCTTGTCGATTAATCCACGCTGATTGACTAGAGTTGCAGTGTGACCTCCGCCCATTACGGCATACCCTTCACTCTCCGCACATGCGTTTAGCATCTCGACAGTTCCTAAAGCGAAATCTGACATTTCAAATACACCTGCTGGTCCATTGAGAATGATTGTTCCGGCACTTTTTATCGCCTTTGAAAGAGCACGAATACTGGTAATTCCCAAATCGAAGATAGGTGCCTCAATCGGCAACTGTTCGAGCGAATAATCCGCTCTACTTCCTTCTAGATTTAGCGCGACATCACTTGGCATGATTATACATTCAGGGAAGTCTACGAGGAGCTTGCTTGCTGTAGCGATTGTGCTGTCCCAATTATCTTTAAGTTCGTTTTTTAGGAAGGTGATGTTTACTTCTCCAAGATCAATTCCCGAAAGATATAGGAATAGATTTGCAACTCCGCCAGTGACCCATATATGGTCACAAATATCGCCACGAAGCATGTTATCGGCTACAATCACAGAATCATCTACCTTGATTCCACCAAGAACTGCAATACAAGGGCGCTTTGGATTTTCCAAAGCCTGACCGAGTTTTGATAATTCATGATTCATCAATTCTCCAGCAATACAAGGAAGAGCATTAGTGAATCCTACAATCGAAGGGGTGTTACGATGAGCACAAGCGAATGCATCATTGACAAAAGCATCAGCGACGAGAGATAGATTTTGTACCATACGTGTTTCAGAAAGTGCAACAAAATCGCCTTTAGCGTTATTTTCTTCTTCATCCATACGTACATTGTTCAGCATTAACAACTCGCCATTTTCAAGACTTTCAATTGCCGTAAGGGCCTTCTTACCATAGATGTCATCAACCCATTTGACATTTCGACCAAGCAAGCGCCCTAACTCTCTTGAATGACCTAGTGTGGATGTGAAATCCTTTTTACCAGGCCTAGATTGATGTGCCAATATTACAACTTTAGATTTAGAAAGTCGATTCAATGTCGGTATAATCAACCGAATTCTAGTATCATCTAGGAAGACATTTCTTTCAGGGTCCATAGGAGAATTGATGTCTACGCGCACCAATACAGTGCGCCCGTCGAGGTCGACCTCATCGAGGTTGAGGACCTTTGCCATCAGTCAATCCGACTCGCTTACGGTTTTTGATACGACCGGTCCAAACGCGCGTCCTATACCTAACCAAAGCGCGAAATCTCATATACCCATATTGAACGATGGTAAGCATGGCGCGCGAGAACCCATTGGAAGGTCCTCGTAAACGTGCAAAAACTACCACTTCTTCATTCGGTGTATCGAAACGTGAAGGTCACGATTCTTCGGTCTACTATGGCGCAAGAATGTATGATGACTTAGTTTCTCAAAGAGACGTGGGAGAAACAGTAGAATTCCCACCAGAATTAGAAAATCTTGTAATCAATGGAGATTCAAAGTCGATGCCAATTCCAGATAACTGTGTTCATCTTGTTGTAACATCTCCACCCTATAATGCATCTAAAGCATATGATGAAGATTTGTCTTTGGCAGAATATCTTAGTTTGTTGCACGAGGTTTTCGCTGAGTGCTACCGTGTTCTTGCTCCAGGTGGACGTATGGTAGTAAATGTGGCTAATTTGGGCCGCAAACCATACATTCCCTTATCCAGCCATATTAATCTGATAATGCACGAAATTGGTTTCATGCATCGTGGCGAAGTGATATGGGATAAATCTGCAAGTGCAGGCTCATCTTGCGCATGGGGGTCATTCCAGTCTGCATCAAATCCATGTTTACGAGATATACATGAGTATCTCTTGTTGTTCTCCAAGGGAGATTACAAACTTCCACGAACCAAAAACGAGAGGGCTGAAGGAAGGATTGATACTATTGGTCGTGACGAATTCATCCAGCAAACCAAATCGATCTGGTCGTTCCCTACCGAGTCTGCAAAAAGAGTCAATCACCCAGCGCCGTTTCCGGTTGAATTACCAAAACGTTGCATCGAGATGTTTACTTTCACAGGTGACGTGGTATTAGATCCGTTCTTAGGATCGGGTACAACCGCAGTCGCAGCTAAAATGAGTGGACGCAAATACATTGGTTGTGACTTGTCTGCAGAGTATTGCGCTATCGCTGAAGATAGACTAGCAATGACCGAAGCCTATGTGCCTGTAATTGCTCAAAGTGAGTAATTACATTCCGCCTTGAGGCGGTTGTTGATACTGAACTGGTTGCTCGTATTGAGGAGCAGCCATTTGAGTAGCCGCAGGAGCAGCGCCCATCATTGGTGCCATTTGTTGTTGAACAACAACAACTTCACCTCCGCCAGATTTCAGAGTTAGAGCAAATATTCCACCAAGAAGAAGGAATATTCCGCCGCAGCATAAGATTCCAAATGAACCAATCATTGCAAAGAATCCACCTACTGCTTCTTCGAGATATTCGCCTTCATCAGCGATTGCAATGTTTACATTCGATTCAATGGTGTAAGTATCTGAACTATCAGCATACCACCCACCGAGGTAATTTACTCCTAATTCTTCATCCTCGTCACAGTAGCTGATCCAGCCATCTGTAGTGACCACTTCATTGCCGGAGCTGTTGGTTATAGTGACCTCTGCCGAGTCACAACTCGCTTCAGTGTAAACACCGTACCAAACTTCAGCGTCTCCATTCAAAGAGCCATTCTTGCCTTCGTATAGGTTGTCTTCCATTGGGTCGAAACTCATTCCCATTCCGCCCACTACGAACATTATTATTCCAATTGCTGTAGTTATTCCACCTAAAATAAGCATTACTTTTGTTGCTGTATGCATGTTTATGCCGAACGAGTGTTAGTTTATACACATTCCTCCGTCAATGCGAGTCATTTTGAACTATTGCCTGCAGGGTGGCCTGATGATGGATGACCTACCCGCACTGGTTGGTCCTGAGGGCGAAGATTGGCGAGTGCCAGTCGGTGAACTTCAGACAAGGCAATCGAGCCTTGCTTCAAGTTTGAGAGAATCAGGCCTCAAAGGTGCACTTATTCAAACACCAGTCGATTTGTACTACTACACAGGGGGGCGTCAAAACGGAACTCTTCTGGTTACAGCAGAAGGGGATGCACGACTCTTTGTACGCCGCTCATTAGCAAGAGCGAAGTATGAATCAGGTGGCAGCGACTCCCCCCATACCGTGGAAACATTTCCTCGCATGGCCCAATTCACAGAAGAAATTGGTTGCACACCTGCAATGCAATTCGGGGAACTTCCACACGGCTTTGCATCAAATTTTGCTGAGAAAACGGGAGCAACAGAAGATTGTACCTCAATTGTCCATACTCAACGCGAAGTCAAAAGTGCTTGGGAATTGCAAATGATGGCAGAAGGCGCAGAAATTCAATTAGCAATGTTCGAGGCAGTAGAAACCCTCGGTGGTGAAGGCGTATCTGAAATCGAATTAGTTGCGGCAGCAGAGGCAGTTAGTAGAGCCGCTGGATTTGGTGGAAATGTGCAGATGAGACGTTTCCCATTACAATGCGATAGAGGGGTAATTGTTTCAGGTCGCGCAGGAGGGATACCATCATTTTTTGATTCTGCAATTGGAGGAACTGGGCCACATCCGATGGCTTCGATGGGTAGCGGTTTTTCTACAATCAAAGCGAATGAACCCGTACTCGTCGATTTGGTACATTTGCATCGCGGATATGTTGTTGATGCAACGCGAATGTTTGTCGCAGGTTCACTTTCTTCACAATGGCAGGAGCGCTTAGAAGACATGGTGGCTGTGAAGGAGGTTGTAGTTGATATTCTAGATCAAGGCCTTGACTGTTCAGAAGCCTGGAGGCAAGGGCTTGCTTTGGCAGAAGAGTTTGGTCACGGTGATAATCTGATGGGAATGGCGCCAGACCAATCCCGTTTCCTCGGCCATTCAGTTGGTCTTCAGTTAGATGAATCCCCTGTGGTCGCAGAAGGGTTTGACCGCCCGTTGCCAATAGGTGGAACAATGGCAATCGAGCCTAAGGTAGTTTATGCGGATGGTAGTATTGGCAGCGAAGATACCTGGGTTAGAGATGAAGAGGGGATGCGTCCAATCACAATGGATGGGGCTGTTCCTTGGATTACAGAATGGTGATATTATGAGTAATGAAATAATTTTAGATGAAGATTTCACAGAGAAAATGACAGACTGGGATGAGTCTGATGTAGGAAAAAGAATCGCAAAGAGAGTTACTTCAAACGGCACATATTTCAATGAAATTATCGTTCAAGTGTTTTGCCAATATTGTGCCTCAGAATTCATCGGTCCAGCAAGAGAAGCTGGTGGATTTTTGGGCGGTCATGAATGTTTCCATGCATGGGAAGTCTCACAAGCCATCGGCCGTGAGGACGGACTGGTGGAGTGAAATGGCCAAACCGTATTCTTCAAGCCATATTGGGTTCGTATCCTCTGGTTTTACAGAAATGCGCCTCTCAGGTGCCGTAAAAGAACAACTTGTAGAGATGCTTGTTGCAGAAATCGACCGTATGGTTCCAGCGATGGAGTCTGCAACTCTTTCAGCAACTCCCGACAAGAAGACATTGGACGATACTAACCGCACTCGACTAAATTACAATCGTACTAGAGAATTGATGATTGAAAGATTATCGGATTTAGAGAGCGTAGGCTCAGAGGCAGTTCAAGCGGGAATTGAACACCTAGAGACCTATCTAAAACGTACACTAAACAACGCCGAAATGGCTGCATCAAAAGACCGAGTTAACACGATTAAACCACGGCATATTCAAACGGCAACGATTCCGGTAATCGATGAAACAAATAGTGAAATGGCACCTCCTAAAGAGGTAGAAGAAGACCTTCTAGAGGGGCAGGTTAGTGGCTCTGCTCTAACGCCAATGGTCTTGAGAAAATTGGCTCGTTCTTTTGGGGGAATGCCGATTACAGATGCTGCAGTCGAGGAACTTCTCCTATTGTATTACGAAGTTGTAGATGAGACCGGACAAAACATCCGAGAGCACGCTCAATTAGGAAGTAATCCAGCTGGGTTTATTGATTCATTAGACAAAATGAAGGATTTGATGATGCTTGGATGGATTCGCAGAATGTTAGTTCGCGCCGGCAAAGATGCTGACGAACGTGGATACAAGAGAATCGATGTTGAACAACTGATTAATCTCGACCCATTTGAGTAATTCATGTTAGATTGCACCACAACCAGTTCAAAGTAAAAATTCCAATTGTCCTGAGATTAGTAAAATGAGTATTACTACTTGCATTGTAACAATTACCCAACTAATAACCACTGTTTTTTGAGCAAGTTCAGTGCCCGGATGTCCCGGATGTGCGAGAGTCATATTTCTCTCCTTAATGGCATAGTACAAACAAGGAACCGACATAATGAGTAACATCAACCAAAAACTAGCGACTCCCAAAATTATAATCCACTTAGAACTGGTTTCCGGCCAAGATACCACTTCATTTACATCAGCGTCATCCAATTGTAAATCAACTTCAATACTCTGTGGAGTCGATGTTTGCATAGAATGAGGCCACGCGGAAAAAAATATTAACATTTCTCCAGATAGTGATGTACAGATTCCAAAAATACAGATTTAGATGGTGGCAGGGTTAATGATGGAGGCGAAATTGGTAACATGAGTGAACCTAATGACCAATCAGACGATGGTCAAATTAATGGATGAAATCATCTCAAGACGTTCGAATAATGTAGCCACACCTTCTTATTGGTGATGCTCTTCGGCCCAAATGAGGAATCAACATGGGTAACATGATTGGAAAGGCAGCTCCGGAATGGAGTGCAGCGGTATACGATAATGGCGAAAAGACAGTTATGTCAAGTGAAAGTCTGGCTGGAAAGTGGTACCTAATTTATTGGTATCCTTTCGATTTCACATTCATCTGCCCAACAGAAATTGTAGGTTTTGAAGAACTAAAGGAAGACTTTGAAGACGACGGAATCACCGTAATTGGATGTTCTACAGATTCATATTTCAGCCACAAGGCTTGGTTCGCAGACTCTGCAACATTCCCTGCCGGAGTTACTCATCCAGTTATCGGTGACACTACACACAGAGTTACCAATGATTTCAACATGATGAACGCAGCTCTTGGCTGTGGATTCCGCGGTACTGTTCTTGTAGACCCAGAAGGGGTTGTCAGAATGTATTCAATCAACGGAATGGATGCAGGAAGATCACCTGCTGAAGTTCTACGTACCTGCCAGGCTGAACAAGTCGGTGGACTATGTGGTGCTAACTGGAAGAAAGGCGACGATTTCGCTGCTTGATTAGGTGATTCAAATGGAGATGCTCGGTCCAAAGGACTGGGAAGATTTTCTATCTGCGCCAATCGCTGTATTGATGTTGGGTAAAACCGACTGTGCAGCCTGTGAAGAGTGGACAGTTGAACTGCTGAACCACGAAATTCCAGAAGGTGTCAGAATCGGAAAGATTCTTCTCGATAAGCCAGGATATGGTCGATTCAAGATCGCTCATGATTGGGTTGCTAATGTTGACGTATTACCATTCAATGCAATCTATGTCAATGGTGAAATGAAGAAGCAATGGGCTGGAGGCGGCATGGAACGCTTGCAGACTAGGCTGAATCGATTCATTTGAATTGTTAACAAACAACAATACAGGTAATGCATTTCGAAGCGGTTAGTGTACTCTGTACTTCTAGCTGCTTTATTCGCCGGCATAGTGGCAATTCTAGTCACTGTAGCCATTGAGAAATGGGGTGGAATCATTGGAGGAATACTTGGTACTCTTCCTACAACCATCGTTCCAGCAACAATCGGAATGTATGTTGAAGGAGGTTCTGATGATCTTGCTACCAGCATGTCACTGATTCCATTTTGGATGCTACTCAATGCTCTTTTCGTTGCTTCTTGGGTTGTTTATCCTAGAATGAAAGAAGGAGTAACGCTCGCTCAAATGACAGTGGTTTCACTTGGATTCTGGTCTGTTTTGGCTATACTGATGACGATTTCATTAACAGAGGCTCTCAATTATTTTTCAGAGAATGCTGTTGGTGTTGCCGGATTGGTTGCGTTACTTGGGCTTGGTATCTGGATGACCTGGGTTCCACAAAAAGCACCAAAGGGAACGAATTCTGTAACAGTGAAGGTACTAATGATGCGCGGATTGGCTGCTGCAACTGCCATCGGAATTGCAGTTCAATCATCCAGTATGGGCCAGCCAATCATTGCTGGCTTAGCTTCAGTTTTCCCAGCGATTTTCTTGACTACAATGGTAGCATTATGGATGGCTCAAGGCTCTGATGTTCCAACAGGCGCAGCAGGGCCAATGATGTTAGGGGGCTCTTCAGTGGCTGTTTATTCACTGATTGCGCCGTGGGCGTTACCAGAATATGGAATTATTGTTGGCACTCTTATCTGCTGGTTTTCTGCAGTTGTTTCAACCTCAATTCCTGCCTATTCCTATCTCAGGTGGAGGCAATCAAAATTGATTATCGTTAATTCGTTAGACACCAATCATACATCGATTGAATAATCGGTGCTAGTGATTCTGATTTTTCTGTTAATTTGTAGGAAATCGACTTTGAATCACTTACCTCGCGCTTCACTAACCCATATTCTTCAAGTTCATTCAACCGTCTTGAAACGGTTGTCCCCGATGAATCCACGCTAGATTTTAGTTTAGTGAAAATCAGTGAACCACTTGCTTTATGCAGTACCAAAAGAATGTGTAAAGACTTTGATTTTGTCAAAACCTCTAGAAGATCGTCAACCTTGGCATAAACTGGGTCGCATTCAATTTCCATATCTAACCAACCCTACGATTCGTTGCTAATATATCACTGATTTCAATTATTAGTTACATCGCCGTTACCATATAGTTAATTCTTGAACTCTTCAGGGGGGGTTTATGCAGAAGTTGGTAAGGTCGCCTGTATTGATTTCTTGCCTATTGGCTGCAACAATGCTAAGCGTGATGTTTTCGCCCATTATGACGCAAAGTCCCATTCTCGAAAATAGTACGGATAACTCGAGAAGCGATGAGTTCTCAACTTGGACACTATCTCCTACAACAGGACCGCATACTGGAGGGACAAACCTCACATTAACGACTACCGGCCTTTCATCATATTTTGAAGAAAGTAATTGGGAAAATTTCACAATTGATTATTCTGCAGATGTAGGTAAATTCTCATCAGTAGCAGTCGATTCCAATGGTGAACTTCACATTTCATATCGGGATGCTACAAATGGGCATTTAAAGTACGCATCCAATGCAGGTGGAACTTGGACTAACTATCCAATAGACAACGGCGGGGGATACATTGGTAGATACACATCAATTGACGTAGATTCCAACGATAATGTACACATCTCTTACGGTAACCTAAATTCTTGGGACCTAAAGTATGCGACAAATGTCGCTGGCTCGTGGAGTCGAAGTACAATCGACGATGGAGGCACTGGCCAAGCGGGTATGTACTCCTCGCTAGTAATTGATTCAAATGATTTGATTCATGTTTCTTATTGGGGCCGAAATTCTGACCTTAAGTATGCTGCTAAATCAGCAAGCGGGGGAACTTGGGTAGATGAAATAGTTGAGTGGGGATATATCACGGGAGAATGGACTTCTATTGCGCTTGATTCAAACAATGAACCATTTTTTTCTCATGTGTCTGAAACACACGACCGTGTCGAAATAGGTTACAAGAGTGGCGGTTATTGGACTACACCGACTGTAGATTCTGGAAGTTCAGGTGAGATTGATAATGGTACATCTATAGCAATAGATTCCAATGATGCCAAGCACATTGTCTACTATGATGAAGACAATGGCGATTTGAAGTATGCAGACTTCAACACTCAATCTAACCTATGGCAGAACACAGTTTTGGATAGTACTGGCGATGTAGGCAAGTACCCTTCAATTGAAATTGATTCTCAGGATAATATCCACGTGGCATACTACGATAATGGAAATCAAGAATTGAAGTATGCATATTACGATGGTACTTCTTGGAGTTCCTCTACTTTGGATGAATCTGGAGGAATGCACCCATCTCTTACAATCGATGCAAATGATAACATCTACATTTCATACTACGATGATACAAATTCAAATTTGAAGATGATACAACAAATCGCAAATTCAAACGAACCTCTTGGTGAGGTTGATATCCAGTTTGTTGGCTACGGAAATGTTACTGGTACGGTACTAGATGATGAGACGATCACATTTTCATCTCCACCAGGTAATATCGATGGAGAAGTAGTAGATTTGGTAATTTGGCTGGAAAACGGATCAAACGTCAATCTTCCTGTAAGCTTCGAATATGATACATATGATTCAGATGGAGATGGCATTCCAAACACATCTGATGATTGTCCTCAAACCTACGGAGATTCCACAATTGACCAAACTGGATGTCCAGACTCAGATGATGATGGATACAGCAATTCAGGAGATGCATTCCCT
>Ga0233427_10002368_pt1 | contig 17952 bp, 12 predicted proteins | sample SI_118_April2016_5_FD_179885 | JGI IMG/M metagenome (GOLD analysis project Ga0233427, IMG submission 179885) | Seawater microbial communities from Saanich Inlet, British Columbia, Canada - SI_118_April2016_100_MG | ecosystem: Environmental > Aquatic > Marine > Inlet | place: Canada: British...
AAGTGTATAGTCACAAGAACCTTGACCTTTCCACACAAATCCTTCAAACCCCTCGTCAATTAAATTCACATTCGAAATTGGTTCGGGTCCTGTGTAACAAGAGGCATTAATTATTCCCAAAGTATAGACTTGCGGATTATTGTTGCTGTAATCGTCATTCCAAACAACTATTGTTTTGCTCGAAACTATTTCCAGTGCCTGATTCTGCCCCACACTAATAACTGCAACCTCATTATCATTAGTTATTTCAGAATAAATATGTTGTAGTGCTGCTTCATTCGAAGAAACCGTAGTGTTGTTGTAATAATTATTCACAATAGTAGTTCCCGATGAAGCATCATCTGTTCCTTCAACATCCCCTACTGCCCCATCAAAACATCCCGACAGAGGTAATAAAATCACAAGCAGCAGCACAAAAATTTGGTCATTTCGCATATTGAGGCCTTGAACTGTGTTAAATTAAACCATTCCCCAGCATAATCGCTTTCGGATAGGTTCAGAGGGTCTATCCGAATACCCATTGCTCAGGTATTGACAAATCAAAGGGCTTGCAGTGGGTCTTGTCAGACGCTACCCACTGCTCAGGCTTGCTGCCAATCGCTTCCGTTCCACCACAAAGTTGTCCCATTGTCCATTGACCTCCAGGTGTTTCCATTCTCATCTGTCCACTGCTGAACAACTATCGGTTCTACTACAACCGGCTGTGCCACAATCGGTTGTGCTACCATTTGCTGTGGAATCGGAACTTGAGCTTCAGCATGGGTTGGCTGGAATGGCTGGAATTGGCCCGGCATCAATTGTTGAGTGAAATCTTTAGGCGCTTCTACAACCCCTCCGCTTCCACTCTTTCGCATGAACATTAGACCTGCTCCTGCCATTGCAATTACTAGAACAATGATTCCAAGAATCAACATTAAACTTCCAGAATCATCTTCAGCAGCTTTTAATTCAGCAGCAAGTTGTGCATTATCTCCAACTCCGTCACCATCTGTATCTAGTGTTTCAGTTGCATCATTAGGGAATGCATCTGCATTATCGCCAACAGTATCTCCATCAGAATCCATAGTTTCATTTGAATCGTTAGGGAATGCATCGCTATTATCACCTACATTATCGCCATCAGAATCAGTAGTTTCGGTAGGGTCCAGAGGGAATGCATCTGCATTGTCGCCCACATTGTCACCGTCTATGTCCATGGTTTCATTTGAATCGTTAGGGAATGCATCACTATTGTCACCCATGCCATCTCCATCAGTGTCCATGGTTTCATTTGCATCGTTATCGAATGCATCAGCGTTATCACCCACACCATCGCCATCTGAATCTACCGATTCATTAGCATCGCTAGGGAAAGCATCACCATTATCCCCCACCAAATCACCATCTGAGTCAGTAGTTTCAGTTGGATCGAGTTCAAATTCGTCTTCGTTATCTCCAACTCCATCTCCATCAGAATCGGTAGTTTCAGTTGGATCATTGTCGAATGCATCAGCATTATCGCCAGTTCCATCGCCATCAGAATCGACAGTTTCACTTGCATCGTTAGGGAATTCATCCGTGTTGTCTCCAACACCGTCATTATCAGAATCTAGAGTTTCACTTGCATCGTTAGGGAATGCATCTGCATTGTCGCCTACGCCATCGGAATCAGAATCCATAGTTTCGCTTGCATCGTTAGGGAATGCATCTGAGTTATCTCCAGCTCCATCACTATCGGAATCTACTGTCTCACTTGCATCGTTAGGGAATGCATCTGAGTTATCTCCAGCTCCATCACTATCGGAATCTACTGTCTCACTTGCATCATTGGGAAAGGCATCAGCATTGTCTCCTACACCATCGGAATCAGAATCAGTATCTTCGTTCTGGTCATTAGGGAATGCATCATTTCCATCAAGTGTTCCATCACCATCAGAATCAATATCGATGATATTTGCCGAATTTGGACAATCAACAGTTGAGCCAAAATCGGTTCCATCATGCGGCGTTACTTTGGCAGTCCAAGTCTCACCAACTGTCGTAGCAGATGCGGGAATAGTTAGGTCATCATTGAAAGCAGTCCTAAGAGTTCCATCAACGAACCACCTGATTTGCGTACTTGTTTCTGAATCGCCTTCAGGGTCTGAATATGTGTATGAAAGTGTAAATGACTGATCAACTTCCACATTTCCATTTGGAGATAGCATTAGGTTGGATGCTGCTGGTGGTGAGTTGGGTTGAGGCGCACCTTCAGGGATGGTCCAGGAGTCAGTTCCCCAGTTGTCGTTAGTGTTTTGTGAATTTCCATTTGCATATAGAACTGCAAGATTGAATGTAATATCTCCATTTCCAGAGGAAGGTGCCACCCAATCCGCAGTCCATGAGCGCTGCAAATCAGAATTGTGTGTCAATTCTCCACTTGATTGCTGGACGCGGTTTCCTAGATTCGTCCACGAGCCACCAGATGCGTCGAGATTGAAACCTCCTTGCCCGGTCCCCGACATGCCGCTACCAGTCCACGATAGTGAGTATGTTGCTCCAGGTGTGTATGATGACGGTAAGCCAGACATTGATGGCATAATCATAGCATCTGTGTTGTGGCATGTACACCCGGCAGAACTTTTACCAGTTTTACCAGTAGAACTAGCATCAGCAAGATTTACGCCAGCAACTGTGAGCATCAAAAGACCGACTGCAATGGCACGAACAAACGAGGACATAACTTCTCGTCTTGAATCTCTTTATTGACTATTGTGGAGCGCTGATTATACAAAATTTTGAAACGAAAAATAATTCATGTCAATACTATTCGTAGATGTGTTAAGATAGTCCTGGTCGGAATCGAACCGACGTCCCCGGGACCAAAACCCGAGATGATGGACCACTACACTACAGGACTGTGGTAGTCGGGCCGTAGCCAATTCACTTCAAGTGCGTTTCGCCTATAACCTCTCTAGCAGAAGCGATAAATTCAGACAAATCAAGGCCTTGTGAATCTTCGTATATTCGGGCCATTAAGGCCATGTCCAACTTGTCAAGATGCTTCACAAACTTGGATTCAGGAGTATCTTGTGCTTCATACTCTTCAAACAGCGCCAACCATTGCGGAGCCAATGATTTCATCGCAGCATGTTCGTCTTGACTTTTGGTGCTTGTATCATCGTGAGGCGTGAGGTCTCCAACCTCAACTTCAGGTAAATCATGAACCAAGCACATCTCCAAAACTCGCATTCTGTCTAACTCTTCGGGGCACAAGTGCATTGCGAGAATTGACATTCCCCATGAATGGGCAGCTACGCTCTCAGGTGATTCAACACCTGCTCTCACCCATCCTGTACGTAGCACGTGCTTGAGGTGCAGCCATTCACGCATGTAACGGGTAGGTGGACTTCACATTAGAAACATCTGATTACATTTTACTAAAGGAAGCCAATTATGATGAATGGGGAACTATTCGGCTTGTCATGGGCATCTCAAAGATGGCAGTTCTTGGCGCAGGTCAAATGGGAAATGGAATCACTCAAGTTGCTGCTTGTGCAGGAATTGAAGTTGTAATGATTGATATCAAGCAAGACTTTGTTGACAATGGTATTGCAACAATCGAGAAGTCACTGGCTAAACTTGTATCCAAAGAAAGAATGACACAGGATGATGCAGATTCAGCTCGTGCAAGAATCACTACCGCAATTGACAGGTCTGCTTGCAGTGACGTGGACCTAGTTGTTGAGGCGGTACCAGAGATACTAGATTTGAAGATTTCAATATTCTCAGAACTAGATGATATATGCAAACCAGAGTGTATCCTTGCTTCTAACACATCTTCGATTTCAATAAGTACGATCGCAGATTCAACCAGCAGACCTGACAAAGTAATAGGAATGCATTTCATGAACCCAGTTCCTATCATGAAGTTGGTTGAAGTAATCAATGGTAAGGATACCTCAAAAGATGTTACTTCTGCAGTTTTAGAGGCTGCTGAAAGTATGGGCAAAATACCTCTGATGTGCAATGACTCACCAGGTTTCGTGTCTAACAGAATTCTCTGCCCAATGATTAATGAGGCAATTCTAACACTTCAAGAGGGGGTCGCAGAGCCCGAAGCAATTGATGGAATCATGAAATTAGGAATGAATCACCCTATTGGGCCACTCGCACTTTCTGATTTGATCGGTAATGATACCGTTTTGCACATCATGAATGTGCTACATGAAGGGCTTGCTGATGATAAATATGCTCCAGCCCCTCTTCTTATAGAAATGGTGGAGTCGGGAAAACTTGGCCGTAAATCAGGCAAAGGGTTTTACGATTATTCCTAAGCATTCCAATCACTTATGCCCAAGTGTTTAGTGAAGAACCGCACAGGCTATCACATGCGGAAGGCCCTTTTCCTGTCAGGTTTGATGCTGTGCGTGATTTTTTTACCAGCGGCTACGGCTTTAGATGGTGATGGAGATGGAGTTGATGATTCAATAGATATCTGCCCATTTGCAGCAGGTACTGCAAATTCGACTGCCGGCCTTGGGTGTCCCGATTCTAATAGTGATGGGTTAGCTGATTTTGAGCAAACTGTACAACAGAATTGGGGTCAATCTTTCAAAGAAAATATCGATTCAAATTCAGTGGGCAGTGGTGTGAAAGGAATGGCTTGGGCGTTGAACAATAGTTGGTTTTATGCTGGAGGCGGAAATGCAGGAGTACACATATTCGACTCCATGAGCAACCATGTTGCACATATGTATCAAATGCCGGGGGATATCAATGAAATTGCAGTTTCTCCTGATGGAACAATGCTGGCAGTTGTTAGCGATGATGGAGGATGTAGAATTCTTAATTCAACTACAGGTGCATTAATTGTTGATTTAATTAACAATAATAACACTACAAGCGATATATTTGCAATAGCCTGGTCTAATGATGGTAGCAGAGTAATATCACATGCAGGTGGAATCGGAGTCAAATGGTATCACACCAGTAATTGGACAATGGAGAGAAATATGACCTCATTACCATCATATACCAGTGGCATAGATACTACTCCTGATGATCGCTTAGTCATATTTGTATCAGGTAATCAACTCCGGGGATACTGGACAAATAATGGTACTATTGCATTGAACATGACCAATCATTCTGACTACATCAGAGCATTAATTGTAAGTCCAGATGGTCGGTTTGTTGCTACGGGGTCAGATGACAATAAGATCATAATTACGGATCTTCGTAACCAAACTGTAGTGAAAACACTAGAATTAGGTTCAGATGTTTATGATCTTGACTTTTCATCCGATGGCGGCACCCTATTTGCAGCCCGTGGTAGGCAAGAAGAAGCCCTCTATGCATTCCGAACAGACACTTGGACAAGTCTTGGTACAGATGATGACTTTGGTTCAAGTCGAAATAATCGTGGTATCTATTCAATAGCCATTGATAGTGAAGGGGAGCGTATAGCAGTTGGTTGGAGAAGAGGATATACTTCGATTCAGATGTCTCCGGATTCCTATGTCCGGGTTCATGGAGAATTCTACACATCTCTGATGGAAAGCTCTTGGAGGTCATCATATTTCTCACCTGGAGAATCTGTACGAGTTTGGGATTATGACAGAGTAACCTCGACATTAGACGTGTGCGATGGTAAACACTACATGGGTTCCAGCAGCAATGGTATAAGTCCACAATATGCGGTTAAGTCTGCAAACTATTCAACATCTGGTTTGTGGGAATGTACGAATACGCCCGAGCAGTTGCTTGAACTTTCTTATGGCAGAACAGCTGGTGCCTTTTCTGTTAAGGCAAATGGCGCTACACAGGCCTGCGTGGAAACGATAGGCGGGTTGTCAATGGGGCAGGTACGGTGGATGACCACCAGCCTCCCGAAATCATCATTGACAACAGATGGCGAAATGCCAGGTTTAGTCTGGTCATCGGTAGTTCCAAATGATGATTTGGATGGAATACCTGAGTGGAAGGATTTAGATTCGTCCTGTCCAGATACAGAGATTGTGCTGTCTCATAGGTGGGAAAATAAATCTGACACAACCATCCTTGAGGAAACAGTACTTTGTGCAAATTGTGCTCAACCCGATTCAATATACGCTTCAACAAATTCACGCTACAGGGCAGTTGCAGGCGAATTCAGATCTGATGTGACACAGGGTGTTGCAGCTCCTGCGGGTGAAGGTTCGATTGGATTCACTGAATTAGTATACACTCTAAATAATGCAAATGGCATCTATGTTGTGCCGCTGATCGATAATTTAACACATGGAGCAAGTGATGCGATTTCTGATGGTGGCGTTATTGTAAACGCTACAGTTAATGCTTCAAGATTAGGTGATTGGCCTTTACAGACAGATATGCGAGCATTTATCTCAGTAGATTCTCTTGCTAAAAATATTAATTTCATGAAATTTTTGTTGACTGACATGGGTCAAATAAAGTGGGAGGAGATGGGATTCGTCGGGCTTGGTCCTTGGGATTTATACCTCTCCTGGGCTAAACTTGGAGTGAATATGATTCACCTTCTCCCTGATGATGATTCAGATGGAGTATGGGACGAGCAAGACCTTTGCCCAGATACAGAATTAGGCTTACCAACTGACATTGATGGCTGTGCAGATAACCAATTAGATTCCGATAGTGATGGATATACCAATGACTTAGACGATTGTGTAAATGAGTTTGGTACATCAACACTAGACAGCCTTGGTTGTCTGGATGGCGATGGAGATGGTTGGTCCGATGTCAATGATAGTCATCCAAGTGACATAACTGAATGGAATGATACCGACATGGATGGTATTGGTGATAATTCCGATATTTGTGTTGACGAATTTGGTAACTCCACGATAGATCGACTTGGCTGCCTCGATACAGACGGAGATGGTTGGTCTGATGCTGGAGATGATTTCCCGGCGGATGAGACTGAATGGGTCGACTCTGATATGGATGGAATTGGGGACAATTCCGACATATTCCCGAACGAACCTACCCAATGGGAAGATTCAGATTCAGATGGGTTCGGAGATAATATTTCAGGCCTTGAAGGAGATGACTGCATTGATGTAAGTGGGACCTCACATGAAGATGGCTTATTCGGCTGCATAGATGGTGATGGAGATGGATGGGCAGATTCAATTGATGATTTGCCTAGCAACCCTGAACAGCACAGAGATGGAGATGGAGATGGAGTTGGTGATGATACATCCTTTGGGAACTATGATTGGTGTGTAGATACTTCGCCTGATGAAATCGGAATGATTGATTCCACTGGTTGTGGTCCATCGGAGAGGGATACTGATTATGATACGTTCACAGATAATATTGACCAATGCCCCAATACTCCAACTCAGCAATCAACCAAGATAAATACGACAATGTACCTCGATTCACCAACTAATTCTATTCTGAATCCACTCGTTGGTTGCGCACCTTCTGAAATCGATGCAGATGGCGATTTAGTAACTTCTGATCTTGACTGGGATGACCAAAATCCTGACCAGTACGCCGATTCAGATGGCGATGGTTTTGGTGATAATTCAGATGGTGTTAATGGCGATGATTGCCCGACACAAGAAGGGTACTCATTCCATGATGAAATCGGTTGTTTCGATTTAGACGAGGATGGCTGGTCTTACAAAGTAGATTTCAATGATGGTGATTCAACACAATGGAATGATACCGACCAGGATGGATTTGGTGATAACTGGGATAATCCCGACTGGAATGATTCCAGAACTTTAGGAATTTATCTAGAGGGCGCAACACAACCAGATCGATGTCCAGATGAGTATTCAGCATACCTGTACTCCGACACACAAGGCTGTATCAGTGCAGCAGTGAATAATACCAATGATGAGACTAAGGCAACCGGTGATGATGAATCCGATGATTCTAACTTAATTCTGGTTTTGTCACTTGCTGGAGTTGGAGTTGTATTGCTCCTTTTCGGTGCAATTGCTGTACTACTGAAAAAGAAGCCAGCGCCACAAAAGAAAGTCAAATCTGCACCAGTCCATCCAGCACTTGAAGAAGGCTTACAGGATGAAGCTGAGGAAGTTATTGAAGAGGTTGAACCTGAAACTGTAGTTGACTTCGTTGCTACTTGGGAAGAGTTACCCAAGGGAGAATGGTTGCCAACAGATGAGAAGGGAGTCAATTGGTACCAAGATGAAGATGGACGATATTGGTATTCTGACTCCGGCGGTTTCCGAATATGGGACCAGTAAATAATTAACAATTATTCTTACTTGCGCAGTGATATAAGCACTATGCTAAGTAGGATATTATCTAATTTTCATGGCAACGGTCATAAGCCCGAACCATTGCCTTGGAATGAGGGAGTCATATGCCAGGTACAACCCGTGTTGAAATTCGAACATTGAAGGTAGGTCGATACTGTTGTGTCAATGATAAAGCGTACAAGATAAATTCCATTTCAAAATCCAAGCCTGGAAAGCATGGCTCGGCGAAAGCCCGTATGGAATTAGTAGACATTTTCTCTGGTTCCAAAATTTCCCATGTTGGAAGTGTTACAGATTCTATTAACGTTCCACTTATCGAGAAAGGAACTGCAGTTGTCACTCACATTGAGGGTGCAGAAGTACACGCAATGAATCAACGTGACTTCTCCATGATGATTTTACCGCTAGAAGAAGATCTAGAAATTGATGCTGGAAAAGAAATCATGTGGATGGAAGCCCTAGGTCTTTACAAGATTATTCGAGACCATTGATATTGGGGCGGGCCATCCGTCTAGGTGAGAAACATGGGTGTCAAAAAGTCTGCCTATCGTCAACCGGTAACACCAGAGGGCCTCAAGGCAATTGAAAATGGTACCTTGACTTGGCTCGATGACGAGATGTACAACAACCTAAACACTGGTGTCCTTGAGCAATATCTCGAAGAAAAGAATTTGCAAGAAGCTTTTGAAATCTCCCATTGGGATACTCGAAAGGTCCTCCTCGGAATTGCGATTGGTGCAGTCTTTTCAGGAGTAACTGCGTATATTGGATTGAAGTTGGGTCTTGCGATTTCAGCAGCATGGTATATTGCTTATCTCCTGGGTATGGCTCTCAAGTGGTCACCATCAGAAGTTAATATTGCGACTAGTGCTACTACTGGAGCAACCCATGCTTCGACCGGATTTATTTTCACTTTCCCAGCAATTTTCTTACTGGCGACCAAAGAACAGTATTTCTTAGCCGATGGACCACTTGTTGTATTAGCGGCCGGAGAAACAATGCGCCTTGCATTCGTGGGAATTGTAGCTTCGATGTTTGCAGGTTTCCTTGGTGTAATGTATTTTATCATTTTCAGACGTGTTTGGCTGGTGGAAGACCCGCTACCTCTTCCTGGTTTCGAAGCAACTCTCAAGATGCTAGATATTGCTAGTGATGTGAGTTCGGGAGCAGTTGAGCATGCACGGGATTCACTAAAGACAATCGGGGTATGGACAGTACTAACTATGGGAGCATTATTCCTTATTGAATATCCATTGATATGGGTAAAAACAACAGCAGGTACAACAAAAATGGCTTTGTTAGATTGGCTGGCTGAAATGGGTACTGGTGACACGTTTGGGGTTGCTTCATTCTATTCGCATGGAAAAATACACCAGCCAGGGGAAGTAATTGATGGCCATTCCGCTGGTCCTAGTTTCTACACCGCAGATGGTGCACTAAATCCATTCAACTATACCTACGTTGGAATTGCATTAACCCCCTCAATGTTCGCAATCGGTTGGTTTATGAAAACACGAGTGGCATTCCTTGTCAATCTGGGAACTATTGTTGGTTGGCTCTTCTTAGTACCACTAGCAGTCGCTCTTAACGTCCCTGTATTCGAGGCTAAAGTTGGTGGAAATATTCCCGTTCAAGACTATTTCGCCATAGTTGGTAATACTGCAACTGGAGGTACCACTGGGGCAGTACAAATGATAGCATTCGCTAAGACGGTGCGAACTATTGCGATAGGGTCTATCGTTGGCGGTGGACTGTTTGGCCTACTAAAGATGTGGAAAGTCTTTGCAAACATCTTTGGCGACATTGGCAAGGCACTCAAAGGCGATGGCGGAGAAGAATATATTGAAGGAAAAGGATGGTATGAATGGCCACTTGCCCATATCCCAATTTTCATGCTACTAACATTTTGTTCCATGATCGTGATTTTTATTCTGGGAGGATTCCCAGTTGTAGCCAGTATAGTTTTCGCTTTGGTGCTAATTCTTACCACATTCCTCCTTGGTGCAATCGCAGTTCGTGTTATGGGTGAAACTGGTATTGAACCAGTTTCAGGAACATCGTTTATTGTATTGCTAATGCTCCTTGGAGTCTTCTTAAACTTCGATGACGCACTAGGTCTAACCACACAAGAAGCAGTATTACTGGGGCTTGTTGGAACTACAGTATTCGGTTCAGCGATTTCTATGTCAGGTACTGTAATTGGTGATTACAAAAACAGTCTATACATTGGTAACAGGCCTTATCATATCTCGAAAGGTAATATCATGGGCGTAGTGCCTGGAGCAATTATTGGAGCAGGTGTTGCCATATTCCTTTCACGTGAACTAGCTGCAGGCAGAATTGATTTGATTGCACCACAGGCTAACGCATTTGCAACATTCTCAGTTATCTTTGCTGAAGGTCAAGGCGACATGGTACTTCTTGGACTAGGATTCTTGTTAGGAGTATTTGTTGAATGGGCAACAGGAATGGGTACCTCATTCGGCCTTGGAATGTATCTAGATGTACCTCACACCCTGCCAATGCTGATTGGTGGTGTTGCCCGCGATAAGTGGGAAGAGAAGAAATTAGAGCCAAAAATCGCCGCTATCAAGGAGAAAGAAGGAACAGTTGTTGCTGAGAAGCAGCGTGCATTGATTCTTCTAGGGACATTCATGATTGCTGCTGGTGGATTAACTGGTGAGGCATTCTTGGGAACCGAAAGTTCAATTCTATCATTCGTAGATTCTTTGTGGCAAGATGGCCAAATTCTACAAAAGACATTTGGTACAGGTGATGATTTCGTCAATTCGAATATATGGTATACAGTCAGATTAGCCTCTTTCGTGATGATCAATGTGCTTGTTGGACTTGGAATATACAAGTTATTCAAGCGTGCTGGAGTAATTGGTGGCGGCTCTGAACCACAAGATGCTGAACTCGTAGAGGCGTGATTACATGTCCCGTACACCTCCACTTGTGTGGGGTTTGCTAATTGCAGGTGTTTTGGGGGTTTCCTCTGCAGGAGCAATTCTTTCGCATGTAGATTCGATTCCACCTTTGATGAGAGCTTCATGGCGGCTTCAAATCACTGTTCTGATGCTAATGCCATTCGCAATTTGGCAATACCGAGAAATGAATTCAAAAGACCGAGAACGTCTAACAGATAAGAAAACAATTCTGATTGTTCTAGCCTCAGGAATCGCATTAGCAGCCCATTTTGGAACATGGGTATCATCCTTGGACCATACATCATTAGTTCATTCTTTGTTATTCGTAACCAGTCATCCAATCATCATTGTAATCGGAACTGCGATACTTGTTCGTCGCCCACATAAATTGGAAACTATTGGTGCATTGATCGGATTACTGGGGGCAGGAATAACTCTCCTTGATGCTAAGAATGATGGTGATGTTACTTTGTGGGGTGATTTGCTTGCCGTTGCCGGTGCGGTTACAGTCGTGGGCTACATAGTGGCCGGTAGGATTCTTAGGGAATGGATGCCGGTATTCGTCTATGCAGTTCCTGTGACATTAATAGGGGCAATTCTTCTAATTCCATTCTCAATAATACTGGGTGAAGAAACAGCAGCACTGGGTTGGATTGAGTCCGACCTTCTTTCATGGTTCATCCTTTTGGCATTTTTAGCCGGTATAGTGGGACACACAGGACTAAACGCATGTCTGCGTTGGTTGCCTCCACTAACGATATCATTTGCAGTAACCCTAGAGCCGATAATTGGTGCACTAATCGGGTGGTTCTTCTTCAGTGAAGGCATTCCGGGAAAGTGGACTTGGATTGGCGGGTCGATTCTGATTCTAGGAATTTTGTTTGTGATTAAGGGTGGTGCAGCGAATGTCGTGGATACTTCTGACGAATGATGATGGAATTGATGCACCAAGTTTGCAAATTCTTGTGGACCGGTTATACCAAAAAGGCCACAAGTTGGTAGTTTTCGCACCTAGCGAAAACAATTCTGCAGTGAGCATGAAAATTTCACTTGGAATTCCATTGACTATAGTCAACCGAGATGATTCTCGAAAAGATGTTCATCAGTTCGCAATTGGGGGTACACCTTGTGATTGTGTTATAGCAGCACTCGATGGTGGGTTGAAAAAAATGATACCCGGAATTATTCCAAAATTAGTTGTTAGTGGAATAAACCTCGGGCCAAACATGAGCCAAGATGCCTATCATAGTGGCACTATGGCTGCTGCAAGAGAGGCTGGCATGTATGGAGTGCCAGCAATAGCAAGTTCGTGGTCGTCATTTGATGGGGAGGGGATGGAAATATCAGTAGATGCAACAGTAGGGCTCGTTGAAGCAGCATTGGCTGTATTGCCTGACATTCCGGCAAATCTTAATCGACCTCATATCGATATCAATCAGCCCCATCTTACAAGTTGGCCAAAACAATCAGCTCGATTATGGGGTGATGACCCCATTACGGCACTACGAAATGCATTTGCTGCAGGAGAGATGTTTCTCAATCTCAATGTCCCACGTGGATGGAGTGGAAAATACAGTTCTACAAGATTGGGTATGAGGTGGTACCGTAATGCGATTGGATTATCTGATGACACATCGACTTTCCAATTAGGTGGTTCACGAATTGATATTGATAAGGTTGAGAGAGGAGATATTGATGCAGATTTAGAGGGCATGGCCAGTGTTTCATGCTTGCCTTCATGGCCACAGACCCATCCTTTGGAAATGGATGTTGACTTGTTAGCATGGTCACTTGATAACAGTCCTGAAGGACTTCCAATCTGGCTGAAGTAATCACTTCCAGACTTGGATCACAATTGAAGTTGAACGCCTTCATCCAATAAGAAGTGAACGATAGAAATGCAAGTATGACCTTGTAGCCATGAACCACGGTATTTTGTGTTTTTAGGTTGGTTTCAGGGCGGCATGGGGTTGGTGTTGCAACGCTGGGCGGACTATTGATACCTTGGAACAGATAGGGGATTCTATGTCGGAACCTATCATGAGCCCAGATGGTAACTTCATGTGGACCGGTTCTGAATGGATCCCTGCACCTCCTACAAATCAAACTTCACAATCCATGAACATGCAGGATTCAGCAGTTGCCGGTGATTTTAATGCTTCCAGTCCCAATTCTGGACAATCTATGAATATGCAGGATTCAGTAGTTGCTGGTGATGTAAACATCGTCCAGAATATAGGGGTTGATGGCAACTCTGTTGTGTCTATGATGATTGCTGAACTTGAAAAATTAGATCATAATAAATCAGGTATTCATATTCCCCAAGGAGGGCTATCGACTTCTGTAATTTTAGCAGGCATAGATGAAATTAAGCAGAACCTTGGGAATTTGAATAGGTTTTCCACCGAGCATCTTCTAGAGTTGTGTACGGCTCTGCTATCGATTGGGCATCCGGATTTGATGATTATAGCTGGCAAGATAATTTTGGATAGAGCAAGGACAGAAGGAAACCGAAAACAGGAAGCAAAGGCTCACCTTTTCATTGCAGATGGACATGAAATGAATATTGAAATTAATGAAGCGGTATTTCATGCACAAGAGTCGCTTAAAATTGCAAAAGAAATCGGCGACATTTCAATTGAGACAGAAGCACTATTTACAACTTGCAATTTATTAGAAAGTTCTTGCAAATCAAGTGATAATTTCATTCCTAGAATCGAAGAATTACTAGGTGACGCATCCTCTCTCGGACATTCACATCTTGCTTATCTATTGAGTGCAAAGTCTATTGTGGTGAAGTATAACAATCAACTTTTTGCCGAGGAATTGCAAAAAGAAGCCTATAGTTATGCGAAACTTGATGGTGATTTGAAACTGCAAGTTACAACTGGATTAATGATGGTAGGTAATGATGTGCACAAAATAGACAAATCTGAATTGATGGAAATCCATCGCCAATGCTCTCTGAACAATTTACCATTCTTCAATCTTATGCTTGGCTTCGCCATACGCATGGCAGGAGATGAGCAATCAGGTGAACAGACTATCGAGGCCATTCAGAGGCTATCAACAGAAGGTGAGACGATTTGCGTCCCATTGTTTATTCACATGGGTGATCTTTACACAAAAATGACTAATTTTTATGATGCTTTTGGAAGTGATGATGTAATCGGTGAACTTGGCAAAATATTCGAGGAACCAAAATTCACGTCAGCCATACGAAAAGCCGTGGACAATGAATATTTCGAATTAGTTGATGAACTACTATTCATATTTGCTATTACCCGAATTTCGGGATACACAAATGAGACTATACAATCTCTAGCGAAAGCAAATAGAGAAGTTATGGGCTCAGACATACAATTGTATCTCCAGATAATTTCTTCTATTGAGAGAACTTATTCATTAGCGGAAACACATCAATTATGTCGTGATTTAAACACAGACTCTGTGGATATAGCAGAGAATAAGAGCACTCTTCGTACTTTTTTGTCAATGTCACCGTTGAGTACAGGTGCCCCGCCAAATTATTCAGCAGCAATGCCAATGAATCCACCATCGGGCATACCTATGTCTTCACCACCAGGTTACCCCCCGATGCCAATGTCTCCACCACCAGGTTACCCCCCGATGCCAATGTCTCCACCACCTGGTGCGCCAATGCCAATGCCAATGTCTCCACCACCAGGTGCGCCAATGCCAATGCCTCAAGTGCCGGGTTTAACACCAAAACCTCCGATTAATTTTCTTGAAAAGATGATGGTGATAAAACAGAATGCGGAAAATGATAATTGGTCTGCAGTGATTAGTGATGCCAATGTAATTCTTGCTAATCGAAATCAATTGGAACAAGATACAGAGGATAAATGGATGATTGCAGAATCTCTTACATACAGAGGACTTGCATATTATCATATTGGAAATTTTAATGCTGCAATTCCAGACCTAGAAGAGGCAGTTAATCGAAATAAATTTGCAGGCGATTTTGATAACGCACATGTAGAAAATTTAATTTCAATAGCTAAACAAAGTGGTAATGGAGCAGGGAATGAGCATGTTGCTAAAGAAAAATCAGGGTTTGGGGGGGGATTCACCATATTATTGATTTGTTTGGTGATTGGTAGGATTGTACTTTATAGCCTGAAATAAATGAAGAACTATTGCTAGTGTTTTTGCTTGCCTCATGGCCTCAGACACATCCATTGGAAATTGATGTGGACTTGTTAGCTTGGTCGCTGCTGAATAGTCCTGAAGGACTTCCTATCTGGTTGCAGTAATTACTCCCAGACTTGGATCAGATTTTATCTGTCGTTATTACTGTAATCTAGAGCTCTCGAGCGGCTCGCAATGAAATCATCAGCACAACTACTGCATAGGTAATTTCCATCAATTCTAGTATCTGCTGGTTCTTCATTACAAGCTGGGCAAATGTATTCATCAGTCATGATATGTCCTTGGATTGAAGTCTAATAGTTAATTCGACGAGACTACCAGACTTGGATCAGAGTTTGAGTTGAACTCCTTCATCGAGAAGGAAGTGAACAATTGAGATACATGTGTGGCCTTGTAGCCATGAACTTCCTAGGCTTCTAGGAATGCCTCGCTCGCACTCAAGTGGCTTATCATCTCCAAGGATAAATCCAATGTCGTCAATTGAAAAATCACTTGGCAGCACTCCTGAATATAGATTCGTAGAATCCGCATCTAGTCTGATGATTGGACAATCCCATTCATCCAAAGTCATGTCTAAATCTCCTCCACCATCATAGATTCCAGGACTTCGTTCTACCCAGTGTCCACGTGGAGGCATGGGCTCTTTGATGACTGCAGCAATCTTACCACCGACCGCTCTTTCTTCTGCATGAATCCCTTTCAACTCATTTGAAACAAACTTGATTCTTCTTGCAGGGCCTGGTCCTCCAAGTAATATCATTGTGAATTCTACATCTTCTCTGATCCCGTGACTCGTGAGTATTGAAGACATTAGTGCCCTAACTAGAACATCCATTCGCCCAGCACCACCGGCCATGTCACTAAGTGGTAACTTACCCTTAGCCATTGCCCGAGTTCCAACTATGGCAAAGCGGCGCACAAGATCACCTATTGTTCTCAATGACCGAACGAATTGCGATGCACATTTCCTTCTCTGTATCTAGAATGAAGTGTGCACCATGAGTATCAACAAGCCATCCCCTTGGCATGTCTTTCTTTCCTATGTCTTCTATTCGGTTTGCAATCGTTGCATTCATTCCTGAAGTTTGAATTTGTGCCACTGCACGGTGAACCAAATCTTTCTGTTTGATTCCGCTTTCCAATTTGAAACCAATTCGAGTAGAGCCTTTACACAAGTCTTTCAATTCCATTATGTGCTTTGCACCTTCTTGTAACTGAATATCTAATTCGCCTTGTAGTGATGCGATTTTTCCTTCAACCGGTTCTGGAATTACATAATCAAGAACAGCAGCTGCATGAATCCAGACGTTGATTTCATCCTTTGCTAGCGCTTTTAATTCGGCTAACATGTCATCGGGGTCTGGGCAATTGATTTCCAAGGGTAGCCAAGCCGGACAATCAACAGTAGTAACTCCACTAACACATGTAATGTCCATTCCCAAGCGATACAGATAGTCTGCAATCTGGTAGCCAGTTCGACCACTTGATGTGTTTTGTACATAGCGTACGTCATCTATTGCGCTTCTTGTCGCCCCAAGTGTAACAACTACTGAAGTGGAGTTTTGATTGATAAAGTGAGCAAGCCTAGCAACGATTTCTTCGTGGTTAGGGTTTTTCCTCTTGCCTTCTTCTTCTGCACCCCATAGTATCTTAACACCAGATTTAGCACACTGCATGACCAAATCTTCGGTTACTGGGTCACTGGCAAGGTCATTATGCATTGATGGAACCATCATTATGGGGGCATTTCTACCCCTTGCAGCGGAAAGTGACATCAATAGTGGACCATTCATCAATCCATGAATAAATGATGCCATTATGTTACGAGTTGCAGGTGTTACCAGTATTGCATCAAAATTTGAGAGAGCAGACAGGTCACCATCCCAATCGGTAATAACCTCGCCTTGTGAAGCCCACCTAACTGCTAGTGAAGTTATGATTTTCTGTGCCGAAGGAGTCATAATTACAGTAATTTCAGCACCGTGCCTACGCAATTCCCTTGCAAGACGTACAGTGTCTACAGCAGCAATGCCACCTGTGACGCCAAGTAGTACATGCTGGCCCTTTAGTGAGCCACCAAGAACCTCGACATCGGTGTCACGCATGTTTGTGGCACAAGCCACTGCTTCAATACGGCTTCGCCGGTTGTTTCAATTGTAAAAGGCCCCTCGAAGGCTCCATGTCGGGTGCTGATGAGATGATATTGGCAGGTTCAAGACCTAACCCCTCTGACCCGATTTCTGCTCTTCACAAGCGTGTTTCCTTCGTACTCCTGATAGATTCATTTGTACTATTTATGATTGCTAATAATTTTGTGAGCCCTGTTCTCGCACTTATTCCAGCAATAGTTGGTGGAATAATTTGGTTCATGTACCGCTCAAAAGCAGACTGGGCCTACTGGTTTGCTCCATTGGTGATGGGATTGGTTTCAGGATTATTTTGTATATTTTTATTCATCATGGTCTATGCTTTGTTTGTAGGCTCTGGTGGTTCGTGGCTGATAATGATAACACTTCTAATCGGATGGGCTACATTTTCCTCAATTCGCTTTATTCGAATTCATTTCCACCCGGTCTACAAGATGGGCTACAGCGGTCATTCTGTACACAATGAAGGGATACAGTTGGATC
>Ga0233427_10002369_pt1 | contig 17951 bp, 11 predicted proteins | sample SI_118_April2016_5_FD_179885 | JGI IMG/M metagenome (GOLD analysis project Ga0233427, IMG submission 179885) | Seawater microbial communities from Saanich Inlet, British Columbia, Canada - SI_118_April2016_100_MG | ecosystem: Environmental > Aquatic > Marine > Inlet | place: Canada: British...
TTATCGGTCTGCACATGAAACTATATCATGGACCGGAGAATGAGACTCGTCCTAAAAGTTGCTGTTCGCTAGATGAAGCAATAGATGCACGTGCAACCTGCCATCGTCTGAATATCCCATTTTATGTTCTTGATTGTCAAAAGGAATTTCGAGAATCTGTAATAGATTATTTTGTTGAAGAATATACTCGCGGTCACACACCAAATCCATGCGTAATGTGCAATAAAGAAATAAAAAGTAATTTATTACTAAAAAAGGTAGATGAACTTGATTGTGACTATTTGGCCACCGGCCATTATGCCAAAATCCGCTTCAATCCTCTCATTCGGCGCCAGCAATTAATACGTCCTCAGGATTTGCGTAAAGATCAAACATATTTTCTACATAGCATTCCAGCAAATGAACTTCACCGTCTGATGTTCCCTCTGGCAGATATCATTAAACCTGAGGTACGGAAAATTGCAGGAATAATGAATTTATCTGCAGCAAATAAGCCGGATAGTCAGGAGATATGTTTTGTCCCAAAGGATTACCGAAATTTTTTAAAGCAGGAACTGAAGGAGGTACCCAAACCTGGAGAGTTTATTAGTTTATCAGGAGAAGTTCTGGGAGAACACCTCGGCTTGCCATTTTATACAATTGGACAGCGCCGTGGACTTGGTTTAAGTGATTCTACGCCGTATTATGTTGTTAAAATTGATAAAGAAAATAACAGGATAGTTCTTGGAAAAGAAGAGGATTTATATTCTAAGACTATATTTGTTTACGGAGTGAACTGGTTGTCTATATCACCTCCAAAAGAGCAGTTACATGTAACTGCGAAGTTGCGCTATTCACATCAGGGAGTAGCCGCATCTGTTTTTCCAGAGTCAGATAACAAAGTCAGGTTGGAACTTGATGTCGCGGAACGTGCCGTTACTCCCGGACAGGCTGCGGTGTTTTATCAAGATGAAATACTCTTAGGTGGTGGTTGGATTAACGATTTACCTTGAGTTTTATAGATTAAACATTGGATTATGAACATAATTATAACCGGTTTTATGGGATCAGGTAAAACCACAATTGGACGAAAATTAGCCAAATTAATTGAATATTCATTTGTAGATACAGATTCTGAAATAGAAGATGATCAAGGTTGCAGTGTTAGTGAAATTTTTAAGTACGGAGGTGAAGAGTGTTTTCGTGAAATGGAAACACGACTTTTGGAAAAGTTGATGAATATTGATAATTGCGTAATAGCAACTGGTGGTGGTATAGTACTTCGTGAAGAAAATCGAAAGATGCTGAAGGGAATTGGTAAACGTGTTTATTTGAGGGTGCCTGAAGAAGAACTGGCACGACGTCTAATGAATGATCGGAACCGTCCGCTTTTGATGAATAATAATACTGAAATTGTAGTTCAGGGAATGTTAAAAGAACGTGGCTTGCTCTATGAACAAGCAGAGTGTATAATTGATACATCTCAACGATCTCCACACCAGATTGCTACAGAAATAGCTAAAAAGCTTTGTAATGCAGACCACGACCGCAACTTTTGAATCTGCTTTAAAAAAACTTGAAGAGACTGTAGATAAGCTGGAAGAGGGTTCTATTCCTCTAGATGAAGCTTTGACTACTTTTGAATCGGGTGTACGCTGGAGTCGAGAATGCAAAAAGTTCCTCGAAAACGCAGAGCAGCGAATTGAGACAATTTTAAAGAATGAAAATGGTGAGTATGAACAAAAGGAGTTTGTACTCGATAAATGAACACGACTTTCAACAAATGCTTGAGAGTCAAAACTAATATTTCAGAGATGTTCTGTTCCACTTGATTGAAAGAATGAATTGGTGGTGCTGATTTCTGATTGCTGATTTCTAGAAAAACTGAAAAACGACGCCGGTAAAAACGAATGCTGATTTGTATATTAAAATTTGTTTGCGTCACCGCAGTTCCTAGATTCGATTTATAATCTGAAAATCAAATATTATTGCAGAACATCCTGATTTTAAACTTAATAAAGTCAGGTATATAATGACAGAAGTAGATCAAAAGATTCTTATAAATGTAGAGGATGATGAAACTCGAATTGCACTGGTGCATGGTTCAACACTCAATAATCTCTACATTGAACAGACCCACCACACCCAAAAAATCGGAAATATCTATTGTGGAAAAGTAATAAAAGTACAGCCCTCATTTCAAGCAGCCTTCATTGATTACGGAGAGGAGCGCCATGGGTTCCTTTCTTTATCCGATATTAATTTCCACGTCTATAAGCCAAATCAGAAAGGTCGTGGACGACCTTCCATTACTCAAATCCTAAAGCCTGGACAAAAAGTTCTTGTCCAAGTCGTCAAAGATGAAATAGCCCATAAAGGGGCATCTCTTACTACAAATATATCTTTAGCCGGACGCTTCCTTGTTTTTATGCCTGATAGTGAGCGCGGTGGAGTCTCCCGAAAAATAGAAGATGAGGAACAACGTTCCCGCTTACGACATTTACTGAAAGGACTTGGTGGAGAGGACTCTTCAGCGATAATCCGTACGGTAGGAGTTGACCGTTCTCTTACAGAATTAAAACGTGACTTTATGATTTTAAGGCGTACCTGGAATGAGATAAAAGACCAGTATGAAGAACAGTCTGCCCTAGGACTCCTTTATCAGGAAGAAATTGCGATGGTCCGTATGATCAGAGATTACTACCATGATAATATCTCAGAAGTAGTAATTGATGAACCAGTAGCTTTTCAGCGTGCCTTAGAATTTTTTCAAGCACATATGCCTAAAGATCAAAAAAAGCTTCAACTTTACCTGGGTGAAAAGTCTCTTTTTTCTTCATATGATATTGAAAGTCAAATTGAGGTTTTACACCATCAGCAAGTTCCGCTGCCTTCCGGAGGATCACTGGTCATAATGCCTACAGAAGCTCTAGTTGCGATTGACGTTAATTCAGGCAGATCAACACAAGAGAGAAACATTGAGGCTACCGCAATAAGAACTAATTTAGAGGCTGCTGAAGAAGTTGCCAAGCAGTTGCGTTTAAGAAACTTAGGTGGGTTGATCGTCGTGGATTTTATTGACATGGATAATTCAAAAAACCGCCTCTCTGTAGAAAAAAAGATTGAAGAAGCAATGTCTGCTGATAAAGCAAAGACTTCATTTGGTGAAATCTCAAAATTCGGCTTACTGGAATTAAGTCGACAGCGCATTTCCGGAAGTTTGTCGCGAAACTCTGTTGTCTTAACTTTGGTAAACAGAATATTGCGAAAAATTCACGACTCTGCAGTTGAGCAGAAGGTTCTGCAAATTCATATACGTCTACCTTTGGAAATAGCTTCACATTTGCTCAACGTGAAGCGTCAGCGTTTAACACAAATGGAAATGGATTATGGAATCCGGATTTCCATTACACCTGACACGTCACTTGCTTCTGAAGAAATCCCAGAAATGGAAGTTACTTTGAGGGAACAAGATGGTGGAGAAACTCGAACCTCAGTACCAATTTCTGCTTCAGATATGCGTGACGAGAAACCTGGCAGAAAAAGAGTAAGTCAAAAAAAGGAAGTAGCTAAAAAAGACAATGCGACAGTAGCGTCGGGTAGTCTGGAAATGAAAAATGAAGAAAAACAAAGTAAGCAAATTAGCAACGACACTTCAAAACCATCATCCAAATCTAAAGGCAAAATTATCGGAACAGATAACAGTTTAACGCAGAAACATCTCGATTCAGGTTCTGTAGTTGAAAAGGATAATGATAAGTTAACTGCAACTGAGAAACAGAGGACTCCTGAAGTTGAGAAAAGACAAAAGGCAGTTGTCAAAAAACAAGAGACAAAAGAAAAAACAGATGCTGGTCTTTTTAAGAGTGTACATGAATCTTTGGAAGTTAAAGATACTCCTAATGGCAAAGAAGCCAATCAGAAGCAGATTGTTGAAAAAAATAATGCTCCAGAAGTATCAACATTTAGAAGTGTACATCTTGACGAAAATTTGAACTCTGCTAAAAAGACTAAAATTAAACCTCATGAAAACCCAACAATAAATATTATTGAAAATCAAATGTTCAGCAGCGTTCATATAACTGATACTATAAAATTGGTACCGAAGGTTGTTTCTTCAAAGCAACACTCGAAATCCAGGTTGACATCTGGAAAAACTAAATCTGATTCTACAAAAAAATCTGTAAAAACTGCTCAAGACAAACCAACGGCAATTAAAATTGCTAAAAAGAAACAGGATTCCACAAAAGTGACAACTAAAGCTGAAATTAAAAAAACTAAGGTAAAATCTAATGCAGTGTCAGTAACTAAGTCAAAATCATCACTAAAAAAAGTTCCAGTTACAAATAAAACTGATAATTCATAAGCATCCCGATCCTTTAACAGTAAAAACAGGTCTACGTCTAAATCAAAACAAGACACAAAACCAAAGAAAAACTCTGAAACTCTTCCAAAAAACAGAAGACAGAATAAACTTCTGAAGAAAGCCTCTAATCAATAATTTCAACTTCATAAAACTGTTGATAAATGTGAGTCATGGGTAAAGCAATGGCTTATAAAAACCTTCCTTCTATCACAGAGTGTGATTCCTTCCTCAGGAGACAAAACCTCGCTTACGGAAAATCAGTCAGAGAAATCGTAAATAGTGTCCTGAATCAAGTACGGCATGAAATTTACCAAAATAAGACTGTATCTGTTTCATACAATAACACCCAAATTTTAGAACGTGTTGGAGCAAAAGTCCGGATACAGTCCGCCGGGGCACAACGGGTTATCAATGCAACCGGAGTTGTTGTTCATACTAATTTGGGACGAGCTCCTTTGTCAGCAAATTTGTTAGCAAAAGTTTTACCTAGAATGAGTTCATATTCCACCCTGGAATATGATCTTAGCACCGGAAAGCGCGGTACACGAGACTCAAAAGTCCGCAAGCTTTTACGTTCACTTTCCGGTGCTGAAGATGCAATGGTGGTCAATAACAATGCTGCAGCCGTTTTTTTAATGCTCAAGGCTTTGACAACAGGTTTACCGGAAGACAAAACACCAGAAGTGATTGTCTCAAGGGGTGAGTTGGTAGAGATCGGTGGTTCTTTCCGAATTCCTGATATCATGCGGGAAGCAGGCGTGAAGTTGGTCGAAGTTGGTACTACTAATCGCTGCCGCCTTTCAGATTATGAGCAAGCTTTGACCGAAAACACAGCAGCTCTGTTAAAAGTACATCCATCCAATTACGAAATTAAAGGATTTACAGAGTCCGTTTCAGTTGAAAAAATTGCAGAACTGGCCCACTCCAAAGGCCTTTTTTGTTTTCATGATTGGGGTAGCGGAAGCTTTTATCGGTTCAAACAACGTGGGTTAAGTGAATATGCAACTGTGAAGCAGGAGCTTGCAGCAGACCCGGATTTGCTGGCTTTTAGTGGTGACAAACTTCTTGGTGGAATCCAGGCTGGAGTGCTGCTAGGTAAAGCTAAAAACATACAAATATTGAGAAAACATGCTCTTTACCGGGCTTTACGTTTAGACAAGGTAACACTTGCTTTGTTAGAAGAAACACTTGAAGTATATCTGGATTTAAAAAGACTTCCGGAACTGGTTCCAACAGTTGGGATGCTAGAATTAACAGTTGAAGAAATTCAAAAACAAGTAAAATTATTTTTGGAGAAACTCGAACTTCCGAACAAATCTGCGTGGAGATGTGAGCTCCTCAAAACAGAATCTCGGACTGGAGGTGGGGCTTTACCGGAACTTCCTATAGAATCAGCTGCACTTGTATTGTCACATCCGGAATGGTCAGCAAATGATTTACAGGAATGGTTTAGATCACAACCTGTACCAGTCATTGTCCGTGTTCATGAAGAGCAAATTTGGCTGGATTTTCGTACAATTCTTCCACATGACTCTGATGAGCTAATGTCGGTAATGACTCGACTTATTTAAACCTGACATAACTGGTTTATCAGAAGCATAACCTAAATCTTTGCTGCCAAATTCAGGTCTATCCATTCTCCTTTTATCCAATTATCTAAAAGGTCTTTTTCTTGCTTGGTAAACGGAGCAGCATAATCTTCATTTTAAGTTGAATCCGGAGTTTTCGGCAGTGTCTTTTTTTATCAGACAATTAAAAATCCTACATAACATGAATTCCATCACATTTTTGGTGAAAACACTTCTGATATTTTTCACTTCTCTTTTTTTTACTACTCCTGGTTGGGGACAGTCTAACAATTCAAGTGGAAACATCTTTGGTATTCAACAGACTCAACTAAGCGGTTTTAGTGATGACGAGCGTGTAAAAGTATTATTACTAAACCTCCTCCCATCAGGTATAACGGAGACTGCAGCAGTAGAAATTGCAAAGGCTCTTCAGTTGAACGTTTACAACACTAATCATTTTTCAGTTGTAGGACCTTCAGAGTGGAATGCACAGATCAAAGATCGGAACCCTACACTGGCTGATTGTCATGACATTGCTTGCGGAGTTATGATTGGTAAAATGTTTCATGCAGACAAAGTACTGGTTGGTACAATTCATTCAGAAATAATGCTGAATGATAATGGAAAAGAAGAGCGGAGTATTATCCTATCAATTAGACTGGTAGATACAAGAACAAACATCACCGATTTTACTGATGAAGTACAATTCAACGACTTGAAAATGCACGATGAATTGTTTCGAATGGCTGAAAGGATTTCAGATAATTCGTTGTTACTTGGAAATGTGCTGGCTGTTAAACACTCCGGAATTATCATAAATTTAGGACGAGCACAAGGTATCAAAATCGGACACCGGTTAGTCATATCCCGGCGAAAATCATTTAAGTCCGATTCAGCAGAAAATACAGTCGGAAAAACTTTTCAAAAAATCGCATTAGCTGAAATAGTTCAAGTTAGTGATTTGTCTTCCGAAGCAGTTATTGTTCAAAAAATATTATCTGTTGCTAAAGGAGACCAAATTCAGACTTATGTCAATAATGAGAAACTAATTTACTTGATCACGCAAACACGTAAAGAACTAGATATTCAAAAAAAACTTAAACCAAAAAACCGAGTTATCCGTCTAGGGCCAACTGTTACAAAGGTAAGTACTGATTTTTCAAACTGGTCTAAGCGCTTTAATCTGACAAAATCGGAGCACGACCGCTGGCTCTACACCACTGTAGGAGCTGGAGCTGCAACAATACTATTTCTCAGCGGCACCTTCAATATTAGTGGTTTTCTTAGCATCTTACCTTGGGTTGCCGGTGCCGGAAGTGTTTATAGCGGAATTAAATATTTTCATTATCGTGAAATGATTAATGAGCTTTCTACAGAAGGACGTTCCCGTGGTTTTCTTAACAGTTCCCTCGCCAATGAATTACCGGGTTGGCATTGGACTCCTGTTAAAAAAGGCTTCAATATCGCTTGGGTAAAGCATTTCTAAAATTTGACAGTTTAGTTTTTATTTTCTCTCTACAATAAATTCCTCTTTAGTAAAGTTTCTAATTTTCCGGAATCAATTTAACCGGACGATTGAACTCACAATGTAAAGAACATAAATTACATCTTGAGTTTAAGTCTAAAAACTTGGAAACTGTGAAACATCTTTTAGTGGCAAACTGCTTAAAGTTACTGCCTAATTATCTAAAATAATCCTTCAAAGTTAAATTCTAAATTCATCTATTCATTCCAAATAATGATAATGGGAAGTACATTTATTAACTGCTTGATAAAACTACCAAGCAAAAATTCGCTTGATCCGAAAAGTTTAAATGGCAGTATCTGAAACACAAGAACAGCAATATTTTGCTCTTCAAACTTTTACTGAAGTCAACAACATCATTGCCTCTTCACACAATTCTGAAGAGACACTGGCCAGGACTGTCAGCATGATAGCAAAGCGAATAGAAGTCGATGCTTGTTCAATTTATATTTATGATACAGACCGTGGAGTACTGATACTGGAAGCAACTCACGGTCTTGATCCTTCCACCATTGAGTCTGTTCACATGCCTCCTTCTGAGGGACTGGTTGGATTGGTACTGGAGCGTTCTGCTCCAGTGCAGGAATCTCAAATGCAGGAACATCCAAGATTTAAAGCATTTCCTCAAACAAAAGAAGATTCATTTTCATCTTTTCTGGGAGTTCCTCTGATAGAACATCGAAAATCTTTTGGAGTACTTGTAGTTCACACTACAGAACCACGCATATTTTCTCCCGAGGAAGTACAAATCCTAAATTCAATCGCAACTCAAATTTCCAGCCTTGTTTCTAAATCCCTCCTTCTAAAGCAACTTGATACAGCAACACAGGAACCAACTGTTGCTGAGAAAAGGAAAGGAACTACTCTTCGCCTGTCTGGACAAGCGGTTGCTTATGGAGTTGCAGTCGGAAAAGCAATACACCTGCAGCAATCTGAACTTGAAGAACCACAGCAGAAAAGTACCATATCTGCAGAAATTGAAATGTCTGACTTTCAATCTGCAATGGATCACACAATTTCTGATACTATGGATTTGATTGAAAAAGTCTCGGATCGTGTTGGTACTGAAGAAGCTTCTATTTTTCACGCACATCTGATGTTTTTGGAGGATAATCATTTTCAGAGCAAAATTAAGACAAAAATAGAATCTGGAAATACAGCATCATGGTCAATTTACCAGACAGTTCACGAATATCTGAGTGCATTTGAAGAAATTAAAGATCCTTACCTCAGTGAAAAAGGCTCAGATTTAAAAGATGTTGGCTACCGTCTATTACATTATTTAGGGCATGAGGTCCTTTCTGTTACCAAAAAAACTGGAATTCTTATTATGCGCCAACTCCTTCCGGGAGATATCGCCAGGATGGACAAAACACGGATTAAAGGAATTATTTTGTCAACTGGAGGTATAGTTTCACACGCAGCCATTCTGGCTCGTTCTTTGGGGATTCCTGCAGTTTGTCTTGAAGACCATGAATTGGATTTGATTAAAGATGGAGACCCGCTGGTTATTGACGGAGATTCAGGGTTAGCAGTAGCTTATCCGGAAAAAGAAGTACTTGCTGAATTTAAACATTTGCTGGTTGAACAACAGCACTATTTTAAGCACCTTGAAGAGTTTAAGGATATCCTATGCAAAACGAGTGATGGTACACGAATAAATTTAATGGCCAATATAGCTCTGGTAAGTGATCAAATTCAATTACAGCGCTATGGTGCTGAAGGGGTGGGACTGTTCAGAACCGAAATTTATTTTCTTTCACTTGATCGCTACCCTGATATTTCTGAGCAAACGAAGGTATATCGTGAATTGCTTGATAATGTTGCAGAAGATAAGCCCGTGATTTTCAGGACTTTGGACGTTGGTGCAGACAAAGCAGCACCATACATGGGTTTTCAAGATGAGGATAATCCCTTTCTTGGTTATCGTGCAGTACGCCGCCAGTTGAAACAAAAATCTGTACTAAAGGATCAATTGAAGGCTTTACTTTTGGCAACAGGAACTCGTCCTAACGTTCGCTTACTGTTCCCAATGATTACAAATGTTAAAGAAATCAAGCAGGCAAAGGAATTATTCGAAGAATGCCGTATTGAAGTTGAAGCATCCGGTGAAGCTTTAGCAAAAATAGAAGTAGGAATGATGTTTGAGGTTCCAAGTGCCTTTTTGATTTGTGATAAATTTATGTCGGAAATTGACTTTTGTTCTATTGGAAGCAACGACCTCACTCAATACGTACTGGCTGTTGATCGTAATAATCCCCAAATTGCTGACCTTTACGACCCTCTGCATCCTGCTGTTCTACAATTAATTCATCGACTTGTGCAAACGGCAGAAGAACATCAAAAATCTGTTGAATTGTGTGGTGAAATGGCTTCAGATCCTGACGGATGTGTGATTTTGGTAGGTCTTGGAATCAATTCACTGAGTATGAATGCCCCTTTAATTCCAGTTGTAAAGAAACGTCTTTCAGAAATATCACTCCCTGATGCAAAAATTCTGGCTCAAAAAGCCTTGAATGCAACCTCTCCAGAGGAAGTGCGTAACTTGATACGTGAATGTTTTCCAGATACTCATTCCAAAGTAATACATAAACAATGATGACTCAAAACAATCTTCATAAAATCTGTTTAATTCATGGTAACCAACTCTTATTGGTAGAGGAAACCGCGAATACATCAATCGATCAGAGACTTGAGGGCCGGGAAAAAGATTGGAGTTTGGAACGCTTCAATGCCCAGGAAATGTTGAAAACTACTGGAGAATCTGGAAAAAACAGTATCGATGATCTTTTGATAAGTTGTGAAACATTACCGATGCTAACTGACCGCAAAGTAATCAGAATCGATAATTTTGAACTAATCAAGAAAGCAGCAAATAAAAGTGACAATTCTCATGCGGTCAGGCTTTTTGAAGCACTTGAAAACATCATAAAAAATCCTCCAGAAAGCTTGTGGTTTGTCTTTACAAGTCCGGCAATGCGCGAACAGGATTTCAGTAAACCACTCTATCGCAGTATTAAACAGGGCGGTGGTCGGATACAAAAATTTGTAGCTTACGATAATAGTACTCCATACAACTGGGTTATTCAGCGGGGAGAGCAAAAAGGATTGCCCCTTACAGCTGATGTTGCACGTTTACTGATAAACATTGTGGGCAACGATTTGACTGATCTTGACCACGAACTGGAAAAATTAAGCCTCTATTTATCAGGCAAAACCGTCTCAGAAGAAATGATCAAAGAGCACATTCGCGGTCACAAACATTTTTCTGTTTTCCGGATGACTGAAGCTTTGTCCCAGAAAGAATTAATACCTGCCCTGGAAATTCTTGATCAACAGCTACAATCTGCTCCCCGTGAACACGTACGCCTTTTCGCACTCATCATTATGCAGTTTCGCCGCCTTCTCATCATTCACAGCATGTTTGAACAATTTTATAATGAATCAGAAATTATTGTAAAAATATCACTTCCACCATTTCTCAGCAAACAAGTTTTGGCACAAGCTCGAAATTTTACCAGTGAAGAATTACAAAACATCTACGCAGAACTTTCTAAACTGGACTTGCGTGTAAAGTTCAAAAATACTCTTGCACCTCTTCTAATTCAGGACCTTTTTCAGCGTATTTGCTCCGGACATTTCAAAAATGCAGTTAAATAACGATCAATCTGAGTTGAACAACGAAAACTTTCCCCGTCTTTTTTTTCCAATTGATCTGCGCGGACATTCCCTGCGTAACCGCATAGTTTTTGGTGCGCACACCGCCAATATGTCTGAAGAAGGCCTTCCGGGAGAAAGGCATCTTGCATATTACCGTGAACGTGCACTGGGAGGTGCAGCGATGCTGGTCATCGAACCGATACCGGTACATCCTGCAGCAGTTTTGACACGGGGTAATTTTCGGAACAGCACTGATGAAGTCATTCCTCACTTTAGAAAAATCACGGATGCAGTTCATGAAGAAGGAGCCTTGATTCTGCAGCAGCTTTACCATGTAGGTCAGCATGGGGATTCCGACAATTCATATCACGCCAACTGGTCTCCTTCCGGAATGCCGAGTTATCATGATTCCGACGGAAGTCACTCTATGAATGAAACAGAAATAGAGGAGACTATTGAGGGTTTCGTACAGGCAGCCAGAAGATGCAATGATGCTGGTTTTGACGGTGTAGAAGTCTGGGCTGCTTATCATGGCATGGTTGATCAATTTTGGACACCATGGTCAAATCAGCGCACAGACCGTTGGGGTGGATCACTGGAAAATCGTACACGCTTTTCTCAGGAAATCATCACACGAATCCGTAAAATATGCGGTGATGATTTTATTGTCGGCATTGCAGTCAACGACGAACCTGATTTCGAAGTCGCCCTCCAGCGTGAATCAATTGCAGAAATTATCTCCCTTCACGATCGCGATCAACTGCTTGATTACGTCACCTGCGGTACCGGGAGCTACTTCGATTTCTACAAGCTGATGCCTACATTTCTCTATCCGGAACGATTGGGAGCGGAACTTGCGGAAGTGCTCAAAGGTGCTGTAAACCATGCCTTGGTAATTGCGGAAAGCCATATCCGGACACCGGAGAATGCCGAGGCCGTGTTATCTGCCAACCAGGCAGATCTGGTTTCCATCGTCCGCGGACAAATCGCGGATCCTCATTTGGCCAACAAAGCCCGGGAAGGACGAGCCGAAGACATTCGTACCTGCCTATCCTGCAATCAAATGTGTTGGGGAAGACGCAGTCGTGATTACTGGATTTCCTGTCTCGTCAATCCGTCTGCCGGCCGTGAATTTGAATGGGGTGGAGATCGCTTTCAAAAATCAAAAACACCTAAACGTGTTCTTGTAGTCGGAGGAGGACCTGCAGGCTTGGAAGCAGCAAGAGTATCCGCGGAACGTGGTCATAATGTTACTCTCGCAGAGGCCAGTGACCGCCTCGGCGGCCAATTCCGACTGGCGGGAATGCAGCCTCGACGTGGTCAAATTATTGATCTGCTGGACTGGTATGCCCGACAGTTGTCAAAACTCAGCGTTAAGGTACGACTCAATGCTTTTCTGGATGTGGATGAAATCAAGGAATTCGCCGCAGAGAAAACTGTAATAGCTACAGGTTCAAATCCGTCAGATACCGGATTTCAGAAAGCAATACCGCATGTTCATAAATTGCCGGGAATTGAACTCGGTGGCGTTTTTTCAGCAGAAGATGTGATGGCACGTCGGGCACGTCCTGGAAAGCGTGTCTTAGTACTCGACGAGGGTGGAAACTGGAAAGGTTGCGGAACCGCCTGGAAACTTGCTGAAGACGGACACGAAGTGACTCTGGTTACACCGGACCCACTTGTAGGCAAGGAACTTCAGCGCACCAATGCAGACTATCCGCTTCGACAGCGACTGGCGAAACTTGGAGTTAATTTCATTCTTGAATCGGCAGTTACAAGCTGGAACAAGGAGGGTGCGGAAGTCCTCTGTTTTTTAGACGGAAAAACTCAATTCATTGAGTCGGATACCCTGGTCTTTGCCACTTCAAACGTTGCAGAAGATTCCCTCATTCAGGATCTTCAAGGTTCCGGATTAAATGTTCTCAATATCGGTGACAGCGCAGGACCTCGCCAGGCTCCTTTCGTTATCTACGAAGGTCGCCGCACAGGCATGGAAATTTGAAATAATTAATTTTAAACAAGTAATAAATTAAAACAAACCACTTGATTTACATTCCCACGAAGCTTATTCTCGTCCAAATCGGTGAGCGGTAAAATATTAATTTAGATCCTTCAAAGTTTTTAAAATACACAAATGTGAGTCAAATTCTCTCATGTCATGTCCATAAAGTAATAGACTACTTGAGAAGATTGAGTAACTATCCGAACGTCCATTGAGTGGAGTTCTCGTTAAATTTTGAGAGGAATAGGAGGATTTGTTTAAAAACATAAATTACTTCCATTTTGCAAATCTTTGAGAGACCCACTTGTCCAAATTTGGAACAGTCTGCAACTATGATTACTTCCTGAGCCTTCTAAAAAACTACTCGAGATAACTCTGATTTCAAATAGAAATAATTTATAAATTTAGTAGATTATCAATTACTACAACAGAAATACTGGCCCAGTCAACGTTGAATTAACGGATTTACTCAACAGGCAGATTGACCATAAATCTCTTTATCGTCCTGATGTACTTCTCCATCTGGCATGTGAACATGATTTTCGGAAGGTGGTAATAAAATTCAGGCAATATCTGTTGAATTAGTAATCAATCTCAGGTCTTTGTGTTTGGCAAGAGACCTAGCAACATAGCTTATTGTGTTTCCGCAATCCAACATCAGTGTTGTTCCGTCTGGAAACAATTCAGAACAAATCTCAGCAATTTGATGTTTTTCTTCATGCTGTTCAGCTATGCGTTTTTGAAAAGGCGACTCCATCGTTTCGTGCAGGGTCGCAACTCCACGATGAACTTTGCGGACAAGGTGCATTTCAGCAAGTTGACGTACATCTCTGCAAACAGTTTCATCGGAAACTGAAAAAAATCCAGCCAATTCAGTAATGTTACAGAACAGCTGAAGCCGTAATCGTTACATCATCTTAGACTGTCGAATTGGGGGTACATAACTGAACTTTGAAAAAGTAAATGTGTAGTTAACAGTCTCAAGCATTTTCCACAAAATTCAACATACACAAAATTCAAAATGTTTTTGCATATTTTTGTGGAATTGTATATGATTGCTTTCCTCGTTAACCTATAAAAGATTAATACAAGGGATAGTTTAAAGAAAATAAAAATCCGATGAGTAACGGTCATCCATCTCAAAAAAGGCAGTTTGTCCATGTTCAAAAGAAAAACTTTTCTTGTTATCTAGATAAGAGGGAAGGAGTGTCTACACTGTGTAGACACAATTTAATTAACTAATCTGAAAAGGAGAATAGTATGAAAAGAGTATTTCTAGTAATGTCTTTATCTTGCACTTTATTGTTTGGAGGAGTTCTATCACAAGCAGTTGCTGATTCAAAAGACCCGATTAAAATAACCCTCCATGACTGGACTGGACAATACATCACCACAAAAATTATGGGTGAAGTTTTGAAAAAAGGCGGATATGCAGTGAAATATGTGCAGGCAGATTACATCGCTCAATTCGCAGGCTTGGAGTCAGGAGACTTACACGTCGCTATGGAAATTTGGGAAACGACTGGGCGGGACGCAATGGATGCCGCCACCGCTACTGGTAAAGTAGAAAACCTCGGCGAAACTGGAATGCAGGCAATTGAAGAATGGTGGTATCCAAAATATATGGAAGAACGCTGTCCTGGACTACCAGACTGGAAAGCCTTAAATGATTGCGCCGAAGCTTTTTCCATTCCGGAAACTGCACCTCGTGGACGATATCTAGGCGGCCCAGTAACTTGGGGCGGATACGACGATGAACGAGCAGAAGCACTTGAATTAGATTATGAAGTGGTCCATGCAGGAACTGATGCGGCCTTATTTGCCGAACTTGAATCTGCTTATCAGCGCAAAGCACCGATTCTCTTGTGGGTCTATGCCCCGCATTGGGCAGTTTCTAAGTATGAAGGTAACTGGATAGATTTTCCAAAATATTCTTCTGAATGCTACAACAATCCTTCATGGGGAAGCAATTCAAACATGGCCTATGATTGTGGAAAACCGCGTGGTCCGATTTGGAAAGTTGCTTGGAGTGGAGTGAAAGATAAGTGGCCTGGTGCTTACAAAGCGATTAAGAATTTCAAAATCAACAATGAAGAAATGGGCAATATGATTTCCGATGTTGACCTAAACGGGGAAAAAGTTGAAACCGTTGTCGCCACGTGGATACGTAAAAATAAATCACGTTGGAGCCGGTGGATAAAATAATAGATAATTAACAACAAAGAGCATATATAAGTAAGTGGCTACAATAATAGAATGCCACAACGTTTGGAAACTCTTCGGATTTGGCGGAGAAAGTCTTTTACAACAACATGGATCTTCCCTGACTCTTCAAAGCATTGCCGATGCCAACCTGATTTGTGGTGTCAACAATGTTTCCTTTGATGTTGAAGAAGGAGAAAATTTTGTAATCATGGGGCTCTCCGGATCAGGGAAGTCGACGCTTGTTCGTTGCTTGACACGGCTTATTGAACCCACCGGTGGCGAAATTCGTTTTGATGGTGCTGACCTGTTGCGTGCAAAAGAGCAGGATTTGATAAACCTGCGACGTCATAAAATGGGCATGGTGTTCCAACACTTTGCCCTTTTGCCTCATCTGGATGTACTGGGAAACGTGGCTTTCCCCTTGGAAGTACAGGGATCTTCCAAAGTAGAACGAGAAAAAAGGGCTGCTGAAGTTATTGAACTCGTTGGACTTAAAGGAAGGGAGTCACATTTTCCAGGTGAATTATCAGGAGGGCAACAACAACGAGTGGGCATTGCTCGTGCGCTTGCAGTCAATCCAGATGTCCTTTTCATGGACGAACCTTTCTCTGCCCTTGATCCCCTAATTCGGAGGGAAATGCAGAATGAGTTCCTCCGTTTGCGTAAAGTCCTCAACAAAACCATTGTTTTCATCACACACGATTTTAATGAAGCTATCCGGATTGCTGACAGGATAGCGATAATGAAGGATGGTAAAATTATCCAGATCGGTACACCAGAAGATCTACTATTGCATCCTGAAACTGATTATGTTGCTGAGTTTACAAAAGATGTTGATCGTTCAAAAGTCCTAACTGTTTCAGCAATAATGGATCCTCCTGATATTCCTTACACGCAAAATAAAGCTGTCAGTTCAAAAGAAACTGTCGGGAAAGTGGCCTTACAGGTATTGAGATCAAACCAGGCGGTTGATGTACAAAACAAAGCTGGAGAGTGGGTCGGAACACTCACTCCAGATGCAGTATTAGAAGTCATGGTTGATGATTTTGACGGAGAACAGTAATGAATTGGTTCTCAAGTAGAAAATCAATTCATTGGTGGATATTGTTTGGCATATTGGTCGGTGCCACTGTATTTTATGTAAACGAATTATTTCCAAAGTGGTCACTGAAATATCCTACAGACTGGCGAATACCCTTACGATTTTGGATTTCTGATTTAATGCGCTGGTTGGTTAGCGACACCCCAAGTGCCATTAATTTTACAAATGTGACCTTTAAAGAAATAACTCGATTTTTGGCTGCAGTATTAACATACCCCCTTGATTTTGTAATTGATCTTCTCTCTACTGGCTTTCGATTTGAGCCTGGTGACGGTCCCGCTGATATTCCACGCTTACCGTGGCTAACCGTTGCAGGATGCGGTATTTGGTTTGCTCATCGTTTAGGCGGGATGCATTTAGCTTTGATAGTGGGGGGATGCCTGACTTATTTGGTTCTCTTTGGTCAGTGGACCAGTGCAATGATGACTTTTTCTTCTATACTGATTGCAGTACCTATTGGAGTAGTTGGTGGTATTACTTTAGGAATTTTGGCTTTTCGCTTTCCACGTCTGGAAAGGCCGACCAGCACTTTGTTGGATATGATGCAGACTGTTCCGGTTTTTGCGTATTTGGTTCCAGTTTTATTTTTATTCGGTTTTGGACCGGTTGCCGCAATGATTGCTACTATTATTTATGCTATGCCGCCGATGGTGCGTACAACCATGCTCGGTTTACAACGGGTTTCTGGAGAAGTAGTCGAGTTTGGGAGAATGGCCGGATGTAGTTCAAGGCAATTGCTTTGGAAAGTTATGATGCCATCAGCACGTCCAACTGTTATGGTTGGAGTAAATCAAGTCATCATGCTCTCTCTTAACATGGTGATTATTGCATCAATGATTGGAGCGGGCGGACTCGGGTTTGATGTGCTTTTTGCACTCAGAAAACTCGATATCGGAGTTGGCTTGGAAGCTGGTATTGCAATTGTAGTCTTGGCAATTGCAATGGATCGACTTAGTCAGGAATATGCAAAACAACAGGCACACCAAAAACATACTGCTAACCACCAATCATTTTTCCATAATTACACCTCTCTGTTCTTGCTTACTGGCGGAACTTTATTACTGGGAATTTTATGGTCTCCATTACATACATTTCCAGAATCTTGGCAAGTCACTACTGCTCCGTTTTGGGACGCACTTGTGAAATGGATCAACCTCAATATGTTTGATTATTTAGATGGATTCAAAAACTTTATCCTACTCAATTTATTGATCCCATTCAAACGGTTCCTGCTTGCAGTACCCTGGCCGGTGACTGTGGGACTAATCGCTTATCTTGGTTATCGTCTTGGTGGTTGGAAACTTTGCCTGGGCATGTTGCTTTTAGCTCTTTTTCTAGCAGTCAACGGCCTTTGGCCTAAAGCAATGGTTACAGTTTATCTTTGTGGAATGTCGGTACTGTTTGCCGCAATTATGGGAGTACCTTTAGGACTTTGGGCAGCAGAAAATGAACGAGCACACCGAATTCTGATGATCTTGGTGGACACTCTGCAAACTCTGCCATCTTTTGTTTATCTCATGCCCGTAGTTATGCTATTTAGGGTT
>Ga0233427_10002381_pt1 | contig 17876 bp, 18 predicted proteins | sample SI_118_April2016_5_FD_179885 | JGI IMG/M metagenome (GOLD analysis project Ga0233427, IMG submission 179885) | Seawater microbial communities from Saanich Inlet, British Columbia, Canada - SI_118_April2016_100_MG | ecosystem: Environmental > Aquatic > Marine > Inlet | place: Canada: British...
GCGGTGCAGCACCGGGTGCAACGCTGGTCTACATTTCCGGGCTGGCCGATCCCGACATGATCATCGAGGTCGATGTCATGGCCGCGAAGGTCGACTGACTTCAACAAAATCCTCATCGGCAGCGCCGGTCAGTAACTTCCAGGGATGACCGGATGGCGGACGGGTTTGATTGCGATGTGATCATCGCCGGCGCAGGGCCTTCGGGACTGACTGCCGCGTTCCTGCTCGGCGAAGCCGGTTGTTCCACGCTGCTGTTGGAAGCCGGCGGACGGGTGGGCGGCCGGATTGCTTCGGTGATGACCGATGGCAGGTATCTCGCCGACCTCGGTCCGACCTGGGTCTGGCCGCCTTATCAGCCCCTTGTGACGGACTGGCTGGGCCGGCTGGATGTCACGACCTTCGAGCAGTTCGAAGAAGGGCCTGCGGTGCTGGAATATGCCGCTGAGCAACCGGTCGAACGACGCGATCTGCCGGGACAACACGGTATGCGCCGGGTCACGGGCGGTCCCCAGGCGCTGGTGGATGCGTTGTGCCGGCGCCTGCCTGCCACGGCGCTCCGGCTGGGATCGGGCGTCACGCAGATTCGCGACGGCGGGGATCACGTTGTGGTCCGCACGGACAACGCCGGGACCGCAGCCTTGAAGGCGCGTCACGTCATCGTGGCGCTGCCGCCCCGTCTGGCGCTGGAACGGATCGAATGGCCCGAGGGTTTTGACCGTGGCCTGCAGGCCGCAATGGCTGCAACGCCGACCTGGATGGCGACCCATGCCAAGACTGCGGTGATTTACGACACACCGTTCTGGCGTCGGGAAGGGTTGTCGGGGCGTATCGCCAGTGCTGCCGGCCCTCTGTGTGAGGCTCACGACCACTGCGATCGCGATGGCACGTTTGGCGCCTTGTTTGGTTTCTTCGGCTGGCCGCCCGAGATGCGCCGTGCGCATGCCGGTGACCTGGAAGAGGCCGTCATCGAACAACTCGTCCATTGCCTTGGCACCCAGGCGCGCGACGTCAGGTTGTTGCAGACTGAGGATTGGGCCTTGAACCCTCACATCTGCTCGACCGCCGATCTCACGACATCGCCCGCGCACCCCGAGGTCATGCCATCGGTCGTGCGCCGGCCGCATATGGATGGGCGTCTGGTTTTTGCCAGTGCCGAAGCAGCGACACAGAGCCCGGGCCTGATCGAGGGAGCGCTGTGCGCCGGTCAGGACGCCGCGCAGGCGGTCAGCCGGCTGCTGTCCCGCCCACGGTAAGCCCGTCGATCAGCATGGTCGGCTGGCCGACGCCGACCGGAACGCCCTGGCCTGCCTTGCCGCAGGTCCCGATGCCGTCATCCAGCGCCTTGTCGTTGCCGATCGCCGAGACCTTGGTCAGGACGTCGGGGCCGTTGCCGATCAGGGTCGCACCCTTGACCGCGGGACCGACCTTGCCGTCCTCGATCATGTAGGCCTCGGAAGCCGAGAAGACGAACTTGCCGTTGGTGATGTCGACCTGGCCGCCACCGAAATTGACCGCATACAGGCCCTTCTTGACCGAGCCGATGATTTCCTGAGGATCGCGATCGCCGTTGAGCATATAGGTGTTGGTCATGCGCGGCATCGGTTGATGGGCATAACTCTCGCGCCTGCCATTGCCGGTTGTTTCGTGGCCCATCAGGCGGGCATTCATGCGGTCATGCATGTAACCCCGAAGAATTCCATCTTCGATCAGCACGGTGTTGGAGGTCGGTGTGCCTTCGTCGTCGATTGTCAGCGAACCACGCCGGTCGGTGATCGTGCCGTTGTCGACCACGGTGACGCCTGGTGAGGCGATGCGTTCGCCAAGCAGGCCGGAAAAAGCCGAAGTCTGCTTGCGGTTGAAATCACCCTCAAGACCATGACCGATCGCTTCATGAAGCAGGATGCCGGGCCAGCCCGGACCCAGGACGACCTGCATTTCGCCGGCCGGTGCATCGACAGATTCGAGATTGACCAGGGCGCCACGCAGGGCTTCGTCGGCCTGAGCCTGCCAGCGGTCGGGCTGGACGAAGTCGTGATAGAGCATGCGCCCGCCGGTTCCCATGCTGCCGGTCTCCATGCGCTCGCCGTCAGCGACGACACAGCTGATGTTGACCCGGACGAGAGGCCGCACGTCGGTCGCCTTTGATCCGTCGGCGCGCAGGATACAGACGACCTGCCAGTTGCCGGTGATCGAAGCCGTGACCTGGCGCACCCTGTCATCCTTGTCGCGCAGATAGCCGTCGATCTGCTGGAGCAGCTTGACCTTCTCGTCGAACGACATCTCGCCCAGCGGATTGATCGCGTCATAGAGCTGTTGGTTGGTGCCGGTCGGCGCTGCGGCAAGTTCTCCGGCGCGGCCATCGACCGCGCGCACGGTTTCCGCGGCGCGCCGGATTGCGGCTTCCGAGAGTTCCGAGGCATGGGCATAGGCCGTTGCCTCCTCGACCACCCGGCGCAGGCCGATTCCCTGGGAGACGTCGTAACTGGCGGTCTTGAGACTGCCGTCATCGAAGGCAAGCGCCTCGGACTGGCGGTATTCCATAAAAAGTTCGCCGTCATCGGCGCCGGCAAGCGCATCGCCGACGATTGTCGCGACGCGGCTTTCGTCCATGCCGCTGCGGCTGAAAAACAACGCATCGGGCGTCGGGGGCTGGCTCATAAGGGGTCTCCGTGAATGGCCCAAAGCATATGGTGTTGATGTGCTTATAGCCCAACCAGTGAGGAAGTGAGAATTCCTCGCATTTTCGCGCCGTTTTTCAGCGTCTCACGGGCTTGTGAAAGCTGATCGGGCTCGTGTATGGTCCCGCGCAATTGGGTATCCCTTGGCGGAGCGGTTAAAGAACTCGGAAGACAAGATGTTTGTCCCTTCGGGTGGCATGGCTTGTCTATCGTAAGGCATCGGAAACCGTCTGCAGTTTGGAGAGGAGAGGCGTGGTGACAAGATCACTCCTGGGTTTCGCGGCAGTGACTGTTCTGCTGTTCGTGGGCGCAACAACGGCGATGGCGCAGGATATGGAAACCATCGGTATTGCCGAGGACTGGCAATGGGGTTTCCAGGGGCCGAATTCGCCGATCATGGACGATATTTTCTGGTTCTATGACATCGTTCTGTTGCCGATGATGCTGATCATCTCGGCATTCGTGCTGGCTTTGATGCTTTACATTTTTGCGCGCTTCAAGCGTGGCAGTAATCCCGAGCCTTCGCGCAACACGCACAACACGCTGCTTGAGGTCATTTGGACCGGCGTTCCGATCCTGATCCTGGTCGGCATCGCGATCCCGTCGCTCCGGTTGCTCTATTTTGAAGAGACGATTCCGGACGCCGAGATGACCATCAAGGCGACCGGCCACCAGTGGTACTGGTCTTACGAGTATCCAGATCACGGCGGCATCGAATTCGATTCGCTGATCGTCGACGATGCCGATCTGGAAGAAGGTCAACCCCGTCTGCTGACGACCGATACCCAGGTGGTTCTCCCGATCAACACGGTGGTGCGCTTTCAGGTCACGTCCGACGATGTCATTCACGCCTGGGCGATGCCTGCTGCGGGCGTGAAGATGGACGCCGTTCCCGGTCGTCTGAACGAGTTCTGGATGGAGATCGACACGGCCGGCATCTACTACGGCCAGTGCTCGGAACTCTGCGGCCAGCTTCACGGTTTCATGCCGATCATGGTGGTTGCCATGGAACCGGCCGATTTCAACGCATGGGTGGCAACCGAGCAGGCAGCCTTGGGCATCACGCCCGAAGTCGAGCTTGCCGAGGCAACCCGGGACTAATTGACGAAACGCGAAGATTTTCGCGCGAAAGGACATGAAGAGATGAGCGAGAGCCACGCCCACGCACACGATGATCATCACGATCATCATCCCACGGGTTTCCTGCGCTACCTCTATTCGACCAACCACAAGGACATCGGGACGATGTACATCGTCTACGGGTTCATATTCGGTCTGGTCGGATTTGCCATGTCGATGCTGATCCGCATCGAACTTGCCTATCCTGGCGCCGGCATCCTCAACGGTGACCACCAGTTGTACAATGTCTTGATCACCAGCCACGGCCTCATCATGATCTTCTTCATGATCATGCCCGTGTTCATCGGTGGCTTCGGCAACTGGTTCATGCCGATGATGATCGGTGCGCCCGACATGGCCTTCCCGCGGATGAACAACATCAGCTTCTGGCTGCTTGTTCCCGCCGGCATCCTGGTTGTGACCTCGGTCTTCATCGACGGTGGTACGGGCGGTGGCTGGACGATCTATGCGCCTCTCTCGACCTATGGCAACCCGGGGCTCGCGGTCGATTGCCTGATCCTGGCAATCCATCTGGCCGGTGCTTCGTCCATCCTGGGTGCGATCAACTTCATCACGACGATCTTCAACATGCGTGCGCCGGGCATGACCCTGCACCGAATGCCGCTGTTTGCCTGGTCTGTCCTGGTGACGGCCTTCCTGCTGGTGCTGTCGCTCCCGGTTCTGGCCGGTGCGATCACGATGCTGCTGACCGATCGTAACTTCGGTACCGGATTCTTCGATCCCGCACTGGGTGGCGATCCGGTTCTCTACCAGCATCTCTTCTGGTTCTTCGGCCACCCTGAGGTCTACATCCTGATTCTGCCGGCCTTCGGCATTGTCAGCCACATCATCTCGACCTTCTGTCGCAAGCCGATCTTCGGTTATCTCGGCATGGCCTATGCCATGGTGGCGATCGGGATCGTCGGCTTCATCGTGTGGGCGCACCATATGTACACGGTCGGAATGGGGGTCGACACCAAGGCCTACTTCATTGTCGCGACCATGGTGATCGCCGTGCCCACAGGCGTGAAGATCTTCAGTTGGCTGGCGACCATGTGGGGCGGCTCGATCGAGTTCAAGACGCCGATGTTATGGGCGCTGGGTTTCATCTTCCTCTTTACCGTGGGTGGCGTGACCGGCGTGCTTCTGGCCAATGCCGGCATCGACAGTTCCATGCACGACACCTATTTCGTGGTCGCCCATTTCCACTATGTGTTGTCGCTGGGTGCGGTCTTTGCACTGTTCGGCGGTTTCTACTACTGGATCGGCAAGATGTCGGGTTACCAGTATCCCGAATGGGCCGGAAAGCTGCATTTCTGGATCACGCTGGTCGGCGTCAACCTGACGTTCTTCCCGCAGCATTTCCTGGGTATGGCGGGCATGCCGCGTCGTATTCCCGATTACCCCGATGCCTATGTGGGCTGGAACCTGGTGTCGTCCTACGGCTCCTATGTCACGGCTGCTGGCATGCTGGTGTTCTTCTATGTCCTGGCCCGTGTCTTCCTGTTTGGTCGCGAACGCTGCCCGGCCAATCCCTGGGGTGAGGGTGCAACGACACTGGAGTGGACGGTGAGTTCACCGCCGCCGTTCCACACCTTCGAAGATCCGCCCTACATGGGTGCGTCCGGCCAGTCCGGCCACTGAGGCAAGACCGGAGGGACCATCCACGTGGCGACCGACACGGGCATCAACACAGCAACCGCGCCGCTTTCGGCGGCGCCGGCTGACTTCTTCGCGCTGCTGAAGCCGCGCGTGATGTCGCTCGTGGTGTTCACCGGTGCGGTCGGCATGCTGGTCGCCCCGGGGTCGCTGCATCCGGTGCTTGCTGTTGTCGCGGTGCTTTGCATCGCGGTCGGCGCGGGTGCATCGGGCTGCATCAACATGTGGTACGAGCGCGATGTTGACGCGATCATGCAACGGACGCGTCACCGCCCGATCCCTTCCGGACGTGTCGAACCCCAGAGCGCTCTGGAGTTCGGGGTCGCCCTTGCCGTGGCTTCGGTCATGGTCATGGGGCTTGCCGTGAACTGGGCGGCTGCAGGGCTGCTCGCCCTGGCGATCGTGTTTTATGTCTTCGTCTATACGATCTGGCTCAAGCGCCGCACGCCCCAGAACATCGTGATCGGTGGGGCATCGGGCGCCTTCCCGCCGATGATCGGCTGGGCAGCGGTAGTCGGCGATGTCACGCTGGCCTCGATCGCGCTGTTTGCGATCATCTTCTTCTGGACGCCGCCCCATTTCTGGTCGCTGGCGCTCTACCGCTCGGGCGATTACGAGGCTGCGGGGATCCCGATGTTGCCGGTGGTTGCCGGGCACGAGACCACGCGCCGCCATATCCTGTTCTACAGCCTGCTGATGCTGCCGCTGTCGCTCGCACCCTGGTTTCTTGGTGCTTCGGGGCTGCTCTATGCCGCCGGTGCTGCGGTGTTGTCGGTCATCTTCGTTGGCGGTGCCGTGCGTGTCCTGCAGACAAAGTCGGAAACGGCTGCGCGCTGGATGTTCAAATACTCGATCCTCTACCTTGCCCTGTTGTTCGCCCTGCTGATCGCCGACAAGGCGGTCACGGGGTTTTTGTGAGATGCCCGATGATCACAACGAAAATCGCAGACGCCGCAAACGCAACATCGCCATGGGTCTCACCCTGGGCGGGTTCATCGTGCTGCTGTACATCGTCACCATCGTCAAGATGGGCGGCTGAACCATGACCGGTACACCCAAATTCAACGGCAAGCGCGTCACGGTCCTGTTCATCGTGTTTGCGCTGACCTGCATGACCGCGCTGACAGCCGGCGCGGTGCCGCTCTATCGGCTGTTCTGCCAGGTCACCGGTTACGGCGGCACGACTTCGACTGCGGCGGTTGCGCCCGGTGCGGCCGATGATGCCCAGTTCGTTACCGTTCGCTTCAACGCCGATACCGCCAGGGGCATGCCCTGGGAGTTCAAGCCGATGCGGCTTGAGGTCAAGGCGCGGCTGGGTGAACAGATCACGGTCTTCTATGAAGCTTCGAACCCGACTGATCGCGCGATCACGGGGACCTCGACCTACAACGTGACGCCGCTCAAGGTCGGGGAATACTTCGCCAAGATCGATTGCTTCTGTTTCACCGAGCAGCTCCTGGCGCCGGGCGCACAGGTTGCCATGCCGGTGACCTTCTTCGTTGACCCCGAACTCGTGATCGATCCTGAAACGTCCGAAGTTCGCACCATCACACTGTCCTACACCTTCTTCGAGATGGTCGGGGCAGAGACCACCACGAACGCCGCGCTGGAGACCAGCGCCGGCGCCGTCACCAACTGATTACTTGAGGGGAGAGGCCCATGGCCGATCACGCACAGAAGCATCCCTACCATCTGGTTGATCCGAGCCCATGGCCGGTCATGGGTGCCTTTTCCGCCCTGGTTCTTGCGGGCGGTGCGATCATGATGTTTGCCGACGAGACCCGCTGGTGGATGTTGCTCCCCGGTCTCGTTCTGGTGATGTCGACGATGTTCTTCTGGTGGTGCGACGTCATTCGTGAAGCTCAGGACGACAAGGCCCACACGCCTGTCGTCCAGATCGGTCTGCGTTATGGCATGACCCTGTTTATCGCTTCGGAGGTGATGTTCTTCGTTGCCTGGTTCTGGGCCTACTTTAATGCGGCGCTCTACCCGACCATGCAGATGGGCGATATATGGCCGCCGGCTGGCGTGCTGACCTTCGATCCCTGGGATTTGCCGTTTATCAACACGCTGATCCTGCTGACTTCGGGCACGACCGTGACCTGGGCGCATCATGCGCTGCGTGAAGGCAACCGCGACCAGCTCATTGCCGGTCTCTGGGTCACGGTGGTTCTGGGCCTCACCTTTACCTGCTTCCAGGCAGTTGAATACCTAGAAGCGCCGTTCGGCTTCCGTGACGGCATCTATGGTTCGACCTTCTATATGGCGACCGGGTTCCACGGGTTCCACGTCATTGTCGGTACCATCTTCCTGGGTATCTGCCTGATTCGCGCCTATCGCGGCGACTTTACGCCGGGCCAGCATTTCGGCTTCGAGGCTGCGGCCTGGTACTGGCATTTCGTCGATGTCGTCTGGCTCTTCCTGTTCTGCTGTATCTACTGGTGGGGCGCAGGCGAGATCGCGACACATTAGTCGAAAGTAACTAGGGTTTCGGAATCGGCCCGCTCAGTCGAGTGGGCCGATTTCCGTTATGGAGATTGAGACGTCTTGAGCACACATTACGGCTTTGTCCCGCCTTTTTCGGCTGGTCTGAGATGCCGCTGTCCGCGCTGCGGCGAGGGCAAACTCTATGATGGATTCCTCAAGATTGCCGATCGTTGTGACGTCTGTGGTCTGCAACTGGCCCATGAAGATGCCGGCGATGGCCCGGCGGTGTTTGTCATCCTGATTTACGGTTTCGTCATGGCTGTGTTCGCTGCCTATGTTGAACTGAGCTACGAGCCGCCTTTCTGGGTCCATGCCGTAATCTTCGTGCCGCTCATTCTGGGTGGCTCCGCACTTTTGTTGCGCCCGTTCAAGGCAGTGATGGTCGCGTTGCAATTCAAGCATCGTGTCGCAGGCTTCGAAAACGAACCCGGAGGGCAGTGATTGCGAGCCTCGCGTATTCTGGCCATCACGCTTGCGGGCACGGTTGTCATCACCCTTCTGTTCTTTGGAAGTTGGCAGGTGCAGCGTCTGTTCTGGAAGGACGGCCTGATCGAGATCATGGCGGCCCGGTCGGCAGCGCCACCGATGCCACTGGCCGAGGTGTTGGCCTTGCCGGTTGATGAGCAGGAATGGACCCCGGTGTTTGCCAGCGGTCGGCTCTTGCCCGATGCAAGCTTTGCGCTTTACCGGATCGGTGCCAATGGCCGGCCGGGCTATCATATTCTCACGCCGCTGGTGCTCGAGGATGGCTCTGCCGTCCTGATCAACCGCGGCATGATGGACGCCGAATCGTTCAAGCTGGCCCTAGCGACGATGCCTGGCGTTCCCGAACAGACCGTGGATGTCACCGGCATTCTTCGTCCCGGCGAAACACCGGCTTTTTTCACCAACGACAACGATCCAGATAACGAAGCCTGGTACTGGATCGAGCTTGATCTTCTGGCTGACAGGGCAGGTGTCGGACTGTTGCCTGGGGTGATCTATGCTGATGCCGATCCTGCCGGGGCCGACCTCAGGAGTGGTCAGGCGCGCTTCGATCCGCCCAACCGCCATCTGCAATACGCAATTACCTGGTATTGCCTGGCCGCTGCCGCAGGTGTCGTATTTTTTCTGCGTCTTCGTCGCAAGCCGGGTGGGGAGAAAGAAATATGACCGCGGCGGCCTATCAGCAACTGGAACAACGCTTTGCGCATATCTGGGCGTTGGAGCAGGCGCAGGAACTGCTCCACTGGGATCGCGAGACGCTGATGCCCTCCGGCGGTGCCTCGGCGCGCGGCGAACAGCTTGCCGCTCTGGAATTGGTCGTTCATGAGCGCATGACGGACCCGGTGCTGTCTGACCTGCTCGACAACGCAGAGGTCGATGCGCCGAATGATCCCTGGCCGGCGGCGAACCTGCGTTTGATGCGTCGTGAATGGCGTCATGCCAATGCGCTTGGGGCCGACCTGGTCGAAGCTTCTTCACGCGCTGTATCGGCGGCGGTCGCCGTCTGGCTCAACGCCCGGCCCAAGGCCGACTTCCAGGCTTTCCTGCCGGCCTTTCGTGAGGTTGTCGGGTTAACCCGCGAGGTTGCCGCGGCCAAGGCTGAAGCGCTTCAGGTCTCACCTTATGACGCCTTGCTCAACCGCTATGAGGACGGCATCAGCGGCGATGAGATCGACCGTTTGTTTGCCCGTCTTGCCGATGTTCTGCCCTCCTTGCGTGACCGCATTCTTGCGCACCAGGAAACGGGAGCGGCTCCGGCTCTGCCGCAGGGCCCGTTTGCGGCCGGGCGTCAGAGAGCGCTGGGTGAACGGCTTATGGCATTTGCCGGCTTCGATACCGATAGCGGCCGTCTCGACATCAGCGCCCATCCCTTCACCGCCGGCGCGCCCGGTGATGTCAGGATCACAACCAGGTTCGACGAGGATGATTTTACCAGTTCGGTGATGGCGGTGATGCACGAGACCGGCCATGCCCTCTACGAACAGGGCCTGCCGCATGACTGGCGCTTCCAGCCGGTTGGCCAGGCGGCCAACATGACCGTGCATGAGAGCCAGTCGCTGCTGGTCGAAATGCAGGCTGCACGCAGTGCGGAGTTTCTTGGTTTCATCGCGCCCGTCATGCAGCAGGAACTGGGCGGCACGGGCCAGGGGTGGGACGCCGATAACCTCCATCGCCTGACCATCCGTGTCGGGCCGGGGTTTATCCGGGTCGATGCAGACGAGGTTCATTATCCCTTCCACATCACGTTGCGCACGAGGCTGGAGCGCGCGCTGATTGCCGGCGAGATGGATCCCGGCGATGTCCCCGAAGCATGGAACACGGGCATGGCCGAGCTCGTTGGTGTGACGCCGCCCGATAATCGGCTGGGTTGTCTGCAGGACATTCACTGGGCGACAGGGCTTTTCGGCTATTTCCCGACCTACAGCCTGGGCGCTCTGGCCGCGGCCCAGCTATTCCGGGCGGCCTGCGATCAGGTGCCCCAGATCAAGCCGTCACTCGCGCAGGGTGACTTTGCACCTCTGCTCATCTGGTTGCGCGAGAAGGTGCACGGCCAGGGCTCGCTGCTCTCGACCCAGGAGTTGCTAGAACAGGCGAGCGGGGCACAGCTTGGCACGGCTGCATTTGAAGCCCACCTCGAACAGCGGTATCTCGGCTAGATCATGCAATACCTCAGCACACGCGGTCAGGCTCCGGTCCTTGATTTCGAGGATGTCCTGCTTGCAGGGCTCGCTTCGGATGGCGGCCTTTATCTGCCCGAAACCTGGCCCCGGTTCAGCGCCGCGCAGTTCCGGGCGATGCAGGGCCTGCCCTATAGCGAGATCGCCGCGCGCGTGTTCGAGCCCTTTGTCGAAGGCTGGATCGAACCCGATGAACTCGCCGCCATGACCGCGCAGACCTATGCGGTGTTCGATCACCCTGCCGTCGTGCCTATGGTCCAGACCGGCGACAACGACTGGCTGCTTGAGCTCTTTCACGGGCCGACCTTTGCCTTCAAGGATGTGGCCCTGCAGTTGCTGGGCCGCCTGTTCGACCGGGCGCTCGAGCGTCGCGGCGCGCGCATCACGATCGTGGGGGCAACCTCCGGTGATACCGGCTCAGCTGCCATTGCGGGCTGTGCCGGGCGCAGCAACATGGATGTCTACATCCTCTACCCCCAAGGCCGGGTGAGCGAAGTGCAGCGCCGCCAGATGACGACGGTGGATGCCGCCAATGTGCACTGCATAGCGGTCGAGGGCACGTTTGATGATTGCCAGGCCATGGTGAAGGCGATGTTCAACGACGCGCCGTTTCGCCGGCGCATCAACCTGGCAGCCGTAAACTCGATCAACTGGGCCAGGGTGATGGCCCAGACCGCCTATTACGTGGCTTCTGCCGTGCGGCTTGGCGCGCCCGATCGCGAGATCGCCTATTGCGTACCCTCGGCAAATTTTGGCGCCTGTTTTGCCGGCTATGTCGCAAAAGCGATGGGCCTGCCGATTTCCCGCTTTGTCGTCGCGACCAACACCAACGATATCCTGCACCGTTTCCTGGAGAGCGGGAGTTACCGGCCGACCGGCGTGGTGCCGACGCTTTCGCCCAGCATGGACATCCAGATCTCGAGCAATTTCGAGCGTCTGTTGTTTGAGGTTCATGGCCGGGATGGTGATAAGACCGGGCGGCTGATGGCGCGCCTGGCGCAGTCGGGCGGGTTCGAGGCGGAACCCGAAGCGCACCAGCGTGCAAAAACCATGATGGCAAGCCACAGGCTTGATGATGACGGCATCCGTGCCGAGATCGCCCGGATGCACGGCCAATGCGGCATTACGGTTGATCCTCACACGGCTTGCGGCACGGCTGCGGCCAGGGCGGTGGGACTCGATCCGGCGATCCCGGTGATCACCCACGCGCAGGCCGATCCCGCGAAATTTCCTGATGCGGTGGCAGGAGCGATCGGCCAGCGGCCGGCTATGCCTAAAGCGCTTCAACGCATCATGGAAATGCCGGAACACGCGACGGTCTTGCCAAACGAACTGGCTGCTGTGCAGGCTTTCATAACTGGCGAATCGGGGTAAGGCGGAAAAAGCGGCGCAAAAGACGCCAATTACCGCCATGGGAGGAATATGACGGTTGAAGTCACCAGGCTGACCAACGGGATGCGCATCGCGACCGATGCACTCACAGGTGTCGAATCAGCTGCGGTCGGGGTGTGGGTCGATGTCGGCGCACGCGACGAGCCGGCGGAACTGAACGGCATCTCGCATCTGCTTGAACACATGGCGTTCAAAGGCACGCAACGACGTGATGCCAGGATGATCGCGCAGGAAATCGAGGATGTCGGCGGTCACGTCAACGCCTATACCTCGCGCGAACACACCGCCTATTACGCCCGTGTGCTGAAGGATGATGTCGCGCTGGCGATCGACATGTTGTCGGACATTCTCCAGTACTCGACCTTCCATGACGACGAACTCGAGAAGGAACGCTGGGTCGTGATGCAGGAGATCGCACAGGTTTTCGACACGCCCGATGACCTGATCTTCGACCTTTTCCAGGAACGTGCCTTTCCCGATCAACCGATGGGCCGCTCGATCCTGGGAACGAGCGAAGGCGTCAAGGGTTTCAGCCGCGATGCCCTGGTCGACTTCATGGGCCGGTACTACACCGCCGACAGCATGGTCCTGGCCGCCTCCGGCGCGGTTGATCATGACGCCGTCGTGCGCCTTGCCGAAGAACAATTCTCCGGCCTGCCCCGCTCCAACGGCCATGTCGCGCAACCTGCGAGCTACACCGGTGGTGCGGTCAAGCGTGCGGAGGATGTCGAACAGCTTCATCTGATCGCCGGCTGCGACGGCTTCGGCTTTGACGACGCGCATTATTATCCGGTTCAGCTGTTCACCAATGCGCTGGGCGGGGGCATGTCATCGCGGCTGTTCCAGGAGGTTCGCGAAAAGCGCGGTCTGGCCTATGCGATCTATGCCTTCCATTCCTCGTTTGTCGATGGCGGCCTGTTTGGCGTTTATGCCGGCTGTGCCGACGAAGACGCTGCGGAAGTCGCCGATGTGATCGCCGAGGAACTGGTGCGCGCGGCCTGCGGTCTCGATGCCGGTGAACTGGAACGTGCGCGCACGCAGCTCAAGGCCGGGCTTTTGATGTCGCGCGAAAGCACGGCGGCACGCTGTGAAGCGCTGGCCCGCCAGATGCTGATCTTCAACCGGCCGATGCCCCAGGAAGAGGTTGTCGAAAAACTCGATGCGGTCGATCTCGAAGCTGTGCGCGCCTGCGCCGAACGCCTGCTCGACAAGATCGAGCCGACCGTGGCCACGATCGGGCCCAAAGCCGGGATTGATCAGTTCGAACGTTTTGCCTCTCGGTTGAACTAGAGCCCGGTCGGCTCAGGTCGTACCGACCTGAGCCGTGAATCGGTCTCTAAACCTTTGAAGAAGAGCAAGATTCACATGTCAGATCGGCTCGACCTGACATGATCTTGCTCTAGGCGGGTTCCTCGTGTTTGGCTTGCTCAGGAAATCACTTCCGGAATCCCGCGAGGCTCCGCTCGTCAAGGGTCGCCTGATCCTGTGCCAGCCCATCATGGAGCATTGGTCGGACTGGGCGCAATTGCGCAGCGAAAGCCGCAATTTTCTTCAGCCCTGGGAGCCGACCTGGCCACGCGATTCACTGACCCAGGCCGCATTCCGCCGCAGATTGCGCAATCATGCGCGTGATCGCGAGACCGGTGCGGGTTTCAGTTTTCTGGTCTTCCGGGCCGAAGATGATGCCCTGTTGGGTGGGGTGACGCTCTCTGAAATCAGACGCGGTGTCGCTCAGGCCGCGACGATCGGTTACTGGATTGGCGAGCGCTACGGCCGGATGGGTTACATGTCCGAAGCCGTTGAGTGTGTCATTGCCCATGTCTTCGATACGCTCGATCTGCACCGGTTGGAAGCGGCCTGCCTGCCGGTCAACGAACCCAGCCGCCGCCTGCTCGAAGGCCGCGGTTTCCGCATGGAAGGTCTGGCGCAGAGTTATCTGAAGATTGATGGCAGCTGGCGCGACCACCTGCTTTTCGCCCTGATCGATTCAGACTGGCGCGAACGCAAGGCGCGTGAACGTCACGAAGAACTCTCCGGGCGCTGATCTTTTCAGTTCGGCTTGCCGCTTTCGCCGATATCGGTCGAGAGCATGGCCGGGTCGATGCCCATGTTGGTCAGGGCCTTGCGCCACTTGTTGTCGAGTTCAACATCGAACAGCAGCGCCCGATCGGCTTCGCAGGTGAGCCAGCCATTGGCCTGGATTTCCGCATCGAGCTGGCCCGGCGCCCATCCGGCATAACCAAGCGCCAGAAGACTGCTTTGAGGCCCGCTGCCGCAGGCCATCGCCTTCAAGACATCGATCGTGGCTGTCAGGGCGATGCCGTCTGCAATTTCCAGCGTGCCGTCATGCATGTAGTCGTCGGAATGGAGCACAAAGCCACGTCCGGTCTCGACCGGTCCGCCAAAATGCAGGCGGATCTGTTCGCCGGCTCCGCCCTGTTCGACGCCGAGTTGTTCGAGCAGTTCGGTGAACGAGAAATCATCGAGCGGTTTGTTGATTACCAGGCCCATCGCGCCATCAGGGGAGTGGGCGCACATGTAGATCAGTGTGCGGTCGAAGCGGGGGTCTCCGATCGTCGGCATGGCGATCAGGCAGCGGCCTTCGAGATAGGTGTCATCGGCCATTGGTTCACTCTCCGGGCACTTAACAGATACCCCCACCACACATAGGATAACCCGAGCGGACGGGAATGATCGATAAAGATTTCGCAGCGTAATCGTGGCTTGAGTGTGGCGATGGATTGAGAAATTCAGGTGAACGCAACATCGCCGGCGATTTTGCATGAACCTGTGAATGGCTCCAATGCAACGCAGGCGGGCCGGATTCACGCGCTTCCCCGGTACCAAGCGGTGTTTCGGGGTAGACATGATCCGTTCAAAGGCCATATGAGAATAGCTCGCAATGAACCGGGCCAAGACAACACAATTCGGAGAGAGAAAGCCATGACGATCAAGGTTGGAGACACGATGCCTTCAGGCACGATGCACACAATGACGGCCGATGGGCCGAACGAGGTCAGCGCCGCCGAACTGTTCGGCGGCAAAAAGGTCGTGCTGTTTTCCGTGCCGGGCGCCTTCACCCCGACCTGTTCGGCCAAACATCTGCCGGGCTTTGTGCAGAACGCCGACGCGATCAAGGGCAAGGGTGTCGACACCATCGCCTGTATGGCAGTGAACGATGCCTTCGTCATGGGCGCCTGGGGCGACCATCAGAGCGTCGGCGACAAGGTCCTGATGCTGGCCGATGGTGCCGCCGAATATTCCACGGCACTGGGTCTTGAGCTTGATCTGACCGGCGTCGCCTTCGGCATGCGTGGCAAGCGCTTCTCCCTGCTGGTCAACGATGGTGTCGTCGAGCAGGTCAATGTCGATGAGGACGGTTTCTCCTCGACCAGCGCCGAGACGATGATCGAACAACTCGGCTGATCGTCTAACCTGAACCCGGCCCGCCGGCTGTTTTGGTCGACGGGCCGGGCTTTGTGTTCCCGGTATCGTGTCAGGGCAGGTAGATCTGCATGCCCTGGCGCGCCAGTTTGTCGGCGCGTTCGTTGCCGGGGTCGCCGGCATGGCCCTTTACCCAGCGCCAGTCGATGGTGTGGCGTTGTGCCGCCAGGTCGAGTGCCTGCCACAGATCGACGTTCTTGACCGGCTTCTTGGCAGAGGTTTTCCAGCCGTTGGTCTTCCAGCGCGGCATCCACGATGTCAGGCCATCCTTCACATAGACGCTGTCGGTATGGAGGATTATGTCGGCCGCTCGTTTCAGGGCATCGAGCGCCTGGATCGCCGCCATCAGTTCCATGCGGTTGTTGGTCGTCTCGAACGTGCCGCCGGAAAGTTCACGCTCTTCATCGCGCCACAGCATCAGCACGCCCCATCCGCCCGGTCCCGGATTGCCTGAGCAGGCGCCATCGGTGTAGATCGTGATCGTGTCGCTCACGTGTCCAGAAGCCCATAGGCAACGGCGCTCTCGACACCGCGATGGAAGCGCATCCTGGAGAGGTATTCGTGCGGGTTCTTGGGCGTTACCAGGGCACCGTCGACCGGGTTGAGCCAGTCGAACAGTCGGGTCAGCAGAAAACGCAGTGCCGCACCGCGCGCGAGCAGGGGCAGGGCCTCGATTTCGGCGGCTTCGAACGGGCGGACCTGACGGTAGGCATGGAGCAGGGCGCGAGCCTTGGTGACGTTGAACTCCTTTGCGCTTTCGAAACACCAGGCGTTCAGGGCGATCGCCACGTCATAGGCAAAGAGATCGTTGCACGCGAAATAGAAATCGATCAGGCCGCTCAGCGTATTGCCTTCGAAAAAGACATTGTCGCAAAACAGGTCGGCATGGATCACGCCGGCCGGCAGGTCGTGCGGCCAGCACGTTTCCATCAGGGCGATTTCGGCGGCAATCTCGTCGCACAGCCCTGGTTCGATCTCGTCGGCCTGGCCATGGCAGCCCAGGGCCAGTTCACGCCATCCCGCGACCGAAAGGCTGTTTTCGCGTCGAATCGAGAAGTCGGCGCCCTTCAGATGCAAGTCGGCCATGGCCCGCCCAACCCCGGCGCAGTGTTCGACCGTCGCCCGGCGTGGCGAGACGCCATTCAGGAAGCTGATGAGCACTGCGGGCCTGCCGTTTAGTTCCTTCAGCGCGGTGCCGTTGCGATCCTTGATCGGAGTCGGACAGGGCACGCCCCGCTGGGCCAGGTGATCCATCAGGCCCAGAAAAAAAGGCAAGTCATCGGCGTTCACGCGTTTTTCGTAGAGCGTCAGGATATGGGGCCCGGCATCGGTCATGACGAAGTAATTGCTGTTCTCAACACCTTCGGCGATGCCCTTGAGCGAGAGCAACCCGCCCAGATCATAGTCGTCCAGGAAGACAATCAGATCCTCGGCTGCAACATCGGTATAAACGGCCATGGCGTGCCTGCTCAGCCAGCCAGAGCGCGTGGCAGCTTGAAGTGAACATCCTCACGTGTGACCTCGACCTCTTCAATCGTGAGGTCATGGTCTTCACGCAGGACCGCGATCACTTCTTCGACCAGAAGCTCGGGCGCAGAAGCACCGGCGGTGATGCCCAGGGTGGCGATGCCTGAAAGGTCCATCGCGCCAAGTTCGCTGGCGCGCGCGATCAGGACAGCGTCGCCCGAGCCAGATGCCTTGGCGACTTCGACCAGGCGAACCGAGTTCGACGAATTGCTCGCGCCGATCACCAGCATCAGATCACAACGCCGGGCCATGGCCTTGACGGCCTCCTGGCGGTTCGTCGTGGCGTAACAGATATCCTGGCGGTGTGGGCCGTGCACGGCCGGGAAACGGCGGCGCAGGACATCAACAATTGCAGAGGTGTCATCGACCGATAACGTGGTCTGGGTGATATAGGCCAAAGCTTCCGGGTTTTCAGGCTCGACCGCCTCGGCATCGGCGACCGACTGGACCAGCACGATCGCGCCATCAGGCAACTGGCCCATAGTGCCGACGACCTCGGGGTGACCGGCATGACCGATCAAGATGATGTTCCGCCCGACACCATGGTGTTTTTCGGCCTCGTGATGGACCTTGCTGACCAGCGGGCAGGTCGCATCGAGATAGAACAATTTGCGCTGCTTGGCGTCGGCCGGGACCGATTTTGGTACACCATGGGCCGAAAATACCACCGGTCGATCATCATGGGGTATCTCGTCGAGCTCTTCGACAAAGATTGCGCCCTTGGCTTCCAACGCTTCGACGACAAACCGGTTGTGCACAATTTCGTGGCGGACATAGACCGGCGCACCATGCTGTTCGATGGCCTGTTCGACGATCTGGATCGCGCGATCGACACCGGCGCAAAATCCTCGGGGGCTGGCAAGCAGGACGTGCATGGGCGGTTGTTGGCCGGGCAGTGACATGAAGA
>Ga0233427_10002382_pt1 | contig 17874 bp, 19 predicted proteins | sample SI_118_April2016_5_FD_179885 | JGI IMG/M metagenome (GOLD analysis project Ga0233427, IMG submission 179885) | Seawater microbial communities from Saanich Inlet, British Columbia, Canada - SI_118_April2016_100_MG | ecosystem: Environmental > Aquatic > Marine > Inlet | place: Canada: British...
ACAACTCGTGCTCGATGGCGGCAAACGCGGTGACGAACAGATCGTCGCGCAAGCCTGGATCGAGCAGGCGACGTCACCACAGATCAACGGCCAGGGCCTCTTTTTCTATGGCCATCACTGGTGGCTGGGACGCTCGTTTGTTGCAGGCGAGGAAATCACATGGATCAGCGGTGTCGGCTGGGGTGGTCAACGGCTTTTCATCGTACCGTCACAGGAGCTGGTCGTGCTCGTGATGGCCGGGCTTTACGACAACCCGATACTGCAACCGGTTCCCGGCGAAATCGTGCTGCGCCGTTATGCGCTGTCAGCCGCCATGGCCGGTGAACGCTGAGGTTTCACAGACCCTCGGCGACATAGGCGTAGAGCGCGCCGGTCACTTCGGGCTCACGGCCAAACCAGGCGGCAAAGCCGGGACGTGCCTGATGCAGCAACATGCCCAGGCCATCGACGGTCGCAAGGTGGCGTGCGCCGGCGCGATACAGCAGGTCGGTTTCCAGCGGAGCATAAACAAGATCGTAGACCACGGCGTCGCCGTCGAGCGGATCAAGCGCGATCTCGAGATCAGGCTGGCCGGTCATGCCAAGCTGGGTCGTGTTGACCAGCAGCCCGGCGCCATCGAGCGCGGCGTCACGTTCTTCCCAGGCGACCGGCACGACGCCAGCTCCGAACTCCTGGGCCAGAGCGTCAGCGCGTTCGGCCGTGCGGTTGGCCAGACGCAGCTCGCAAACACCTGCCTCCAGCAGCGCGACGATCACGGCACGGCTGGCGCCACCGGCGCCCAGAACCACCGCTGGCTTGCCGGCCGACCATGTCGGCGCACGCTGATCCAGATTCTCGAGAAAACCAAAGGCATCGGTGTTGGTGACGCGGAGCGCGCCTTCGTCGGTGACGATAACGGTATTGGCGGCACCGATGCGTGTTGCGACCGCATCGGCTTCATCGGCCAGCGCCAGGGCGGCTTCCTTGTGTGGCAGCGTGACGTTGCAGCCGCGCAACCCAATCGCCGGCAGCGCCCGCAGGGCCTGTTCGAAACCATCGGGATGGACCGCCAACGGGACATAGGCACCATCGATGCCATAGGCCTCCAGCCAGAAACAATGGAGCCGGGGCGAGCGCGAATGGGCCACGGGCCAACCCATGACGCCGGCAATCGCTGCCTTGCCCGATATCGTCATGGTCTCAAGACTCCCTGCAGGCGAAGCTGGTCGAGAACCGCCAGCATCGGCAAGCCGACAATGGCATAGAAGTCGCCTTCGATCCTGCTGAAGAGCTGGAGACCACGGCCTTCGACCTGATAACAGCCGACACTGGCGCAGGCGCGTTTACCGAGTGTCGCGAGGTAGTCATCCAGGAAAGCCGGCGAAAGATCGCGCATCGTCATCCGCGCGACCGCGGTGTGATGCCACAGCCGGTTCTCGTCCTTCACCAGAACTGCCGAGGTGACGAGACGATGTTCGAAACCCGAAAGCGCTTCGAGATGTTCGCGCGCTTCGTCCATGGTCCCGGCCTTGTCGAACCAGCGTCCCTCGCATTCGAGCATCGAATCAGCACCCAGCACGAGAACCCCAGGATGACGGGCGCTGACCCGTCTTGCCTTGAGCTCAGCCAGTGTTTCGGCGACGTGTTCGACCGGGGCATTCTCAGCCCTGAGCGATTCCTTGACGGCGTCTTCATCCACGTTGGCGGCATCGACCGCGAAGGTGACGCCGGCATTCTCCAGCATCTCGCGTCGGCCAAAGCTCTTGGATGCAAGAACAAGCGGCGCCAGGTCCACGCTCATGGCAGCGCTCCGAAGCGCTCCTGGTAGAGCTGGAGGATCGCGGCGGCAGTTTCCTCGATCGAACGGCGCGTGACATCAAGCACGGTCCAGCCGTGTTTTTCATAGAGACGCCGGGCATAGGCCAGTTCGCGTTTCACGGCATCGGGTTCGATGTAGTCGCTCTCGCCATCCTGCTTGAGCATCGTCATGCGGTTTTTGCGAATCTGAACCAGCCGGTCGGGACTTTGATAGAGCGCGATGACGAGCGGCTTGGATGCCTTGAGCAATTCCTCGGGCGGATCGACGCCAGGCACGATCGGCACATTGGCGGCCTTGAGCCCGCGGTTGGCGAGATAGAAACAGGTTGGCGTCTTTGATGTGCGCGAGACCCCGACGACGATGATGTCGGCTTCCTCGAGATCATAGGGCGACTGGCCGTCATCATGGCGCAGGACAAACTGGATGGCGTCGACCCGGGCGAAGTATTCGGCATCAAGCGCATGTTGTCCGCCGGGCTGACCCTTGACCGCCCGGCCCAGATAAGTCGAGAGCACACCCAGCACGGGGTCGAGTACGGGCACACAGGGCACACCGATCTTCTGGCACCCGATCGTGAGCTGATCGCGTCTGGCCGGATCGACCAGAGTGTAGATCACGACACCGGGATTGGCCTGGATCGCCGCGAGCACCCGATCCATCTGGCGCGATGACCGCACCAGAGACCAGATATGTTCGTTCGCCTCGACATCCTCGAATTGCGCCACGGCGGCATGGGCGACCGAGATGATCGTCTCGCCGGTGGCATCCGAGACCAGGTGGAAATGAAAGTCGGTCATGAAGGTGTGGGTGAATCGTTGGCCATGGGTGGATAACTCGCCGGAATCGACCCGGGCTGCAAGTCTGTTCGCCTAGCCAATAAAAAGTCCGGCTGTCTGTCCCCATGGGGAAAAAGCCGCTGCGCCGCATGTGGACTTCCTCTGCGCGGTCGCGATCGGCGATCGCAGCAACAAAGTCATCCACAGAAAGAGCCCCCGGGCGACCCGGCTGGGGTCCGCAGGACTCACGATTCTCCACACCACGTGGTGACTGGTTTTTCCCCAGACCGACCATCCCTGTTGATAGCCAGGTGGTCCCCACACCATCCCCGGAATCAACAGGCATCCACTACTACAACAACCTTTTAGACTTACTTTCTTTAGTAGAGGAAAGGGTGTACCAAACCGCTCGTGAAAGCCCAGTCCAAGCCAGAATCGACAGCTGCCAAGGCCCTGACCAAGGCCCTTGGCGGAACCCGTGTCGACCCACCGCCAGTTTGGCTGATGCGCCAGGCCGGGCGTTATCTGCCGGAATATCGCGCCCTGCGAAAACAGGCCCCCGACTTCATGGCCTGTTGCAACAACCCGGTGATGGCTGCTGAGATCACACTGCAGCCGATTCGCCGCTTTGCGCTGGATGCGGCCATCGTGTTCTCCGACATCCTGATCGTACCGCATGCCATGGGCCGTCATGTGCGTTTTGCCGAAGGCGAAGGTCCGTTGCTCGAACCGCTTGGCGGCCATGGCGATGTCGATCGTCTCGATCCGTTGCGTGTCGTCGAGGGTAATCAGGCACTGATGGAAACCCTGGCGCTGGTGAAGGCGGAACTGGACAACAAGACCGCGCTGATCGGATTTGCCGGTGCGCCCTTCACGCTGGTCGCTTACATGATCGACGGCAAGGGCGGCGGTGTCTTTGCCCGTACCCGTGCGCTCATGACCGAGGACCCCGCCCTGCTTGATCGTCTGCTTTCGATTCTGGCCGAAGCGGTCTCGAATCTGTTGATCGCTGAAATCGATGCCGGAGCCGAAGCGGTCCAGATCTTCGATAGCTGGGCCGGACTTCTGGCCGGCGGCAAGGGTTTTGAGCGCTGGTCGATCAAACCGATCGCGACGATCGTGTCTGCCGTACATGCGGCCCGGCCCGGTGTGCCGGTGATTGGTTTCCCGCGCGCTGCCGGTGACGGCTATGACGCGTTTATTGCCGGTACCGGGGTCGACGCGATCCAGGTCGATCAGATGACCCCGCTCTCGACCATGCAGGCACTGCAGAAAACCCTTCCCGTGCAGGGCAACCTCAACCCGGAAGTTCTGCTCGCTGGTGGTGTAGGTCTGACCGACCAGGTACATGCTATCAGGGCAGCACTTGCCGGTGGTCCCCATGTCTTCAATCTGGGCCATGGCGTGATCAAGGAAACCCCACCCGAACATGTCGCCGAGCTGGTCGCGGCGTTGCGTGAGCCTTCCGGGATGGTGTCATGACACGCACGGCTGTGGTGCTCTTCAACCTGGGCGGCCCCGATTCGCCCGAGACGATCCAGCCGTTCCTGAACAACCTCTTCAACGATCCCGCAATCATCGGATTGCCCTGGCCGCTGCGCCCGATCCTGGCCTCGGCGATCTCGAACAAACGCCAGAAGGAAGCGCGCGAAATCTATGCGCGGATCGGCGGCCGCTCGCCTCTGCTCGAGGGAACCCGGGCCCAGGCAAAGACGCTGCAGGGACGGCTTGATAACGACACCAGAGTCTTCATCGCGATGCGTTACTGGCACCCCATGAGCGAGGATACCGCACTTGAGGTCGCTGCCTTCAAACCCGACCGGATCGTGCTGCTGCCGCTTTATCCGCAGTTTTCGACGACCACGACGGGCTCCTCGATCAAGGCCTGGAACAAGGCTGCCTCGAAGGTGGGCTTGAACGTGCCAACCACGGCGGTGTGTTGTTATCCCACGCAGGTGGGTGTTGTCGCGGCCCATGTCGGTCTGCTCCAGGCCGCTCTTGATGAAGCCGGTGAGCATCCGGTGCGGGTGTTGTTTTCTGCCCACGGTCTACCCGAAAAGATCGTCAAATCCGGTGACCCCTACCAGTGGCAGATCGAACAGACGGCGGCTGCGATTGTTGCCGGGCTTGATCGGCCTGATCTCGATTGGCAGGTCTGCTACCAGTCACGCGTTGGCCCGCTGGCCTGGATCGGGCCTTCGACTGATGACGAGATCAAACGCGCCGGTGCCGAGGCAAAGGGTGTGATCGTGATCCCGGTGGCGTTTGTCAGCGAGCACAGCGAGACCCTGGTCGAGCTTGATATCGAATATGCCGAGATGGCGGCCAAACATGGCGCCAGCCCCTATCTGCGCGTGCCCGCACTGGGCGTAACGGAAGCCTTTATCGATGGTCTTGCCACCGTGGTAACGGATGCTTTGGCCGAGGGCCGTGCGTCGCCGTCTGGCGATGCCGGACGCAGGGTCTGTCCGGCAAGTTGGGGCCGCTGCCCGTGCCGGGAGGCATGAGATGGAAGGTTTTCTGGGCGGCGCCTATCCCTGGGTCAAGGCGTTCCATATCATCGCGGTGATAGCCTGGATGGCGGGCATGCTCTACCTGCCGCGCCTTTTTGCCTACCACGTCGATGCCGCGCCGGGCTCACAGCAATCAGAAACCTTCAAGGTGATGGAACGCCGCCTGCTGCGCGGCATCATCAACCCGGCAATGATCCTGGTTTTCCTGCTGGGTGGCATGCTCTTTCTCGAGCGCGGCGCCGGCATCTGGACTGAGGGCTGGTGGCACGTGAAACTTGGCGCCGTGCTGGTGCTTTCTGGCCTTCACGGCTGGCTTTCACGCTGGCGGCGCGCCTTTGCCGAGGACCGCAACACAAAGTCGGCGCGGTTCTACAAGATCGTCAACGAGGTCCCCGCCGTGCTGATGGTGATCATCGTGATCATGGTCGTCGTCAAACCGTTCTGAACGGGGCTGTTGAGCGGCCCGGCATCCAACAGCTGCGCAGTTGTCGTTTGACTCCGGCCAAACCCGCGCTTATCTCTAGGGCGTTCTAGCAAACGCACCCGACCAGCGAACGATCCGGTCAGGCCGAACAACCCCATTCTTCCTCGGGGCACCGCTTCGGCAAGCGTCAATCCAACTTTTATATATCCGGCGGACTTTCGTTCCCCACCTGTAATCCGCCGTGAAGAAGGTCCAACTATGGCCGTAACAGAAATTGAAACTGAAACTACGACTCTCGTCTCGGCGGAGTCCGAATCACTGAACCTTCAGCAACTGAAGGACATGAAGCCCGAAGACCTCCTCGTCTTTGGCGAAGACCTCGGCATCGACAATGCCAGCGTGCTGCGCAAGCAGGACCTGATGTTCGCCATCCTCAAGGAAATGGCTGAGCAGGATGTGCCGATCTTCGGCAAGGGCGTGGTCGAGGTCCTCCACGACGGCTTCGGCTTCCTTAGAAGCCCCGAAGCCAATTATCTCTCGGGCCCTGACGACATCTATGTCAGCCCCAGCCAGATCCGGCGTTTTTCGCTCAAGACCGGTGATACGGTCGAAGGCCAGATCCGCAGCCCGAAGGACAACGAACGTTATTTCGCGCTGTTGAAGGTCAACCACATCAATTTCGAGGAGCCCGAGACGACGCGCCATCGCGTGCCGTTCGACAACCTCACCCCGCTCTATCCCCAAGAGAAGCTCGACCTGGAAATCCAGGACCCGACGCGCAAGGATCTCTCGACCCGCGTGATCGAGCTGGTCTCGCCGCTCGGCAAAGGCCAGCGTGCGCTGCTCACCTCACCGCCGCGTGCCGGCAAGACCGTGTTGATGCAGAACATCGCCCATGCGATCGAAGCCAACCATCCTGAAATCTACCTCCTGGTGCTGCTCATCGATGAGCGCCCCGAAGAGGTCACCGACATGCAGCGCCAGGTCAAGGGCGAGGTCATTGCCTCGACCTTCGATGAGCCTGCGACACGCCACGTCGCGGTCTCCGAGATGGTGATCGAAAAGGCCAAACGTCTGGTCGAACAGAAACGCGATGTCGTCATCCTGCTCGATTCGATCACCCGCCTGGCACGCGCCTACAACACCGTCATTCCAAGCTCCGGCAAGGTCCTGACCGGTGGTGTCGATGCCAACGCCCTGCAGCGCCCGAAACGTTTCTTCGGCGCAGCACGCAACATCGAAGGCGGCGGCAGCCTCACGATTATCGCGACCGCGCTGATCGATACCGGTTCCCGCATGGACGAAGTCATCTTCGAAGAGTTCAAGGGCACCGGTAACTCCGAAATCGTCATGGACCGCAAGATCGCCGACAAGCGCATCTTCCCCGCGATCGATGTCGGCAAGTCGGGCACCCGCAAGGAAGAGCTGCTGGTCAGCAAGGCCCAGCTCGCCAAGATGTGGGTCCTGCGCCGCATCCTGATGCCGATGGGCGCGGTCGATGCGGTCGAGTTCCTCCTGGAGAAACTCAAACACACCAAAAACAACGACGACTTCTTCGACTCGATGAATACTTAGAAACGACGGCAGGCCCGCTTGCGGGCCTGCCTCTGTTTCTGTTTGTTAACCTCAGGCGCCGGCACGTGCTCCGCACGTTTGGCTAACGCCGCATGCGCGTCGGGCTCGCAGTCGCTCGCCTTGGGCCCTAAAGGGCCTCCTGACACAAACACACCTCAGCCGTCATGCCCCCACTTGATGGGGGCATCCATCCCGAAATCCAACGGCCCTCACCGGCGGAAAATGGATCGCCCGGTCAAGCCGGGCGATGATGGGAGGGGTATTGTTGGTGGGGTCACGGGCGGGACTGATCTGTCTGTTGTGCCTGATCGAGATCCCGGATCCCGATCGCTCCGCTCTCTTGTCCAGGATGACACTCGAGGTGGTGGTGACAGCGGGAGGCCCCTTGGGGCCAACGGCGAGCGACTACGAGCCCGACGCGTATGCGGCGTTAGCCAAACGTGCGGAGCACGCGCCGGCGTTTGAGGCTAAACAAACAAAAGTGAAGCAGCACTGGCCCCGCCAAACACGCAGACCACCAAGGCGGCTCCCAGCAACTTCCAGATTGCGCGAATCTCCGGCGAAGCGTAGCGTTTTTGGACTGTTGCTGGAGGCGTGTGTTGTGGAACTAACGTCGCTTGTTGACCTCGAACATTACCCGATCGACCGGCCCGATACGCTGGGTTTTGAGGCCGCGGTCGCTCTGGCCCGCGAGGGGCTTGATCACGGCGGATGTTCCGTCCTCAGGGGTTTCATCACACCAGCCGCACTCGAAGCCATGGCATCAGAAGCCGGCACGTTGCGTGCGCAGGCCCATGTCGTCGACCGGCCCTGGTACCCCTACCCGCCCTATCAGCGCCCGACCGATGGTGACTGGCCGGGTGACCATCCCCGGTCCTGGTCGCAGAACCGCCAGAACCGGTTCATCGCCTATGACCTGATGGCCGCGGAATCTGCCCTGCGTGCGCTCTATGAACATCCCGCCATGACTGGCTTTGTCCGCGCGGTCCTGGGCAGGGACGAACTCTATCCCTATGGCGATCCGCTCGGTGCCTGCGCGCTTTCGGTCCAGGAGCCGGGTGACCAGCTCCCCTGGCATTTCGACGTCACCCATTTTGTCGTTTCACTGCTCCTCCACGAACCCGAATCGGGCGGACGTTTCAACTACGCGCCCTATCTGCGCAGCGACGAAGAAGAGAACTATGACGCTGTCGCCGCCCTGCTCGCCGGTGATTATGCTTATGTTGATCTCGACATGGCGCCGGGCGACCTGCAGCTTTTCGAAGGCCGCCATTCGATGCACCGCGTCACCGCACCGGGCCCGGGCTGCTGGCGCGCCATCGCCCTGCTGAGTTATTGCGACGAACCCGGCGTGATCGGCAGCGAAGAGGTCCAGCGCAACATCTTCGGCCGCGTGAACCGCGAAATCACCCGCTGGCAATCGGAAGAAGCGGCCTAGGCCACTCCCTCCCCATATCCCACAGGCCGGCATGGTTTGATCGCGCGCTCGGGTCGGCTATCAACGGCAATCCTCATTAGCCAGCCGGTGATTTCATGTCCGACGTCAAGATCCAGCGTGCCCTGCTTTCGGTTTCAGACAAGGCGGGCCTGGCCGAGTTTGCCGCAGGGCTGCACCACCATGGGGTCGAGCTGGTTTCGACCGGCGGGACGGCGCGCGCGATTGCCGAGGCAGGCCTGCCGGTGCGCGAGGTTGCCGAGCTGACCGGCTTTCCCGAGATCATGGACGGGCGCGTCAAGACGCTCCATCCCGTTGTCCATGGCGGCATCCTGGCGCGGCGCGATGTTGAGGCCCATGTTGCGGTGATGACCGAACACGGGATCGGCGGGATCGATCTTGTCGTGGTCAATCTCTATCCGTTCGAAGCCACGGTCGGGCGCGGTGCGGCCTGGGACGAGATTGTCGAGAATGTCGATATCGGCGGGCCTGCCATGATCCGCTCGGCAGCCAAGAATCATGCCCATGTCGCTGTTTTAGTAGACCCCGCCGACTACACACGCGTGCTTTCGGAGATGGACGCCAAGGAAGGCGCGACCTCGCTGGAGCTGCGTGTGTTGCTCGCGGCCAACGCCTATGGCCGCACGGCCGCCTATGACGCTGCGATTGCGCGCCGCTTCAGCCAGCAGGCTGGTGAGACCTTCCCGCGCCGCATCACCTTTGCCGGGTCGCGCAAACAGCTTCTGCGTTATGGCGAGAACCCGCACCAGACCGCGGCGTTTTATGGCGACGGCACGCAGCGGCCCGGTGTTGCGACCGCGCGCCAGGTCGGCGGCAAGGAACTTTCGTTCAACAATCTCAACGATACCGATGCCGCGTTCGAGCTGGTCGCCGAATTCACCGAACCCGCGGTCGCGATCATCAAACACGCCAATCCCTGCGGCGTTGCGCTGGGCGCCGGCCTGCTCGAAGCCCACGCGCGTGCCCTTGCCTGTGATCCCGTCAGTGCCTTCGGCGGTATTGTCGCGGCCAACCGGCCACTCGATGAAGCCACCGCCAAGGCGATCACCGAGGTTTTCACCGAGGTCGTGATTGCACCTGGTGCGGACGAGGCAGCGCTTGCGGTCTTTGCGGCCAAGAAAAACCTGCGTCTGCTGATCACCGACGGTATGCCTGACCCGGAACAGGTCGCGCAGACCGCGCGCACGCTGGCGAGCGGCCTGCTGGTCCAGAGCCGGGATGACGCCTTCATCGCGCCCGAAGGCATGGAAGTCGCGAGCGAACGCCAGCCCAGCGAGGATGAAATCGCCGACATGCTGTTTGCCTTCCGCGTCGCGAAACACGTCAAATCAAACGCCATCGTTTATGCCAGAGATGGCGCCACGGTCGGCATTGGTGCCGGCCAGATGAGCCGGCTCGACAGCGCCGCGGTCGCACGCCAGAAGGCAGAACGGGCGGGCCTGTCGATTGAAGGTGCGGTGGTTGCTTCGGACGCCTTCTTCCCGTTTGCCGACGGCCTGCTCGAAGCAGCCGAAGGCGGCGCTACCGCCGCGATCCAGCCCGGCGGTTCCAAGCGTGACGACGAGGTCATCGCGGCGGCCAACGAACGCGGCATGGCCATGGTCATGACCGGCATACGCCACTTCCGGCATTAGGGATCAGATCATGACCATCGACCGCAGAGACCAGGTGCGCGCCTTGCTGAAGGCGATCGAAACCGGTGATCCCGAGGCGGTCGCGGTTGTGAGCACCGAAACCTATATCCAGCACAACCCCCAGACCCTCGACGGCAGCGAAGGGCTGGCGGAACTGTGCAAGCGGTTGTCGCTGAAATCCCCGAAGGTGGCGATCGTGCGCACCTTCGAGGACGGCGATTTTGTTTTCGGCCACACCGAATACGACTTCGGCAATCCGCGGGTCGGTTTCGAGGTCTTCCGTTTCGAGGACGGTCTGATTGTCGAGCACTGGGACAACATCCAGCCGCGCCAGGGCCCCAACTCCTCGGGCCGCCCCATGACCGACGGCCCGACTGAAGCGGTCGATCTGGAAAAGACCGAGGCCAACCGGGCACTGGTTCGCTATTTTGTCGCAGAGGTCCTGATCGGGCGTGATCCCGACCGGCTGGCGTCCTACATCGACCGCGAGAACTTCAGCCAGCACAACCCCGATCTCGCCGATGGATCCGCCGCGCTGCAGGCTTTTCTTGAGACCGGCACGACTCGTTACGAGCGCAACCACCGTGTGCTCGCGCAAGGCAGTTTCGTGCTGGCGGGCAGCGAAGGCACCCGCGATGGCGTGCACACCGCGTTTTATGATCTCTTCCGCGTCGAAGGTGGCAGGCTGGTGGAACACTGGGACGCGATCGAAGCGATCGCGCCGCGCGAAGAATGGAAAAACGACAACGGCAAGTTCTAGGGCCGCTGATCTGATCCCCAGCCTTTGCCGGGGATCGCATAAACTGGTTTGTCATAGACCTTGCGCAGTATCCGATTGCGCCTGTTGGGTTGCGGTGAAAACTCCATGGCGCAGCCCTCTGGAAGTCGCGCGGGCTTGCAGGGGCGATTGACGCGGCACTGGTTGTGACCGAACCTCTCGGCGAATGGAGACGACCATGACCCACCCCATCCCCTTGATCGACATGACGCCCTGGTATGACGGCAGCACGGCTGACAAATCCGCTGTGGTCGATGCCGTGCGCGGCACCTGTGAAGGCATCGGGTTTTTCATGATCTCGGGCCACCGGGTCGATCCCGGGCTGATCCAACGTATGTATGACACCAGCCGGGCGTTTTTTGATCTGCCCGAAGAGGAAAAGGCAACTTGCCCGCCGATCGGCGAGGTGCCGGGCGGGCTGATGCATTTTGCCTATGGCATGGAGAAGCTGGCCGCGACCATGGGCGTGGAAACCCCGCCCGACCGCAAGGAAGCGCTCGATTACGGTCCGCTCTATCACGGGTCGGACTGGCCGGTGCGTCCTGCCGGGTTGCAGCGGGCCTGGCATGATTATTACGATGCGCTCGACCGGCTGTGCTTCGAGCTGCGCGCCATTCTGGCACTGGCCGCGGGCCTGGCGCCCGATCACTTCGAACACTGTTTCGAGAACCACCTCTCGTCGGTGCGTGTGCTCGACTATCCCGAACAGGAAGGCCCGCAGCTGCCCGGCCAATTGCGTGCCGGGGCCCATACCGATTACGGCTTTCTGACCGTGCTGCGATCCGAAGACCGGCCGGGCGGGCTGGAAGTGATGAACCTCGATGACCAATGGATCGCACCACCCGCGATCGCAGGAAGTTACATCGTCAACCTGGGCGATTCACTGATGCGCTGGACCGATGACATGTGGCGCTCGACCCCGCACCGGGTGGTTAATCCGCCAGAAGGTGCTGCAGGTTCACGCCGCCAGGCGATCGCTTTCTTCCATAATCCGGGACGCGACGCCCTGATCGATACCCTGCCGACCTTTCGCCATGACGATGTCGCGCCGAAATATCCGCCGATCACCTATGGCGAGTATTCGATTGAACGCCAGCAGCGTGCGCATCCCGAACACATCAGCGCGGTGGTCTAGCGGTGCGTTGGGGATTGGCTTGGAGCGCTTAACGGGCAGCGGTGCTCGGGATGTTGTCTTTTTGTTTAGCCTCAGGCGTCGGCACTCGCTCCGCTCGTTTGGCTTCCGCGCCTGTGGCGCGCCGGTGCGCTCGCACCGGTCGGCCGCTTTGCTTTTGCCGCTGAACGCAATCACTGAGAATGGCGGCTGTTCCCGCCACAAACACATCTACAGTCGTCATGCCCCCACTCGATGGGGGCATCTATCCCGAACTCTCTAGACCTTCACCGGCGGGAGATGGATCGCCCGGTCAAGCCGGGCGATGACGAGGTGGTTCATAGGGCGGGAGGCCCAATGGGGCCGACCGCAAGCCCGCGCCAACGGCGCGTCAGCCAAACGAGCGGAACGAGTGCCGGCGCATGAGGCTAAACAAACAAAAGACGGTGTACGCGCCTGGCGCCTGAGGTTAAACCGAACCTAAAACGAGCTGGCCGGAACGGTCGCGGGCAGCGAGCCTGGACCGTAGCGGGGCGGAGTTGCGGGACGCAGGACACGGTCGAGCACATCGCGCACATGGCTCTCGGTCAACCCGTCACGACGCATCACTGCGACCACGATCGGGTCGGTGAGCATATCGTCGAGCACGGGCTCGACATCGGTCCATGTGGCCTCGTTCAGCATGGCGTCTTGCTCTAACAGCATCGTTGTGCGTCCTCTTTTTATCGGCGCTTTATGACAGCACCATGTCGGCTCCGCCCTCTTCGATGGCCACGCACATTTTTGTGCTGCGGCAGAGAGCGAAACGATTAGCGACCCGTTGGAGCGGATCGCATGACCCGGGTCCATGCGTGAATCCGCTCCACATCATAGAGTCGGAGGAAATTCACAGGTTTCTTCGCAATCGAAATCGATTTCGAAGAAACCTGATTTGCTCTCGCGGTCGTCTTTTGTGATCGAATCGGACTATAGCGCCTTTCCTGCATTTTGGGCAGAAAGGTGACGTATTCGGGCTAGGCTGTATCCACAACTGGCTGGCAAGGGACCGGGATACTGCGGTTTCTGGACGGTATAAATAAACTGGTCGACCAAGGGAGCTGTCGCCTGATTCCGATCAGGGAGCGCCGAATCGCCAGCGACTCGCCGGGGCGGGCGCGCTACAGCGTCTTGACGTAGAAGAAGCCTGTGACCGGCTTGCCTTCGACCTTGGCATAACTCGGCAGGACACCCCAGCGGGTGAAACCTGCGGCCTCATAGACCTCGATCGCGCGGGTCTGGGTCTCGCGCACATCGAGCCGCAAATGGGTGTAGCCGTGATCGCGGCAATGGGCTTCGACCGCCTCCAGCAGCATGGCGGCAAGGCCGTGACCGCGGGCCCAGGGGGCGACGAAATGAGTCGTCAACTGGGGTGAATGGGCCTGGGCCTCGTTGAAACGGGGCGGCAGCTGGATCTGGGCGCTGGCGGCAATCGTGCCATCAAGGCGGCCGACCCAGAACTGGCGCTCGGGCACCAGCAAGACGCCCTTCCAGTAACGCTCCATCTGGTCGCGCGGCTGCGGCTTGAGCCAGCCGAATCCGTTGCCGTCGACAATCGCGGCATCGGTGGCATCGCACAGATGGTCGAGATCGAGACGGTTCAGTTCGGCGACGAAATCGACACCGACGGTAGGCTGGCGGGCAGTGCTGGTCTGTTCCATGAGCGCTACATGGACCCGCATCGGGCGGGCCGCAAGTCCGAAAAGGGTGAATTTGCCGCGATCTCCCGGTGATCATCCACCGAGCCATCCACACCGGCAAACCAAGGAAGGGCGCTGTTTTGGCGCGACTCGATGGCGGAATTGGGGCCGTGGGAGAAGATTCTTTTCGGGACTCAGGGTTTCCAGAGCGGATCGCCGGTCACTGGGGCGTCACGCGGGGCTTCCGGTTGCGCCCGTGGTGCCGTGCCGATGGCAGCCGCAGGCACGGCGGCGGGCCGGTGTCCCTGGCTCCACAGGATCAGGCCGAGTGCTTCGGCTTCGTCGAGATCGCGTGCCTTGAGGATGGTGAGCAAGCGATAGCGACGCAGGCCAAGTTCGGCCAGGCTCAGTTCAGTGGCGCCGATCGCCAGGATCAGCGTGGCGCTGAGCTGAACGATGGCAAGGCCCAGCGGGTCGAGGCCGAATGCCTGGGCGATCAGGGTCGCGGCCGGGATCGCAACCAGAAAAACCCCGGCCGTGTACCAGGCGCCGCGGTAAAGCGCCCAGAGCTCGCGAAAGATCAGCGCGCCCCAGGAAAATCCCGACGGCACGGCATGCAACGCCGGATCACGCCCGGCCCTCTCCTTCACCATGATCGACCAGTCACGCATGGTCAGCCTCTTTGTTGCCGCGACGGTTTGGCAGACACGCTCAAACCTTGACCAACAGGGTCTGCGTGCCACATAGCACGGGTGCCCTGATGAAGCATCGGGGTGATGACACCAAGCCAGCCCCGAGAGAACAGCATGAGCGAAACGCAAGCAGACCTTTGGCACGGCACCACGATCCTTTCCGTCCGGCGCGGCGGCAAGGTCGTCGTGGCCGGTGACGGGCAGGTTTCGATGGGTCCGACCGTGGTCAAGGGCAATGCCGTCAAGGTCCGCCGTCTGGGATCGGGCGACATCCTGGCCGGGTTTGCCGGTGCGACGGCCGATGCCTTCACGCTTTTTGAGCGGCTGGAAGAAAAACTCGAGCGCCACCCGGGCCAGCTTGCCCGCGCCTGTGTCGAACTCGCCAAGGACTGGCGCACCGACCGCTACCTGCGCCGGCTCGAGGCCCTGATGGCCGTGGCCGATGCCCAGGTTTCGCTGATCATCACCGGCACCGGCGATGTGCTCGAGCCCGAGGACGGGCTGATCGGGATCGGCTCGGGCGGCAATTATGCACTTTCGGCGGCGCGCGCGCTTTCGACGATCGAGGAACTCTCGGCCGAAGAGATCGCACGGCGCAGCCTGGAGATTGCAGCTGATATCTGCGTCTACACCAACCGCAACGTGACGCTGGAAATGCTCGATGGGGAGTGAGGGGATTTTTGATTTGACCTCAGGCGCCGGTGTTCGCTCCGCTCTCTTGGATGACGCGCCGTTGGCGCGGGCTCGCAGTCGCTCGCCGTCGACTCTGATCGGGTCTCCCGCTCCAAAGAGCGTCAGCGGTGCTTCATTCCTTGTTCAACTTTGGTGTTTGGCTTCATGACCTCCTTTTCTCCCCGTGAGATCGTTTCCGAACTCGACCGTTTCATTGTCGGCCAGAACGACGCCAAGCGTGCCGTTGCGGTGGCGTTGCGCAACCGCTGGCGGCGTCAGCAGCTCGACGGTGCACTGCGTGACGAGGTTCTGCCCAAGAATATCCTGATGATCGGCCCGACCGGCGTCGGCAAGACCGAGATCGCGCGTCGGCTGGCCAGGCTGGCCGATGCGCCGTTCCTCAAGGTCGAGGCGACCAAGTTCACCGAGGTCGGTTATGTCGGGCGCGATGTCGAACAGATCGTGCGCGATCTGGTCGAGACCGCGATCACCCAGACGCGCTCGCGCCTGAGGAAAGAAGTCGAGGCCAAGGCCGAACTCGCCGCAGAAGAACGTGTGCTCGACGCCCTGGTCGGCGATAACGCCAGTGACGACACGCGCCAGAAATTCCGCGTGATGCTGCGTGAGGGCAAGCTCGACGACAAGGAGATCGAACTCCAGGTCCAGGAGAGCGGTGGCGGCGGGCTCCCGACCTTCGACATCCCCGGCATGCCGGGCGCCCAGATGGGCATGCTTAATCTCAACGATATCTTCGGTAAGGCGATGGGCGGCCAGACCAAGGCGCGCAAGATGAAGGTCGGCGACAGCTACGAGATCCTGCTCGCCGAGGAGGCCGACAAGCTGCTCGACGAGGAAACCGTGGTGCGCGACGCGATTGAGACGGTCGAGCAGAACGGCATCGTCTTTATCGACGAGATCGACAAGATCGCGGCGCGCAGCGAACGCCAGGGTGCCGATGTCTCACGCGAAGGTGTGCAGCGTGACCTTCTGCCCCTGATCGAAGGCACCACGGTCGCGACCAAACACGGCTCGGTCAAAACAGACCATGTGCTGTTCATCTGTTCGGGCGCGTTCCATCTTTCCAAGCCTTCCGACCTGTTGCCAGAACTGCAGGGCCGCCTGCCCAACCGGGTAGAGCTCCAGGCGCTCACCCGCGACGACTTCCGCCGCATTCTGACCGAGCCCGAGAACAGCCTGTTGATCCAGTACACCGCCCTGATGGGAACCGAGGAAGTGACGCTGGAGTTTGCCGATGACGCAGTCGATGCGCTGGCCGACCTGGCGACCCAGATCAACGAGGCGGTCGAGAACATCGGTGCGCGACGCCTGCACACCGTGATGGAAAAACTGCTCGAGGAAATCAGCTTCACCGCGCCCGACCGGGGCGGTGAAACCATCGCGATCGACGCTGCCTTCGTCCAGGAACGCGTCGGCGAACTGGCCAAGAACGCGGACCTCTCCCGGTTTATTCTGTAGTCGTTCGAGCTGCCTCACCTCTCGTAAAGCGACCGGTGGTTCCACGCCTCGCCGGTACGGCGGTTGAAGTCGGAGTCGGAATAGGTGCCCAGGGTGTTGAATGGGCACAGGGTGATTTCACCCAGATAGATCTGGCCGGCCTGGGTCCGATAGAAGTCGACGCGGGCAAACGAGATGCGTTGCGCGATGGCCTCTGCGGCTTCCAGCATCAGGGCGAAATCGGGCAGGCTTGTCCGCACCGTGCCGATGTTGCGATCAGCGATCCGGACGGGAATGTGGTTGCCGTCCCGGTCATAGGCGGTCACGCCGCTGCGCAGTGGCGTCTGGCCGTGGAGTTCCACGATGTAGTCGCAGCGGCCGTTGAAGACCTGGAACTTCCATTCCTCGATCGTGTCATCAGCATCGATCGCACGCTCGATGAAAACCTTGCGCGGAAAGGTGTCGTACCACCATTCGCCACGGCGGCTCATCGGGGTGGTTGCGCGCCAGTAAGCAAGCCAGCGGTCAAGCAGGTTCCTGTCCCGGGCATTGAGCGGAAAGGTGAGGCGCAAAAGATCACCCGAACCGTTGTTGAACTTGATGAAATGTTTCCCCGGTGGGATCGCTTCGGGCGGCGGCATATCCAGCTTGCGCGAGCGGCAGAGCACTTCGGGGACCTTCACACGGTCGCGCAGCCCGGGCGGAATGAATGTGCCGACGCCCAGCTTGTTGCCTGTGGCGGGCATTGGCAGATAGCAGAAGAACTTGGACCAGAGCTGTTTTTCCGATTGGAGCACGGGATCGAGCAGCGCGGGCCAACGGCCCTGACCGGTGCGGTAGAGCGCGACCGACCGGCCGGCGACCTGAAGCAGATTGAAGCTGTTGTAATGTTCGATGCCGCGCCGGTAGTTCTTGACGAAGGGTACGGCAAATCAGGAATCCGGACGCGCCATCTCGGCGCTGAGCCAGTCTGCGGCGCGCCGTCTGCCCTCTTCCAGAACCTTGGGGAGGATCCTGATCTTGCCTTCGTCATGCATCCCTGATGCGCTCCATGTGTGGCGCAAGATTATGGCAGGCTGCGTCGTCAGGTCACGGCCGGCTTGAGTCGTTCCGCCACTCCGTCGAAACGGATTGGGTTCATTGTAGATGAACGATTTGACCTGCGAGTTGAAATCATCCTGGCAAATTCGTATGCAAATAAATAAATAATAATGACAAAACTCAAGATCATACGACGATAGATCATAGTGTGAATAATAATTATTCGTAAATGCTGTTCTTGAATTTCAATGCTTCTACATCATATCTCTTGTT
>Ga0233427_10002392_pt1 | contig 17825 bp, 7 predicted proteins | sample SI_118_April2016_5_FD_179885 | JGI IMG/M metagenome (GOLD analysis project Ga0233427, IMG submission 179885) | Seawater microbial communities from Saanich Inlet, British Columbia, Canada - SI_118_April2016_100_MG | ecosystem: Environmental > Aquatic > Marine > Inlet | place: Canada: British...
TGTTAAATAAATATCTGTTACCCACATCTCTTTTTATCCTTTTAACAGTGACGAGTTGTTCAACATTTCCTAGAACTCAAGATTCTACAAATTGGGCAGAAAAAACTTTGAGTCAATTATCTCTCCGGGAAAAAATAGGGCAAATGATGGTCTACCGGATGAACATGCGGTTAAAGGATGTATCTTTAGAAAAGTGGAAAGAAATAAATTCTCTTATAGCATCAGATGGTATTGGGACGATACATCTATGGTATGGTGACGCTAGCAGTTCCATAGCATTGATGAATAAAATGCAAACACTTTCAAAAGTGCCTATTTTATTTGATGCAGACATTGAGTATGGTCTTAATCAAAGATTCCCTTCTGGGACAGACTTACCACCACTTATGGCCATTGCAGCTACTTCGAATACTAACAATGCTTATCAGGTTGGAAAAATAATTGCTAAAGAGGCGCGGGCAGTGGGCGTTCATTGGAATCTCTCTCCTGTGGTTGATGTGAATAATAATCCCTTAAATCCTATTATTAATACGAGATCCTTTGGAGAAAATCCAAACGGCGTTAGCGAATTTGGTTTTTCTCTCATGAAAGGACTCCAAGATCACGGAATGTTGGCGACGGCAAAACATTTTCCCGGCCATGGGGATACAGAAACCGATTCTCATTCTTCTTTGGCCACGATTCCCAGTGATTCAAGCCGCCTATGGTCTGTTGAAATTTTACCCTTTCAAGTCATGTCAGATGCAGGCGTAGATGCTATAATGGTGGCCCATGTTCATGCACCGGATTATCAACCTGAAGCAGATAAACCATCATCAATGTCACCATTTTGGATACAATCTATTCTACGAGAAAAAATTGGTTTCAAAGGTGTTGTAATTACTGATGCAATGAGTATGGGGGGTATATCAAAAAATTATTCTGATGCATTTGCTTTGATAGAAACGATTAAAGCGGGAAGTGACGTCATTATTCAAAACTATAATTTAAAAGGCTCTATAGATACCATTGAAAAAGCTATTAATGATGGAGAAATTTCAATTCATCGAATCAATGGATCGGTATTAAAAATACTAAAAATGAAAGAAAAGGTTGGTCTTCAAAAATCTACTAAAATATCATTAGATAGTTTTCATAATAGTTATAATAAAAATGAGCATAAACAAATTGCCAAACAAATTGCCCAAGAAGCAATAACATGTGTGAAATACGATTCGAATATATTTCCATTTAATACAAATAATCCGGAGACACTTTATGTAATTGATATCTATGATTCCAGAAATAATCATGAAATGTCTAGTGTAACAAAAGGGCTTAAAAAATCAAGGCTCAAAATAAAAACCCTTCAAATTGACGAATCTGATTCAAAAGTTGTTTTAGATGCCATGCTAAATGAAATCCCAGAAAATGCCTTGGTACTGGTAAATGCTTTTGCCAATCCAAAAGCGAGTAAAGATCGGATATTTCTTCCAGAGAATGAGTCAGAATTCCTTCGCACTTTAATGAATAAAACAGATCGTATTGTCCTTGCGAGTCTCGGGACGCCTTATTTGATTCAAGAATTCCCAGGCATCCCGGTTTATCTTTGTGCCTATAAGAATAATTCTGTCATGCAGTCTGCGCTAGTGAATGCATTGCTGGGGAAGAATAAAATATCCGGAAAACTTCCTGTTTCAATTCCAGGGGTAGCAAAGTTTGGAGATGGTTTAGTGGTAGAAAAACAAAAAATTCAAATACAAAAGAATGGAAACTTGCCAGGGCCCAAAATAATTCAGGTGATGCCGGGTGAAATTGGTATAAGTAACAAGAAATTAAATCAATTATTAGAAGAATCAGTTAAGAACGAGGCTTGGCCCGGTGGTGTTTTACTTGCCGCAAAGGATGGAAAAATATTTGCAAAAGAAGCGTTTGGATTTCACACCTATGATAAAAAAAGGGAAACAAGAACAAGTGACATTTTCGATCTAGCATCAATTACAAAAGTGATTTCAACAACTTCTGCTATCATGAAATTAGTCGAAAATGAAAAATTAAATCTCGATGATCCAGTTGTGAAATATTTGCCGGATTTCAAGGGGAAGCAGATTAAGTATTTTGATCAAAAGTCAAAAATCACTATCCGTTACTTAATGACACATACTGCTGGGTTGGCCCCGTTTAAGCAATTTTATTTAATGGAAACAAGTAAAGAAGGGCGATTAGATAGTTTATATAATAGTGAGCCGGAAACAAAGATTGGTGAGAAAGTAGTTTATTCTGATATCGGTCTTATTATGCTAGGGAAATTAGTAGAGAATGTAAGTGGTGTTTCTTTAGATAAATACGTCGACTCACTTATTTTTCAACCTATGGGTATGATATCTACATTTTATAATCCACCAAAAGAAAAATTTCACCGAATTGTTCCAACAGAAATTTCTGACCAATATAGAATAGGGTTAATACATGGAGAAGTCCACGATGAAAATGCCCATAGCATTGGTGGTGTGGCAGGGCATGCTGGCCTTTTCTCTACAGCCCGAGATTTAGCACGATTTTCTCAAATGATGCTGAATAAGGGTATTTATGGTTGGACCAGAATTTTCAAAACAGAAACGGTAAACCTATTTACACAAAGAGCCAATATTGTGGAAGGAAGTTCCCGTTGTTTGGGTTGGGATAGTCCAGATGGTGAAGCATCTGGTGGAGTATATTTAAGCGATAAAAGTTTTGGACACACTGGATATACAGGAACATCCTTATGGATTGATCCGGAGAACCAGATTACAGTTATTTTGCTAACAAATGCGGTTCATCCTAATCGTTCTTGGAAAAAACCAAAATATTTTGACTGGCGACAGCGTATTCATTCTGCGGTTTATGAGACACTAGGATTTAAAGAACAGAATCAAAATTTTCAGTGGCGAAAAAATTGGTAACCTTATTCCCACCATTTCTCAAATAATTTTTATTGCAACCATAATTTTTATACCACTATTTTCTAGAGATGAAATTTATTAGAATCTTAACTTTATTTATCGTTCTTCAATCTTCCCTATTCCCAAGTGTTACAGGCAAAATATCTGGTATAATTACAGATGCTTCGTCCGGTAACCCTCTTATTGGTGCCAATGTAATGCTTGATGGGACATCTCTTGGGGCTGCAACAGACATCGATGGGCACTATAACATTTTAAATATCTCTCCTGGGTTTTATTCGTTGCGTGTTGAGATGATAGGCTATGGTCAAAAAACGGTTACTGATATTCGTGTTGAAATTGATTTAACTGCATTAATCGATGTCGAACTTTCTGTTGAGGCTATTTCGGGCGAAATGGTTGTTGTAAAGGCAAATCAAAAGCTAGTTAAAATTGACGTGGCATCGAGTCAAAAATCAATATCAGCATCACAAATTGCTGAAATGCCTGTCAGTAGTGTTGCTGATGTTGTTGGGCTGTCTGCAGGGGTCTCTGGTTTGTCAGTGAGAGGTGGTAGTTACAATGAAACTCAATTTATGGTTGATGGTCTTGTGATGAATGATGAACGAACGAGTGAACCTACAACGGGAATTCCTTTAAGTGCCATCCAAGATATTTCCTTGCAAACTGGCGGATTTGGTGCAGAATATCGGAATGCTCGATCAGGTGTCATTAATGTTGTAACAAAAGAAGGGTCAAAAGATTCTTATTCTGGCTCGTTAAGTATTCGACAATCACCGGCAACACAAAAACATTTTGGGACATCTCCTTACGATGCTGAATCTTTCTGGTTTAAACCATACTTGGATTCAACTGTTTGTTGGACAGGAACGAACAATGGTTCTTGGGATGAGTATACTCAAAGACAGTATCCATCTTTTGATGGGTGGAACAGTGTTTCTGAACAAACCTTAGCTGATGGTGATTCCAAAAATGATTTATCACCATCAGGCGTTAAAAAATTATTTTCTTGGGAGCATCGAAAAAATGGAGCAATCAAAAATCCTGATGTGAATATTGATGCGGGGTTTGGAGGTCCGGTTCCCTTTGTTTCAACAAAACTAGGTGATCTTCGGTTTTATTTTTCTACTCGGCAAGAAAAAGATATGTACCTTTATGAAGTCAGCAGAAAGGGACTTGAGAAGGAATCGTATTTATTAAAATTAACATCTGACTTAAGTGTTAATTCAAAACTTGTATATACTTTATTTAATGGTCGAGTTGAGGGAACATCCTTATCTCGAGGTGGCGGTACAGCGATTATGAATGATGTTTGGGACCTTGCAAATCAAGTTAATAGGTCAGGATTTACAATGCCGTGGAGGTTATTTACAAATGAATACTGGTCTCCCACTGAAGTGAAAAATTCAATACATGGATTAAAGTTTACAAAGCAAATCGATGGTGATACTTTTTATGATTTATTGGTAAAGTATGATACCAAGGATTATAACACAAACCATGGTGCACGTCGAGATACTATCTCGACTTTTCCTATTTTTGGTGATGGAGAAGATACTTGGTATGCAGATGAAGCTCCCAATGGTTTTTTTGGAGGGCCTCTTTTCAGTGTAGAGGGAAGGCTTGCATTTGGTGGAGCAGTTAGTACTGCTAGGGACTTTAGCCATGTGAAAACGTTTACGCTAAAAGGTAACTACACAACTCAGTTAAATAATGTAAATCAATTAAAATTTGGTGGAGAATTAATCTACTCTGGGCTCGAATTAAAATATGGGTCACAAAATGAATTTTTACCTAGCGGTAATTATTGGTCAACGATGGATGTGGCCCCGTATCGTTTATCATTTTACGGCCAAGATAAATTGGAATTTAAAGGACTTATTGCCATCCTTGGATTAAACCTAGACGTAATTAATCCAAATCATGCCTGGTATGACATTGACGTCTATAATGATGATTTTTATTCATCTAATTACACTAGTGATTCAGAAGCTGATTTTGAGCAAACAAACGTTGACCCGCAAATTGAGTTAAGTCCGCGATTAGCATTATCTCATCCTATAACTGAAACATCTAAATTATATTTTAATTATGGACACTACCAACAAATGCCTATTGCTGAATCATTATATCGTGTTAGACGAGGATTTAGTGAAGAAGTGCTTACCATAGGTGACCCAAACCTTCCTATGGCTAAAACGATCGCTTATGAAATTGGATTCGACCAATCTTTTAATGAAAGTTATTTAATTAGATTATCTGCTTACTATAAAGACATCGCTGACCAACAAAATTATACACGATTTATCAGTGCAAATAGTAAAGTAAACTATTCAAGGTTAACATCAAATAGCTACGAGGACATTCGTGGATTTGAATTGGAGTTATCACGAATCCGTGGTCGTTGGGTTACTGGATTTGTGAATTATGAATATCGAGTAAATACATCTGGTTACTTTGGTTTAGGATATTATTATGAGAATCCAGCAGATCAGCGGAATTATGAGCTGAATAATCCTAAACAATATAAACCAAGGCCTATTCCTAGAATGAAGTCTGTTATTGACGTTCATACACCAGTTGATTTCGGACCTAAATTATTAAATCAGCGAATACTGGCAGATTGGCATTTAAACATAATTAGTAAGTGGTCTGCTGGCTCATGGTTTACTTATAATCCAAACAATGTTTCAGGAATTGAGTATAATGTTCAATATCGAAATAATTATAATATTGATTTGAAATTTTCTAAAATTTTTCAAATGGGTAAGGTGAATTTGAAAATCTATGCTGATTTATACAATGCAATGAATGTGAAGACTTTTTCCGGATATGGTTTTGAAGATGGGTTTGACTATAATTACTACATGCAATCCTTGCACATGAATGAAGATATTTCAGGAGAATTAGGGTATAATTACTTTGATGGTAATGATATGCCTGGAGATGTACGAAAAGATGGAACAGAGTTTGTTCCTTTTGAGTGGATATCTGATGTAACACAATTATCATCCCCAAGCGAAAGGCCCATTTATTTTGATTCAGCATCAGACTCATTTGTACAGTGGACTGAAGAAGAAGGATGGGCTGCAGTAAATCAATCATTATATGATGATGTGATCGCAAATAAGCAATATATAGATATGCCTAACCTATCTCATTATATTTTTCTAAATCCTCGTGATATCTTTATTGGAATAAATATTAGTTATGATTTTTAAACGATTATTTTTTATTAGTTTATTTTTATACACGATTAATTTTGCTCAAGAAGTGAAGTGGATGGCAATTGGTGATCTTCATAATTGGTATTCAGCTGCAGGGTGTGAAATTGAAGTTGGTAGAACAGGACAAGTATCAGATCAGCAAGATGGCCTGCGTTATCCAGCTTTTTATCGAGTACAAGACAACCAAGCTGCAAAAGGTCTTTGGTTAGGTGCGACGAATTTTCATGATCCCATCGTATCTAAAGATTATGAATATAAAGTTGTGCATGCGGGGCCTAGGCATTTGGATATTGAGAATGAAACTATACCAAAGGAAATTTCTTTGCATGGTAGGTATGGTCACCCCAATGTTTTTGTTGATGGTGATCCGGCAACTAATCTTCAATATCTTGATAATGTTGATGAAGTTGATCCGGATTTGCCAGCTGATAGGAAAATTTATAATGTTGTCCAAACGTCCATTGGTGTTGAAATGCAAAGAACCATTTATGCATTTTCTCATCCTGAACACCAGAATTATCATATCCAAGAATATGTATTTACAAATAATGGCTGCTACGATGCAGATTGTAATACGAGCTACGAGCAGACCCTTGAAGGGTTTCAAGTCTATTTACAGTATAGATACGCTATTAGCAGGGAAGGTATGGTCTATGATGGGGGCTGGTTACCCCAGAGCGCAGCATGGGGTCATAATACAATGAATGATGTTATCGGAGAAAATCCAGATGCACCCTCAGGAAATGATCAATACTACGATGATGGGGAAATCATTCGAGGCTTGTTCTCTTGGCAAGGGTATCACTCAGATGCCAGTTTTGATAATATTGGTGGCCCAAATTCACCAGGTGAAGGTCACTTAGGTGCTGCTCAATTTGTAGGTGTTACAACCCTCCATGCTGATACAAGCCCTGCTGATAATACCAATGATTTAAATCAGCCAAGTACAACTTGGTTCATTACTTCGGATGATCCTTCTACATCTGGTAATGATCAATATAATGAAACAAAGTCAAGGAAAGAGTATAATCAATATATGTCTGTAGGACACCCTGAACAATCCCAAGCAGAAGTGGTTGGAACGGGCTATGCCAATCAATTTGCAGATCCAAGAGCTGGTTCAAATCCTGGTGGAACGTCTCAAGGAATTGGCTTTGGTCCCTATACCTTAGCACCGGGCGAAAGTATTAGAATTGTTCTTGCTGAAGGTGCAGCAGGTTTAAGCCGCGAAATGTGTTATCTTGTTGGCCAAAATTGGAAGAATGATATCCATACAGGAGATATGCCGGCACCATCATCCTTGAATACATGGATGATGGAGCATTACAATGGTGGGTCTGGAAAAAATGAATATAAAAATGCGTGGGTTTTTACAGGTGCAGACTCCATTGTAAAAACATTTAAAAAAGCAAAAGAAACATTCGATTTGATGGAGTCAGGGCAAACATTGCCGTTTCCACCTCGACCGCCAGCTATTTTCACAGTAACATCAGGTGGTGATCGAATTACAATTGACTGGTCAGCTGAATCTGAATCTGAGCCTGGAATGGACGGGTATAATCTATATCGGTTAAAATTTAAACCAGATACATCCTTATTTTATTATGATTTAGCTAATGGCAACATTGTGGACCTAGATGAATCTATTGCTTCAATTTGGACTTTAGATCCTGGCATTGGTTCTTATGAAGATTTAACTCCTGAACGAGGATTTGATTATTACTATTTTTTGGAAGCATTTGATAATGGTACAAACGATAATATTGTTTTAAATAGTAGCAAATTTTATACACTGACTAATAAAGCAGCTTTCCTTAAACGTCCACCTGGAACAAGCTACAGTGATATTCGTATAGTACCAAATCCCTTCCACATATCCGCCAGAGACTTACAATATGGAGTGAGCGCACCTGATCGATTGATGTTTTTAAATATCCCTGCTAAATGTACTATCCGAATATTTACAGAAAGGGGTGACTTGGTTGATACAATTGAGCATACAGATGGAAGTGGGGATGAAGCTTGGAATTCAATTACTTCATCAAGGCAGATTATTGTTAGTGGACTTTATATTGCACATTTTGATATGGGATCAGAAGGATCTGAAATTCGTAAATTCACAGTAATAAGATAGCGGTATGAATAAAAATAATTACAAACTAAATCTCACACTTATGGCGCTGATAATAATTGGTTGCGATGATTTAACAAAAGATTATCAGAGTAATGAAAAATATCCATTGGCAATTGATAATACAATTTGCGAAATATTAAATGAAAAGGAATCAAATACAGTCATCACTTTTACCCCAGATTCTCTCTCTATGATTGCAATTTATGATAGTTTGATTACTGACACAGTGTCTTTTGCAGTTCTCAGTAATTCAAATAATTGGAAAATTCCTATTGATTCATTAACCTATTTTATGGTCTATGCACCTCAAACTGCAGATTCTTATTATGTGGCTTTAAACTCATCAAGTGAATTTGGTTTATTTTCCGCAAGTGGTGAAGAAGTAATGCCAGACCAGACAATTTCATCTATGGTAAATATTGCAGGTTGTTCCGATATAAGAGTTAGGTATACATATTCATCCTTGAATGGCGTTTATTTAGCCCGACTGGTGAATTCAAATGTTTCATCAGTTAAAATGGTATTTATGAATTCAAATTCTATACCTGCTGCAGGATTTTCTGTTTCACCTGTATTAGCTGCGGTTGGTGACACACTCACTTTTTCCGAATCTTCATCAAGTGGATCTTATCCAATTGTTATCTTTTCATGGGATTTTGATGATGGGACTTCAAGCGATGATTCATCTATTGTAGAACATGTTTATTCAGATTCTGGCTCTTTTTCACCTTCATTGACTGTCTCTGATGGATATTTATCCCATTCAGTCACTCAAACCAGCTTGATTACAATTAGTGGCGGGAGTGAAGAATAATGAAAAATATAAAATACATATTCACCTTTGTTTTAATAGTTACTATATCATTTGGATCTGAAAATAAAAAATTGGCTCAAACTGGGTTTCAATTTTTAAGTGTTTCAGCAGATGCAAGAGGCGGAGGAATGGGAGATGCAATGACTACTATTTTTGGTAATTCATCTTCTTTATTCTTTAATCCTGCTGGAATGTCTAGACAAAAACAATTAATTGATTTTAATTTTAGCTCAAACGAATGGATTGCAGATATTTCTTATGAAGCATTCAGTATGTCAGTTAGCCCGAAAAATGGTTTATATGGTGTTTTTGGGTTCACCATGCTGAATGTGGATTATGGAGAATTACAAGGGACGATGGTCTGGGATAATGAACAGGGTTTCATTGATACAGAAATATTTAAACCAACAGCTCTCTCACTTGGGTTTGGGTATGGCCGCGCATTATCGGAAAATTTTTCTGTGGGTGCCCATGTAAAAAAAGCGTATCAAAACCTAGGGTATAATGTTGTCCCAGCAACAGATACATCAAAAATTGTCCAAAAAAATACTGCTGATGCCATTGCTTTTGATTTTGGTACTATTTATGAAACAGATTGGCATGGCTTTTCATTTGGAATGTCTGTTCGAAATTTTAGTGATGAAACTCAATTTTCATATGATGGATTTCAACTCCCATTAACATTTCGAATTGGTGGGTCATTGGAACTGCTTGGTTTCACACCTCTAGCTGACAAATCTCAATCGTTAGTGTTGGCATTAGAGGCACTTCATCCACGATCATACCCAGAAAGAATGAATATTGGATTGGAATATTCATTTATGAGGATAGCAAACCTCAGAATGGGCTATTTATATAATTATGATGAACGAGGCCTTACCTATGGCGGTGGAGTGAAAATTGGTCCCCTTTCTATCGATTATGCTTTAACTCCCTTTGGAATTTTTGACAACGTCAGTAGAGTAAGTATTGGAATTGCAAAATGAAGAATGCACTTAATATAAATCAAAATATATCCATTGGGCTTTTATTAATAATATTTTCTTGTGAAGATCCAAACTATCCAAATGATGTTTGGGATGAAGAAGATATAGGAAATGCAACACCAATAGTCACTGGGGTTGTCCCAGCAGATGGAGCATTTGCAGGAATTGATACAATCATTATTTCAGGTCAATATTTTTCACTTTCTTTTTCTGAAAATCTTGTTTATTTCAATGGCATGTTAGGGAATGTAGTTAATGCAACATCAACTGCATTATCAGTCGTTCCTCCAAATCTGGTTAGCGATAGTGTCACGGTTAAAGTAGCAGTACAAGGTGCATTCGTATTTGGTGAACTTGATGGTTTCTACCGGTTGACTGCCGCTGTTCAGGAATATGGCCCTTTTGATCAGTTTACTGATATTTACTCCTTAGATTTGGATTTAAGTGAAAATCTATATGTGTCAATGGATGGTTCTCCTAATGCAGAATTTTGGATGGTGAATTCAGATGGAGATTCATCAGTATGGTCTGGCGCGTTGGCCAAGGGAGCTGGAATGAAAATTGGCCCTACAGGAAGTATTTATTATGTGAACTTTCAACGATATCTTTACAAAGATGAACAAAATACTCCAAAAGAGAATACTGAAATATTTAAACGATTAAATGGAAATGCCACAGATCTGGATTTTGATGCGAATGGAAACCTTTTTGTCGGTGGAACGGGTTCTGTAATTGATGTCGTCAATATTTATGATGAAGGAGGGATTACATCAGGTGTAACTGAAGTGAAAGACTTGGGAGATCTTAATGTGGTTAATCTAAGAGTATATGGAGATCATGTCTATATTCTAACTTCGAACACAACTTCTGAAAAAGTTATTTATAGATTACCAATTTTAGATACAGCTGGCACCTTGGGTGATTTAGAAGTTGTTTATGATTGGTCTGTAAATATTATTGATGCAACAGCATTATGTTTTACACTAACATCATCTGGCGATTTATTAATAGGATCTGATTCTGAAACTGACCCGCTTGTTTTGGTTAAAGATGGGGTAGCTTCCGGATTCTATTCTTCTGTTCTTGTTCCCCCGATTAGTTATATGGCTTGGGGTAATGCTGAATTTCTCTATTTAATTAATAAAACTGATGAGACAAATAGAGTACAGAAAATTGATACAAGGATGGATGGTGCAGGCTATTATGGTCGGCCGTGATTGATGACTCTCTTTCATGTCGATAATTATTCGATCCCTTAAACTTAACTTATTACTTTTTTTCTTTTTTTATAATTTATTATTTCCCGGCACGACGGGGAAAATATCTGGCATTGTTCGTAATATTGAAACTGAAGACCCATTAATCGGTGTTAATGTTGCTCTCGTTAGTACTCCTTTCGGTGCTGTTACTGATGAGACTGGTAGGTTTACACTCCTGAATATTCCACCTGGTAATTATCAAATCCAAGCCAGTATGATGGGGTACTCAAAATATTTGATCAATGATTTAAGTGTGGGTATTGATCAAACAACTCAAATCAATATTCCAATGTCTCAAGAGTCTATTAAAATGAAAGAAGTCATTGTTCAAGCGAGTAAACCCATTATTCAATTGGATATTTCTAATAGCCAGTTTAATGTTAGTTCAGATGAAATAATATCATTACCAATAGATGAAATATCTGATATTCTTGACTTACAAGCAGGTGTGAATGGTTTAAGTATTAGAGGCGGGGGCACAAGAGAATCTTTATTTCGTGTTGATGGATTTTCTTATAACGATGAAAGATCTAATATTCCATACACATCTATTCCAATCGGAATTATTAAAGAAATTCAAGTTCAAACAGGTGGCTTTAATGCAGAATATGGGAATATTCGTTCTGGAGTCATAAATGTTGTTTTGGCTGAAGGTGATAAAAATAAGGTTCATGGTGGAATTACTTTCAGACATAGTCCCCCTACCCAGAAACATTTTGGCAATTCATTGTATTCAAGTGATTCATATTTTTTCCGTCCATTTCTAGATAATAATGTTTCTTGGGTTGGTACTGAAAATGGGAATTGGGATGCATACACAAGACGACAATATCCTTCTTTTGAAGGGTGGAATGCTGTTGCAGATGCAACATTACAGGACGATGACCCTTCTAATGATCTTACACCTGCGAGTGCACAACAAATTTTCAAATGGCAACACAGGCGTAATGGTATTATCCAACATCCTGATGAAAATATGGATTTATTTGTTTCAGGTCCAGTCCCCTTTGTATCGGAACTGGCAGGGAATCTTCGCTTTCTATTTAGTTATCGCAAAGAAAATGAAGCATTTATTTTTCCATTATCCTATAAAGATTTTAAAGATAATTCTTGGTTGCTAAAGCTCACATCTGATTTCACAAAAAAAACTAAGATCAATTTTTCTCTTCAAAAGGGGCAGATTCAATCTGTTTCCCCATATTCTTGGAAAACAACTCCAACGGGAACTTATTTACGCACATCTTATGAAGTAGCAAATCTCCTGAATGGTTCTTCTGGTAATAGCATGTTATTTATGCCGGGTTATTACTCTCCTACCTTAATAAATAGATCAATTATTGGGATCAATTTGACTCACATGTTTTCTGAAAAAAAGTACCTAGAATTTTCCATCCAATATCAGTCTAATGATTATAATACTTTTCAAATGGAATTAAGGGATACAACAAAAACATATAAAATTATTCCCGGTTCGAATGAATTAAAATTAGATGAGGCTCCATTTGGATATTGGGGATATGCTGAGACAGGTATTGATGGTATGGGGATTGGTGGTTGGATGAATCTTGGAAGAGATGAATCAGTTAATTCAACCACAATTATTGATGTTGATTACATTAGCCAAATTGGAAATAATCACCATATTAAAAGTGGTGTAGGTGCTATACTCAATTCATTTAAAATAAGGTCTTTCACAGAAAGTCCCAGCATGTCTACTTGGAATCGATCAATGATTTATGACACTTCGCCATATAGATTATTTGCATATATTCAAGATAAAATTGAGTATAAAGGATTCATTTCAAATATTGGAATCCGCAGTGATATCTCCAGCGGGAATTCGGATATTTATGATTTAGGCGAATATGATGATTATTTCAAACAGGGGAATGGCCACGATATTGAAGAAAATGTACCGTCCGCAATATCAAAACCCATTCATGCAATTAGTCCGAGACTAGGGATTTCTCATCCTATCACAGATAAATCAAAATTATATTTTAATTATGGACATTTTTATTCTGAACCTTCGTCATCTTATCGTTTCAGATTACAAAGGGAAAGTAATGGGTTAGTGACTCATATTGGTGACCCTGGAATGGAATTTGAAAAAACCATTGCTTATGAAACAGGGTATTCATCAGATTTATTAGGACGCTTGTTATTGAATGTGGCTTTGTATTATAAGGATATTACCAATCAACCGGGATGGGTTTATTATCAAAATATGAATGGGACGGTTCAAGTTAATCGAATTGAGAGTAATAATTATGAAGATATTCGAGGTCTTGAGATTACCTTAAATAAAAAATTGGGTAATTGGATAACGGGTATGGTGAATTATACCTACCAAGTTGAATCTTCAGGATATTTTGGATTATTAAAACAATTCCAAGATCCAAATGTGCAGCGAGATTATGAGAGTTTAAATCAATATCAGTCAAAACCACGGCCCAGACCTTATTTAAAAGCTGTTGCTCATATTAGATCACCAAATAATTTTGGTCCTAAAATTTTTGGTCAATCCGTTTTTGGCAATTGGGCATCCAGTTTCATATATAAATATAATTCCGGTGGATTTGAAACATATAATCCACAAAACCTGCCTGGCGTGTCAAATAATATTCAGTGGAAAGATAATTATACTACGGATGCACGTTTTTCAAAAAAAATACAATTAAAAGAAACAACACTTGAATTTTTATTAGATGTAAAAAATTTATTTAATAATAAGTTTATTAGCTATGCGGGGTTTGCAGATTATTATGATTATATCGATTATTTAGAATCATTGAGATTCTCATGGGAAGAAGGAAAGGAGAGGGGAGATGATAGAATTGGCGAATACAGAGCTTGGGATATTGATTATCAGCCATATGAACCTGAAGATTGGCAAAATCCAACAGCAGAAGAGCAAGAGATACTAGACTCAAAAGCTTATATTGATATGCCAAATATCCGATCGGTAAGTTTTCTCAATCCACGTGATATTTACTTTGGAATATCAGTGTATTTTTAAATGTCAAATTCTAATTTATTACGAATATTTTTTATAATTTTACCAATTCTGGTTTCTAGTCGAGTTGATGAAACATTAAAACGGTATATTAAGGTTGGTTCTCTACAAAGTCACTTTTCTGCCTATGGAAGTGAGAGAGCTTGGAATAATACCTACTATGAGGGCCTTATCTGGCCTGCGGATTATTTATACCAAGATAATTCTGTTATTAAAAGGACTTGGATTGCCACTAAAAATTTTACAGATGATCAAGGGTATTTATGGGGTCACTATGGGGTGTACCTGCTTCTCAGTGATAACCAGGTTGGGACAAGTATTTTTCCAATGGAATTATATCAGATTGCAAAATTTATGCCACCCACTGTTTATGTTGATGGTACCGATATTAATAGTTTCTATAATGCTCAAATAGATTCAGTTAATAGTGAAATTCCTTCTGATAGAATTGTTGTAAACAGGGTGAATACATCTATGGGGTTAACTATGGAACGGCGTATTTTTGCTTTTAGTCAGCAATATCATGATAATTATTTTATTAAAGTATTTACATTTACCAATACAGGAAATACGGATTGGGATGATGAAATTGAACTCACCAGTGATTTAGATGGTGTCGTGGCTGGCTGGGGTACTCGCTACAGTTTACCAAGAGAAACCGGTAACCGATTGGATGGTCAACAATCTTGGGGGAAAAACTCTTGGGTTACCATTCGTGGGGAAGATTATGCGGATAATTATTTAATGCCTATTACTGAAGATGACCCTAGCCCTCAATGGCTAAGGTCTGTATTTCAATGGTATGGTCGCTCTGCAACTGTTTCACAGGTAAATACAATTGGGGGACCTTATTATCAAGGAAATGGCCGATTAATGTCTCCGCACCATGCTGGCATGGGAGTAATTCATGTTGATATGGATTGGGGTGATTCCACAAATGATATTCATCAACCTTTATTTATGGGGTGGCACGCAGGTGATACCTATCCATCCATTGGTAGTTTGTCCCCATCTGCAGAACCATCTATGGCAAATCTTTACGATATGTTATCCGGAATACCTTTTCTGGGCTTAGGTGGTGCAGAACGTATTGATGAAATAGCTATGGGAGACCCATCCTCAGACACGTACTTGAACCACAATATAAAACCATTTGATATGCACAATGATGCAGGAGGAATGAATGCAATGGTGACTTATGGTCCATTTGATATTCCGCATGGAGAAAGTGTGACGATTGTTGAAGTGGAAGGCATTAATGGAATTAACCGCACAATGTGTGAAGAAATAGGACTTGAGTGGGATAAAGGTAGTCCTCCATTTATTTTACCTGATGGGTCTGAAACTGCCAATAAGGATATATTTAAAAATTCCTGGGTTTTTACGGGTAAAGATTCAATTTTGAAGACATTTGGACGAGCCTATAGGAATTATAATTCTGGATTTCAAATTCCATCTCCACCTTTACCACCACCATTATTTGATGTACAATCTGGCGGTGATAGAATATTTTTAAAGTGGGAACCAAGTGGAACAGAATTTGAGTCATCTTTTTCGGGATATGAAATTTGGAGAGCACCGGGAAAAGCTGACACCATCTATACTCAAGTCTATTCTGGTGCAAAAGGGACGTATTCATTTGATGATCTCACAGCGAAAAGAGGAATTTCTTATTATTATTATATTCAATCTGTGTCAAATGGTTCAAATAACCAATCCGGCGAACTCAACCCAACAGGACCTTTAAAGAGCAGCCGTTTCTATACAAAAACATCAAAGCCAGCTTATCTTAGAAGGAAATCCGGGGATGCCCTTAGAGATATAAGGATTGTTCCTAATCCGTATCATATCGCAGCAAAGGATTATCAATATACTGGTGAAAAAGATAAAATAATGTTTCTGAATATTCCTGGACAATGTGACATAAGAGTTTTTACCGAAAGAGGTGATCTTATCCATCATATTTCCCATAATGACGGTAGCGGGGACGAGGCTTGGAACTTGGTAACATCGGGACGACAAGTTGTAGCTCCCGGAATATATTTAGCTCATATATTGGTATCATCAAACATCCTATCAATAGACCAGGAAAACGTTATAATTCGCAAGGGGGATAGTAGAGTTTTAAAGTTTGCTGTTATTCGGTAAAATTGTCTATTACACTATATTAGCATTTGAAAAAACTTTTCAATTTTTACTTGAAAAATATGGAAAAGTTTGGTATTCTCACCGTTCATAATTGTACTATAATATGTAGCACAATTTTCTTATCATAAACGAAACAAAGGAGAACATAATGAATAAAAAGTTATTTACTACATTATGTGTATTTATCATGTCTCTTGGTTTTGTCAAAGCGGAATGGACATACAGTTCCACTCTTTTGGATTTGGGTGACACCTTAGGTGGTGTTGTTCATGGATCTGACGGTGCTTGGCAGAACTCTCCCCACGGTGTAGCAGTTGCTCCTGACGGTAACGTCTGGGTCAATATCTACGGTGGAAATGGAGAAATGGAAGTATTGGCGAATGGAGATACGGTTCACTGGAAAGGAATCTATGTATTAGATCCTGCATCAGGCGAGCATGTTAGCTTTTCACCTATTGAAACTTTAACTTTTCCAGACGGGACAATAGACTCGTTAACCGCAGAGAGCGCAACTTCAGGCGGTGGACGTGGTATAGAAATTGATGGTGATGGCAACATCCTTAGTTCACATTACAAATCACTTTATAAGATTAATTACATGACTGGTGAAGGTATGGCAATGTATGTAAGTCCAAATGGATCTATTACAGATGCTGTAACCGATGATAATGGCAACACATATGTTGGTAATGTTGGTGCTGATAATCCAGTAGTTGTACTGGATTCAGATCTGAGCTATGTCGGTAATGCAATTGATACGGTTCGTAATATCAATCGTGCTTTAGAAGTCTCAGCTAATGGTGAAGATCTATATATTGGTTCCACTTGGAATGGTATGGGGATTTCCCACTTTAATAGTAGTGTACCTGGTGTCATACAGCATGCACCTGTGGATACTTTTGGAGTATTCTATGATGTGCCAGCTTGTTTTGATGAGATCAGCAGTGCAATTGCTGACAGTGCTTATATGCCATGGTGCGAAGATGAAGACGCTCCTGACACTGTTATGGCATTAACACATATGTGGGCAAGTTCATTGGACTTTGATCCTGATGGTAATCTCTTGGTTGGTTGTGTGACAGCTGCCTGGGGAGGCCCTACTGGTGGTGCAAATTGGTTATTTGATCCAGCAGATACAGAAGAACCATTTGATATAGCCGGTAACTGGCACGACTGGGAGGGCACTGGTGAAGGAGTCACTGATGGTCCCCGTGGAGCTGCCTGGGATGCAGACGGTGATCTCTACCTTGCTGATTTTTACAGCAATGGTGTATTTCACCATTCATATGAAGAAGATGATGGCTTCGATATTGATGAACC
>Ga0233427_10002393_pt1 | contig 17821 bp, 16 predicted proteins | sample SI_118_April2016_5_FD_179885 | JGI IMG/M metagenome (GOLD analysis project Ga0233427, IMG submission 179885) | Seawater microbial communities from Saanich Inlet, British Columbia, Canada - SI_118_April2016_100_MG | ecosystem: Environmental > Aquatic > Marine > Inlet | place: Canada: British...
CTTTAACAAAGAAAAAAGCTTCACTTGATGGTGTAAATCTAGAGATGAACTAGGCTCATCCAAAAGCAAAAACTTTGGACTTTCGGCAAGCACAGAGGCGACCAGCACCCGCTGGTATTCTCCGCCTGATATTTCATTTAGGTTACGATCAGCGAGATGCGCGATATCAAGTTGAGTTAAAATTTTATTGAGGTCGGGTGTCGCCGAAAGCCTTGCGCCTAACTCTACAAGCTGCCGAACTGTAAATTGTTGGCTTGGGAAAACGGACTGCGGCAAAAAAGAAACACGAGACGGAGCATTGACGGCGCCCGACTGTGGCGTGAGCAAACCACACAAACACCGCAATAAAGTGCTTTTGCCACTTCCGTTTGCGCCCACAATAAAGTGCAATTCTCCACTAACCATGGTGAAATCAACGTCACTAAGGGTTGGGAGTGAATTGGGGTACGCAAAACACAGGCGTTCGGCTCGCAATGTCATTGCCATATTTTGCCAACACCCGATAAGTAAAACAGTCGCTATGATAAAATTTAGAAACATGAGCGACCACCACCCCAACCAGCTTCGCGCTCGCATCACTGAAGCGCAAGCAACCTTTGCTGCACTTGACGACTCTTTTGTAGAGATTGTTGAAGACGCAGCGGCATGCGCCATTGAGTCATTAAAAAATGGCGGGGCAATTTATTTTGTTGGCAACGGAGGATCGGCTGCCGATGCCCAACATTGGGCTGCTGAATTAGTGGGAAGGTATTTGTGCGAGCGTCAGCCACTAAATGCTCACGCCTTAACCACAAATTCAAGCACCTACACTGCTTTAGTAAATGATTACCCAGCAGCAGAGGTTTTTGAGCGTCAAGTCTTGGCTCACGTCCGCACCAACGACACTCTTTTTGCCATTTCAACTAGTGGCAATAGTGAAAATATTTTGCGCGCAGTTGACGCCGCCGAAAAGCTTGGCGCCAAAGTGGTTGGCGTTACCGGGAAAGATGGTGGCAAACTAGCGGAGCAATGCGAGTTGTGCTTCATTGCCCCAAGCGACGACACGCCGCGCATTCAAGAGGCGCATTTGTTTTTCGGACACAGCCTATGCGAACTTATTGAACAGGCTTTTGCTGTCGAATAATTTCTGAAAGTAGGTGCACGGTTTCAATCATTTTTGGCCCAGGCATTAATGCTTGTGGGGAAAAAACATTATGCACTTGCCTGCCACGCACAGCCTCTAAACTAGAAAAGTTATTTAGCCAATCTTCGACTGCTGATTTCTCGCCACCAACAAAGTGCAATTCGAAAATAAACTGAGGATTAAGTTGCGGCAAAAGCTCTTCCTGTAAATAAACATAATCGCTTTTATCGGTAATTACGTTAGTCCCTCCGGCGGCAACCAGCAACTCGCTTAAAAAACTGTGTTGAGCAGCGACAAGTAGATCCGCGATTTGGTGATTTTTTCGACTTAGCACCATTAAGCATTTCGGCTTTAGACCAGAGGATGGGATGTCAGCGAGGTCTTTGTCGAATTGCTCCACAAGAGCAGCAGCCCTTTGTTTTTGATTAAAGTGCATTCCAAGCCACAAAACCTCATTGCGCCAGCCCGAAACGCTGTCGGTATTAAAGGATTTAAAAAAAATACTATTCTGGTCACAATACTTCTTAAGAACGTCTTGCCTGCCTTGCACCAGAACAACATTCGGGCGAATTTCAGCAATGCGCTCTAGAGATGGGGAGCCGAGGTCACCAATTCGCGGTAGCGGGGAAAACTCATCTACCGCGCACCACTCTGACACGCCCACGACGCTGTCTCCACAACCCAGCGCTGAGAGGTTAGCCGCGGTTGACGGCGCAATTGTGACCACCCTTAATTTCGCGGAAGGAAAAGCTACAACCACTTCTTTTTGGCACCCAAACAAAAGAAGAGTTATTAAAGCAAGTGGGGCAGAGAAGCGCACATATATATTATGCATACAATGAACATCGATTGCCTTAGTAGTTTGCGCGGATGTGGTGGAGCCGGGTTCCCTACGGCCTTCAAGTGGCAGGCTGTGCGCGACGCCAACAACAGCGACAGTAAGGTAATTATTTGCAATGCCGATGAGGGCGAGCCAGGCACTTTTAAAGACGGTTGGCTTTTTGATAACCATTGTGAAGCAGTAATTAATGGCATGCGCCGCGCAGCAGAATATGTCGGCGCACAACGCGGGTTTATTTACTTGCGCCCCGAATATTCAATTCAGCGCGAGCTGATTGTCCACCAAATAGAAGCGATGGTGGCCGACAAACTACTCTCGCCGCAGTCGGGGCGCATTTTTCAAGCAACCTGTTTTCCAGGGCGCCCAGCGCATTTAAGTAATGACGGGCTTAATTTGATTGAGCTGTCATCTCTTGATTGGTTTGTAAAGCATGGGTCACAAGATCTTATTGGAGAAACTCAAGAGACCGGGGGCCTACTACACCATTCCCAGGCGGAGCATCCGCTGCCAATTAATGAAAAAGTCGAAACAGGATTTTGCTTAGATATTTGTATTGGCGGAGGAGCATACATTTGTGGTGAAGAGACGGCGCTCTTAGAAAGCATGGAGGGGAAGCGTCCTCAGCCGCGGCATAAGCCACCATTCCCCACGACCAATGGCTTGTGGGGATTGCCGACGCTGGTTAACAATGTTGAAACGTTTTGGTGGGCCGAGCGTTTATTGAGTGGCGAATGGACTAAACCCGCAGAGAGGTTGTTTTCTATTTCAGGGGATGTCCGCAATCCAGGGGTTTATCAAGCCCCATTAGGCACAAGCGCCCGGGAGCTAATTGATGATTATGCCGGCGGAACGACCGGCGATGAGCCAAGTTGTTGGGTGCCTGGAGGGGCGGCAACAGGTGTTTTGCCGCCCGCGCTTCTTGACTGCCGAATGGATAACGACAGTCTTAAAGAACATGGAACCGCTCTTGGCACGGCAGCACTAACGGTTTATTGTCAGCAGTCAGCACTAGAGGTATCTGCAAAAACAATGCGCTTTTTTGCTCAAGAGTCGTGCTCGCAATGCACTCCGTGTCGAATTGGTTGCGCAGAATTTTCCGATTACTTACACGACGATAATCATCATTGGCCTCATGCCGGACCAATCGACGACTGGCTGCAAGCAATGCAGTTGGGCTCGATCTGCGGGCTGGGGTTTACGGCGCCGCTAATAATTCGCCAATTGCAAAAACACTTTGGTTTTGAGGTGGTGGGCGTTGAATAACACTTTGATGATAAACGGTAAGCAGGTAGAGGTGTTGCCGGGCAAGTCGCTGCTTGACGCATGCGCCTCGCTTGGTATTGACATCCCAATTGCTTGCCATGACGAGCACCTCGAAGCTTATGGCGGATGTCGCACATGTTTAGTGAGTCTAGAGGGCGCTCCGCGTCCGGTGCCAGCGTGTAAAACGCTTACAGCTCCAAACATGGTTATCGAAACCTCAAACCAAGAGCTAGACTCTGTTCGCGCTACTGTTAACGAAATGCTCGAGTGCGATTCGCGGTCCGCTCTCAACAGCTGGAGTGACGGCAATAGATTTATTGGATACGATCCACAGCAGTGCATTATGTGTGATCGCTGTGTTCGATATTGCGACGAGGTGATGCAATGCAGCGCCTTAGAGCATGTTGGCCAGGGCATCGAGGCTTTTATTCAGCCAACCCAAGGCCAGTCATTTCTGGACACCACCTGTGAATTGTGTGGTGGATGTGTGAGCACATGCCCGACCGATGCCCTTTATAGCAAACAAAGCCTCGCTGCCCTTAAAGAAAACAGTGCCGATGTCTTGGCTAGTACGCGCACGGTTTGTAATTACTGCGGCGTTGGCTGTGTAATAGATATTGAGTCACAGGGCGACACGATTATTAATATTGAAGCGGAGCAAGGCGTAGGCCCTAATGACGGCCACCTATGTACAAAAGGAAGGTTTGCTTGGCAATTTGTTAATCACCCTCAGCGCCTTACCCAACCTTTAGTGCGTGACCCACAGAGTGGGGAATTGATAGAAACAAGTTGGGATAAAGCACTTGCGGCGGCGGCTTCAAAAATTAGCGAAATCAAAAAAGAGCACGGCCCAGACAGCTTGGCGTTTTTGGCATCGTCGCGCTGCACCAATGAAGACGTTTACTCTTTACAAAAATTAGCGCGCGCCGTTGTTGGCACCAATAATGTTCATTCGTGTGCTGCAACCTGACACGCCCCAACAGTTTATGGTCTGGTCAGATCGTTGGGCGCCGGTGCAATGACAAACTCAATTGCAGAAATAGAAAAAAGCGAATGCATGTTGGTTGTTGGCAGCAACACCACCGAGGCGCACCCAGTTCTTGCGTTGCGAATGAAAAAAGCGATGCGCAATGGCTCTAAGTTGTTGGTCGTAGATCCGCGGAAAACATGGCTTGCGGAACGCGCCGACGTGCACTTGCAAATAAAACCAGGCACCGACATTCCGCTGATGAATGCTATTGCTAATATTATCATTGAAGAAGATTTACATAATCAACAGTATGTCGAACATCTCACCGAAGGCTTCGACGAAATGCGCGAGGCAATAGCCGAATGGCCGGCCGAACGCGCGGCTGAAGTTTGTCAGATTGCCGCGGACGACATCCGCAGGGCAGCTCGGCTGTATGCTAAATATGACCGAACCGGAATTTACTACACCTTGGGCATTACCGAGCACGTGTGTGGGGTAGATAATGTACGCAGCCTTTCTAACCTTGCATTGATTACAGGAAACCTTGGTCGCGAATCCACCGGCGTAAACCCATTGCGCGGGCAAAATAATGTTCAGGGCTGTAACGACATGGGCAACAGCCCCGTGTATTTGCCAGGTTATCAATATGTTACAGATTCTGCGGCAAGTGAAAAATTTTCGCAGGCATGGAATAGCGAACTACCACAACATGTTGGTCGCCGGCTAGATCAAATGTTAGATGGAATGCATGACGAAAGCATAAAAGCTTTTTACGTAATGGGCGAAGACCCTGTTTTGTCGGAGCCCAATTCCGAACATGTACATAAAGGTTTCAAAAAAATCGACTTACTTATCAGTCAGGACATTTTTTTGAATGAAACGGCGAGGCTTTATGCCGACGTCGTGTTCCCGGCAACTTGTTTCGCAGAAAAAGACGGCACCTTCACAAACTCTGAAAGGCGAGTGCAGCGAGTTCGAAAAGCCGTTAATCCTCCAGGGGGGGCGCGTACCGACATACAGATTATTTATGACTTAGCAAAAGCGCTTGGAGACGATTGGGGGGAAGCGTCGCCATCTCGAACCTGGAACGAGTTTGCGAGCCTTTCGCCTAATTTTGCCGGTATAAACTACCAACGAATAGAAGACCAAGGAATTCAATGGCCATGCCCAGATGTAGATCATCCTGGCACTAAGTTTTTACACGAAGGCGCGCCTATTAGAGGCAAAGGGAAGTTGTACCCACTCGACCACATAAAGCCATGGGAAGAGCCCGACTCTGAGTACCCTTTGACCTTAAGTACCGGCAGAACGCTTTACCATTACAACTCTGCGACACAAACTTTGCGCTCAGATGGACATAAACAAAAACAACCCCAATGCTTTTTTGAGATATCTCCAGCAGACGCCGAAGCGTACAATGTCGCAAATAATGAACAAATAACGGTGCAATCTCGTCGCGGAAGCGTGGTTTCACGCGCAAAAGTTAGTGAAAAAGTGCAAAAAGGCGCGATTTGGATGCCGATGCACTACGTGGAGGCTAGCGCAAACACACTCACGGGCGACGGGAAAGATTTAGAGGTCGGCACCCCAGAGTACAAGCTTTGCGCGGTGCGCTTACATAAATTGTAATTTTCTCCGATAATTACTCCCATGGGAATCGAAGGCCTCATCGTTTTGCTCTTAGTTGCTGCAGTGCTAGTTTTGCTAGTACTGGAAAAAGTAGGCATTGACGCAATTGGTATTGGGGTAATGGTGGTGCTGATAGCTATGGGCTATATCATCAAAGGCTTCGACTCCAGCTTCGTTCCCGAAACGGATTTGCTCGGCGTTAATGACGCCCTGCAACTTTTCGGGAATCCGGCCGTGATAATGGTGGCAGCACTTTACGTGATGGGCGAAGGTTTATCGCGCACCGGTGCCGTAGAATTTTTTGCCGGACTGGTGATGAAATTATCTGGTGGACGAGAGAGGCGCATGATCTTATTCATTGCGCTTACAGCCTGTGTTTGTTCAGCATTTTTAAATAATACCGCGGTGGTAGTGGTATTTATTCCGGTATTGGTAGGCATGGCAAAAGAAACCGGAGTGCCCATTACCAGACTGCTCATTCCTATGGCTTTCGGCACAATTCTTGGCGGCATGACGACATTGGTTGGAACATCAACCAACTTGTTGGTAAGCGGTATTGCCGTTGAGTTTGGCTATAAACCAATTGGAATGTTCGAAATGGCGCCAGTGGGCGTATTGCTTTCAATCGTCGGCATTTTCTTTATCGCGGCATTTGCGCGATACTTACTGCCTCACCGCCAATCGTTATCAGCAATGATGGCAGATAGCGGCCACCGCGAATATGTAACCGAACTAACGATTAGCGATCAATCCCCATTACTCGGAAAAGATTACACAGATGTTTTTTCGAGCCTTAAAGCCGACCTTTTGTTTTTCGTTCGTGGCGAGTCGATGCTCTCACAGCCGTTCACTGTAGAAAAAGTGCAAGCCGGCGACATCATCATGGTTCGCGGAACAGTAGATTGCATTGCCAACATGGAGGGCGACTTAAAATTAGACCACCATAACAACGGCAGCCGCACGGCTTTTAACCATAAATCGATGCAATTTTTTGAGGTTGCTATTGCCCCTCACTCTCCACTTATCGGCCGCAAGCTAGCCGCCCTACAGCTGTACAATAATTTTGGAGCCTTACCGGTGGCCCTATTGCGCAACAATCAACATATGCGCGCTCGCATTACAGATAGGCGCGTAAATGCCGGAGATTTAATTTTAGCTACTGGCGACGATCATGCCCAGCAGCGTCTACGCGCAAGCTCTGATTACTATTTGCTTACGGGAGCTCATAAGTGGGTAGTTCTACGCTCACGCGCCCGCCGTGCTATAGCTGTTGTTTTATCGGTGATGGGCGCTCTGACCGCATGCTCAATAGCCCCCGAAGAGCTTGGCCTAAAACAATTACTCCCTGTTGTTGCCCTAACAGGAGCAGTTGCAATGGTGGGTTCTGGTTGCTTAACCGCCCGCCGCGCATACCGCGCCATCGATTGGTCCATATTGATTTTTATGATTGGTGCAATCAGTCTTGGCAAAGCCATGGAGAATACCGGCGTTGCGCAAACAATAGGCAGCGGCTTAGTTCATGGCCTAAGAGAATTTGGGTCCCATGCCGCGCTTGGTGGCTTAACATTCTTGGCGGCGTTCCTGTCATCCTTGGTTTCTAATCAGGCTGTTGCGGTGTTGCTGGCCCCGGTTGCCATTAACGCGGCAACGACAATTGCTGGCGAAGCAAACATGAGCCAAGACCAAACCACTGCCGTTGTTCGCGCCTTTATTCTTGCTATCGCCATGGGCTCTTCGGTTTGCTTCTCTACGCCAGTTGGGCATCAATCAAACCTGATGATTTACGGGCCAGGCGGGTATAAGTGGCGAGACTTTTTGAAAATAGGAATACCCGTTTCAATAATCGCTTGGCTCGGCATCACTCTAGGGATTCCGTACGTTACTGGAGCTTGGTAGCCTTATATTGTTCAGAATGCCATTTGGTAAAGGCTTGTGCGGTAAGCTCTCCACGTAAGTTAACGTGAGAATTTTGCCCCCAGCCACGCGAAGGGTCGAGGCCAAGAAGTTTATAATTAAGCCAATAGTCAATTTCACCGCGCGCGTGCATTTCGCGCATAATTGCAGAGCGCTTAAGAAGCGTGGAGGCCATTTCAACGGCAGCTAGTTTTAGAAATTCATTATCGGTGATGTCGTCATCTAGTTCACCGTCGGCGCGGTGCGCAGCCAATAATCCGTTGCTCGTGGACTGAACATCGTTGCCAAAAATAAATCGCCAGTCGCCCCAATATGAAACCTCGAGAGCAACAACCAGGTCGTACTCGTTATCTAAGCGTAGTATGATATTGTTGACTCCTAGGTCAAAATGTGCGTTTTCAGCCGGGAACCCCTTGGCCATTTCTGAATTAGTCAAGAAATCGTTTGCCAAAATGACAGCTTCTTTAAGCTCGGAATAAGCACGCTGCTCGTCACTTCCGGCAGCAGAATCGCGCAATTGATGCAGGTAAACGCTATGTGTGGCGCATGAGCCTAGTAGTGTCAGAGCCGTTATAATTGTGAGAGTCTTCATGGTGCTAATTATTTAAGGATAGTATATAGTAATAAACCCGAAACCCCATGTCTTTACAGGGGTTAAGTTAACAGAACAATGAATCAGACTCTCTCCACAATTTTTGTCCTACTAATCGGCTTCATCGGCGGTTTGCTAGGCTCATCCTTTTCTGGCAGCACAGACGCTCAATATGACATGTCGATTGAGGGCGCCGCTGTAAATGACACACAAGAACTGCGCGACCAAATAAGCGCTTTACAGGCTGCTAACGACAGCTTGAGGCACCAATTTGATCTCCAGGCGAGTGGGCTTGCCCAGTTAACTGAGCGCCTAAGCCAAGCGCCTCCTCCTCCAGGCTCTGAATTATCATTCGGAGATATGCCAACAGGACAAGCATTTGATGCGCAAGTGAATGCGGCAATTGATCAGCGTGAAGCAGATCGTGACGTCGAGCGCGCTACTGCGCGCCGGGAGCGCGATGAGGAGCGCACAGCGCGTCGGGTCGAGAGACTTGCCGAAGAGCTTGGGCTAGACTCAAGCCAAACGGCGCAGTTTGCCACAATTCTTGAAGATGTAGCCACCAAGCGCAGCGATTACTTTGCCGAAATACGTGAAAATGGTTGGGAGAACATCGACCGTGACGAAATGCGTAGCACGATGGAGGAAATGCGTGAAGATGAATATTCTCAAATAGAGGGCGTTTTAACTCCAGAACAATTCACCCAATACCAAGAGTCTAGTAGTAACGAGCGCGGCGGCTTTGGCGGCGGCGGCGGAAACCGCGGCGGCGGAAATCGCGGCGGCGGAAACGGTAACGACTTTTAATTAGCGTCGAGCAATTCGACTACACGTTGAACCATGGATTCTGGGATTTCCCGGCATCCATGGTTTCTTGCCATGTCGGCAGCTTCTTCAGCGCTTAACCCCTTATCGATTGCTTGAGATAGAGCCCAAATCGCAGTAACGCGCGCGCCAGAGCGGCAGTGGATGACCACAAATCCTTCAGCATTATTTATCGTAGTGGCGGCAGCGACAGCTTGCTCACGGGTAAAGTCGAGCCCACCCATTGGCAAGCTAATGTAATCAAGGCCAGCAGTTGCGGCAGCTTCAGCTTCGGCGGCAACACCATCTTCTTCGGGGTGCTGCAAATTAATGATAGTGCTGAACCCCAGCTCTGGAAGAGTTGCAGCAATTTTTGCATCAAGCGCACCACCGCCTACAACAGAATCTGAAAGGGCGACGCAGTTAACTAGCGGTAGAGTTGTAAGTGTAGGCATTTCAACAGCGACATCTTCTTCGCAGCACCATGAAGAGCAGGATGTTAAAAAAACAGAACAGAGGAGGATGCATTTCATGGCGAGAACTATAGCGAGTTTATGCGTCTTTAAGTTCAGTAACAGTGTCTTCAATAAAAGCTTTACCGTCACCGAAGCACATGTAAGTGTTGTCGCGCTCAAACAATGGGTTTTTGATGCCCGCGTAACCGGGAGAAAGCGAGCGCTTTATCATTAAGACGGTGCCCGATTCGTGCGCGTTCAAAATCGGCATGCCCGCAATTGGGCTTTTTGGATTTTCAATTGCTTCTGGGTTAACCACATCGTTAGCGCCAACAATTACCGTTACGTCAGTTGTTTTAAAGTCGCCGTTAATGCGTTCGAGTTCGTAGAGCTGTTCGTAATCAACATCAGACTCAGCCAACAGCACGTTCATATGACCAGGCATACGACCAGCAACAGGGTGGATGGCGTAGCGAACTTGGCACCCGCGTTTTTCTAGCTCTAGGCCGAGCTCTTTAACCACGTGCTGTGCTTGAGCCACCGCCATGCCGTAACCTGGGATGAAGATAACAGATGTGGCTGATTCTAAAATCATCGCCGCTTCTTCAGGGCCGGCTGATTTGACAGAGGCGTATTCACTGTTGTCAACTTCGCCAGTCGCGCCGCCGAAGCCACCGATAAGTACATTGGCTAACGAACGGTTCATTGCTTTACACATAACCATTGTCAGAATTAATCCGGATGCGCCGACTAATGCACCAGCCACAATTAATAATGAGTTTCCGATAACGAAACCAGCCATCGAGGCAGCGATGCCTGAGTATGAGTTAAGTAATGAAACTACAACCGGCATGTCGGCTCCGCCAATAGGTAACACGAAAACAATTCCGAAGAGTGCCGAGCAACCGATGAGAATGTAAACACTTTGTGTTACATCGAAGTTGCCGGTGAACAAACCGTAACCCGCGATGCCTAAACCACCGAGAATCAATATTGCCGAAAGTAAATGGCGCATGGGTAACAACACTGGGTTGCCAGACAGTTTGCCAGACAGTTTGCCCATCGCCATTAATGAACCAGTGAAGGTTATGGTGCCGATGAAAATCGACAAGATGATTGCCACGCTCCAGACTTCGGCGCCGAGCATAGTGTTTGAACCATCGCCTGCTAAACCATAGAAGTCGGTGAACGCCACCATGGTTGAAGCTAAACCGCCGAAGCCGTTTAGTAAGGCAACCAATTCTGGCATACCTGTCATTTCAACGCGCTTAGCCATGATTGCGCCGATACCACCACCGAGTGCGATACCGATTAACATGGTTTTAATATCTAATTGCGCGCCACCCTCAGGGAAAGCAAATGTAACCACAATCGCAATCAACATACCGATCGCCGAAAGTTGATTACCCGAACGCGCGGTTTTTACTTTTGACAAACGCTTAATGCCAAGAATAAAGAAAGCGGTTGCAACTAAGTACAACAATCCTGCAGCGGAGAAATTTTCCATTATTTCTTACCCCCCTTCTTTTTAGTAGCGAACATCGCCAACATGCGGTCGGTAACCATAAAGCCACCAATAACATTAATCATTGCCAGCGCAATCGCGGCAACAGCCAATATTTTTTTACCATTGGCATCTTCGACTACATACTGCGCGCACATCAGCGCGCCAACAATAGTAATTCCGGAAATAGCATTCGCCCCTGACATCAACGGCGTGTGCAGCGTAGGCGGCACTTTAGAAATTAATTCATTACCCACCACAATGGCAAGCATGAACACAAAAAGCATTAGTAAAAAAATCATGATACTGATGAAACGATTGAGGCGCCGATGATTTCGTCTTCGGCATCGAGATTAAGAGAAGGGGCGCCTTCTTCAGGAAACTCAAAAATATGTTCAACCACATTTTGTAAGTTGCGCGCGTAAAGTTCAGAAGCATTAATTGCCATGGTCGCCGGCAAGTTGGTAGTGCCGACAATAGTCACGCCATCAACATTTACAACTTCTCCAGAAACAGTCGACTCACAGTTGCCACCTTGCTCGGCAGCCAAGTCAACGATCACCGCACCATTTTTCATAGTTGCCACCATCGCGGACGGAATCAGTAGCGGCGCAGCGCGTCCGGGTATTTGTGCAGTGGTGATAACCACATCGGCGTTCGCCACACTTGCAGCCACCGCCTCGGCTTGACGTTTTTTATATTCGTCAGAAGCCTCAGATGCGTAAACAGAAGCTTCGCCATCATCGCCGTCATCTTTTGCGACGTCGATAAACTTAGCGCCCAACGATTCGACTTGCTCTTTAACTTCAGGGCGAATATCGGTAGCTTCAACAATTGCGCCTAAACGTTTAGCAGTCGCGATTGCCTGAAGTCCGGCGACGCCAACTCCGAAGATGACCACGCGCGCTGGTTTTACCGTGCCAGCAGCTGTCATTAACAATGGGAAGTAGCGGCCTAACTCACATGCGCCAAGCAGCACCGCTTTATAGCCAGCGATGTTTGCTTGCGAAGATAAAGCATCCATTTTTTGAGCAAGAGTGGTGCGCGGAACTTTTTCCATGGCGAAGATTTTTGCACCTTTAGCAAAAACCGCCGCCGCATCGTCGCCGTGCAAATCGATTTGTAAAAACGAAACCACGATGTGCTTTCCTCCGAGGTGTTGCGCTTCATCGCTAGTGCACGGCCCGACCTTTAGCAGTAGGTCAGCCGCAGCACAGCCAGCAGCGAAATCGTTACAAATAGTTGCGCCGGCATCTTGATACTGCTGATCGCTGAAACACGCGCCGTTACCAGCGCCTTGTTCGACGATTACAGAAAAACCAAGTTTTACATAGCGCGCGATAGTCTCTGGTGCGGCGGCAACACGATGTTCGTCGTCGCGAGACTCTTTGGCAATGAAGATGGATGTCATTGGATGGGGTGTGTGCTAGGAATAGCTTGTAAATGCTACCCTAACAATGAAAATAAAGAAACATGCTATCCTTTACTAAATGTCAAACTTCAACCACCCCGCATTTGCCTCATACCAACTCCTTGACAGCGGTAATGGCGAAAAACTCGAACGCTTCGGCGAATACGTTTTGCGCCGCCCCGACCCACAGGCTTTATGGCGCCCATCGCTAGAAAGCAAGGTTTGGACGGCTGCCGACTATAAATTTGTGCGTGAATCCGATCGCGGCGGCAAGTGGGCAACGGCGGGCAAAAGCCCCAAATCCTGGAATATCAAAGTAAATGGGTCATCGTTAAGGATTTCACCTACACCATTTAAACATGTGGGCTTGTTTCCCGAGCAGGCTAGCAACTGGCAGTGGGTAGCCGAACAGCGCAACAAAATGCGCGATATAAACGAACCTAAATTATTAAATATGTTTGCCTACACCGGCGCGGCTTCGATTTTGGCCGCACAAGACGGATGGCAAGTAACTCATGTCGATGCCGCGCGCCCCTCGCTTGATTGGGCGGCGCAAAATGCCGCGCAGTCTGGGTTGAGCGACAAGTGCATTCGCTGGATGTTTGACGATTGTTTGAAATTTGCACAGCGCGAGGTGCGGCGTGGCAATAAGTACCATGGCATTCTGTTAGATCCTCCGCATTACGGGCGCGGGCCAAAGGGCGAGAAGTGGCAGTTTGAAGAGCACATTGCACCATTGCTAGAGGCATGCCGTCAGTTGCTTGCACCGACTCCAAATAGTTTTGTAGTCATTTCTACTTACGCGATTGGGTATTCACCACTCGCCTTCGAAAATATGTTACGCGATTTCGGCGACGGCAAAGTCGAATCAGGCGAGTTATGGTTGCCACAAAAAGATAGTGAGCGCCGGTTGCCTTGCGGTTTCTGCGCGCGCTTTTCACGATGAAGTTAAATGTACTTTACGACGACAACCACGTACTGGTGGTTGAGAAGCCAGCGTGCATGCCGATTGTGCCGGATGACTCTGGCGACGAATCATTATTAGATGTCGCTAAGCAGTGGATCAAAGAAAAGTACCAAAAACCGGGCGCGGTGTTTTTGGGAGTCGTGCATCGACTTGACCGACCAGTGTCGGGAGTGGTGGTGTTTGCGCGCACTTCAAAAGCAGCAGCGCGCTTAAGTAAGGCGTGGCAAGAAAATAAAGTCGAGAAAATGTATATCGCAGTTAGTCAAAATCCGGCGCCGTCGAAAATTGGCAGTGACGGTGAATGGACTCAGTGGTTGTATAAAGACCGTAAGAAGAATAGGGTTAGCGTAAACAAATGTGACGGCGCGAAAGAGGCGCGTACCGAATATCGGGTGGTGTACAGCGGTGAGAAAGGCTGCTTATTGCATTTATGGCCGGTTACCGGGCGCTCGCATCAACTGCGGGTGGCGTGTGCTACAAACGGCATGGTGTTGTTGGGCGACTTGAAATACGGCGCTCGCAAGCCTATGAAAAACAAGGAGATAGGATTGCACGCGGCCAAGTTGAGCTTTCCGCATCCGACGAAGGACGAGATGGTGGAGGTTGAGTTGCCAGCACCGACTTGGGCGGTTCAAGTAATCTCATAAACCTTGCTGTTGCGGCGTAAAATAATGACAGTAAACTGTTGTTAATGCGGGAATCCCACATAAACTTAACCCTGTCGTCTTTTACAATAATTATTTCATTATTCGTCACCGAGACTGCTGGCGCTAGCGTCTTTCAAAACCAACATGATTCAATTCCACAATCAGATTACATATCAGATGCAGTTATTGTTAAAGGAAAGCGATATCCATATCTACTTTTACCGCCAAAGAATATAGTTAAGGGCGAGAGTTATCCTTTGGTGCTATTTCTGCATGGAGCAGGAGAGCGCGGCAACGATAACAAAAAACAAAAGCGGCATTTTCCGGAATTAATGGCAAGCCCAGAATACCAAGATTTACATTCTTCTTTTGTGCTTGCCCCGCAGTGTCCCCGTGGTGAATCTTGGGTGGACATCGATTGGTCGTCCGAGCAATCGACCCCACATCGACCTGTTGCGACAAAGCCTTTGCAGGGAGCCATTAGAGCTCTTGAAAAAGTGGTCGCGAAATACCCTATAGACTTAGAGAGCATTTCTTTAACTGGACTATCAATGGGCGGCTACGGCACTTGGGATCTAGCGATGCGCTACCCTTACTGGTTCGCCGCAGCCATTCCTATCTGTGGCGGTGGCGATGAAAATAATGTAACTCGCCTTGCAGGGCTTAAGTTGCAAGTATGGCATGGTAAAGATGACAAAGTAGTCCCAGCCACTCGTTCGCAAAATATGGTTGAGGCGATGAGTAATTTGGATATGGCGGTTGATTACTTTGAGCTGCTAAACACCGGGCACAATTCTTGGCATGAAGCTTACAGGAGAAAGGAATTTTTAAATTTACTATTTTCGGCTAAGCGCGACCTCCAACAAATACAGAAATCTTCGGCAGAACTTTTGTCAAAAAGCATGAAGCAAGACGAAAGAGTTGTTTTTTTTGGCGATTCAATTACCCAATCAGGGAACTTGGAAAATGGTTATGTGGATCTTATCCGTAAAGCCTTAAAGTCTGAGGACGCCCCCGCTACGATTATCCCTGCAGGGATAAGTGGGCATAAAGTTCCAGATTTACTGCAGAGATTAGACGCAGATGTTCTTGAGAAAAACCCAACAGTGGTTTTTATATATATTGGGATTAATGATGTTTGGCATTCGCAGATGGGGTCAGGCACTGATATCCATGAGTATGGTGAAGGCCTAAGAAAAATTATCCAAGCAATTCATAAATCTGGCTCTAAGGCTGTTCTTGCGACACCAAGCGTCATTGGCGAAAAGCCAAATGGCGAAAACCCTTTGGACAAAATGCTTGAAGAATATGCCGAAGTTTCGCGTAAAATTGCCAAAGAAGAGCAGGCGACCCTCTGCGATTTGCGATTGATATTCGTTAATTATCTACGCGTGTTCAATCCAGAAGGTTTAAAGGAAGGGATACTAACTACTGATGGAGTCCACTTAAACAAAACGGGTAATATTCTGGTTGCGATTGAGTCATCGTTGGCCATTAGACAGGCCGCCCTTGGGCGTGATTGATATCTGCTGCTTCGGCAATAGCCTCAGCTATCCGCATGCCATCCAGCGCCAGCGAGTGGCGCAAACCGCCACAATAGGCTATATTAGTAACAGCGTAATTTTACGCTAGGTCCTAGATTCCTATATCCCCATGAAACACTTCCTACTTACTTTTTTAATCGCGCTAACGGCAACTGTTTCCTCTAACGCGCAAACTCTACAAGTCGATCCGATTCTTCAGCGCGGCGAAGCTACTTTTGAGATTCAAAATGGCACTCCAGGCGCTAAGTCGATATTAATGATATCGACGCAAGGCCCCGGCCCAATTAGCCTTCCTCAGCTAGGCGTTGTCATTGACCTGACTCCGCCTATCCAGAATTTACCGGTAGAGAATGTTGATGCGCTTGGCTTTTCATATAACACTAGGTCATACTCAGTCCCGGCAAATGTCCTAATCGGACGCCAGATTTGGTTTCAAGGGATACAGCTAGATGTGCGGTCAAGTACGCCGTTCACAGTGACTAATATGGTGCCGATTACAGTAACAGGAGTTGCAAATGATGCCCCATTAGCCGTAGATGATAACGCTGGTGTAATGACAAACTCCTTGGTGTTCATTGATGTGTTAGCAAATGACAGCGACCCAGATGGTGATGCAATAAGTTTAGTTTCAGTAAACACTCCGACTCATGGCACAGCTTTAATAGTCAGTGGTCAAATTGAATACACTCCGTTGACTGGTTATGTCGGAGCGGATTCATTTACTTATATAATTGAAGACGTATTTGCAGCGCAAGCCACTGCTACGGTTTTTGTAGATGTCATCTCCACCTCCGGCAGTTTAGTGTCTTGGGGGTCTGACGGGTTTGGCCAGGTTTCGAACACGCCCACCACCAGTGACTTTATTTACGTCTCAGCGGGGAATTGGCACTCCGTAGCTTTGAGGTCAGATGGCAGTTTAGTGTCTTGGGGGCGTAACAGTTATGGCTCGGTTATTCACACTCCCACCACCAATGACTTTACTCAAGTCGCAGCGGGATATGGGCACTCGGTCGCCTTAAAGTCAGATGGCAGTTTAGCGTCTTGGGGGCTTGGTTTTAATGGCCAGGTTTCGAACACGCCCACCACCAATGACTTTATTCAAGTCGCAGCGGGATATTATCACTCCGTCGCCTTGAGGTCAGATGGCAGTTTAGTGTCTTGGGGGTATGACGGGGTTGGCCAGGTTTCGAACACGCCCACCACCAATGACTTTATTCAAGTCGCAGGGGGATATGAACACTCCGTCGCCTTGAGATCAGATGGCAGTTTAGTGTCTTGGGGGAGTGACAGTTATGGCCAAGTTTCGAACACTCCCACCACTAATGACTTTATTCAAGTCGCAGCGGGACGCTATCACTCCGTCGCCTTGAGATCAGATGGTTCTTTAGTGTCTTGGGGGGATGACTCTGAGAACCAGGTTTCGGACACGCCCACCACCAATGACTTTATTCAAGTCGCGGGTGGAGGTGATCGCTCCGTCGCCTTGATATCAGATGGCAGTTTAGTGTCTTGGGGGCGTGACTACCTTGGCTCGGTTAGTAACACTCCCACCACCAATGACTTTACTCAAGTCGCAGCGGGAGGTTATCACTCCGTCGCCTTAAAGTGGTAGTCTAGAAATCCCAGATCCTTATCCCTATGAAACACCTACTACTTACTCTAGTGATTGCCCTAACAGCAAACACTTTTTCTAACGCGCAAACTCTACAGATTGATCCTATATACATCGGTGGTACTGCATATTTCGAAGTGCATAATGCTACTCCCGATGCCATTGCCATCGTATGTTATTCCACTAGCGGCATCGGCCCATTTACCTTAGCAAACGGTTTGACTTTTGACTTGAGTATGCCGATTCGCCAATTGCAACCAATGGTCATTAACAGTTTAGGCGATGGGCAACTTGGCCCGTTTCCTGTGCCGAGCAATGCTGTAGTCGGCATGCAGTTATGGTTTCAGGCAGTGCACCTAGATTTCTGGTCGAACCCTGCTCTTACTACTACAAACATGGTGCCGATTACGGTGCAGAATACTCCGAATAACCCACCGACTGCTGTGGATGATAATGCAAGCACACCCGCAAGCGTAACGGTCACTATTGATGTTATGGCTAACGATAGTGATCCGGATGGCGACACTATTTCACTAGTGTCACTA
>Ga0233427_10002404_pt1 | contig 17776 bp, 15 predicted proteins | sample SI_118_April2016_5_FD_179885 | JGI IMG/M metagenome (GOLD analysis project Ga0233427, IMG submission 179885) | Seawater microbial communities from Saanich Inlet, British Columbia, Canada - SI_118_April2016_100_MG | ecosystem: Environmental > Aquatic > Marine > Inlet | place: Canada: British...
CGCCAGCACACCGCCCGTCATCTGCATTGCCGGAGTCATATAGGCAATCTTGGCGAAGTTGTCGAAGTCATCCAGCGTGGCGCTTCGACGCGTGCCGTCGAGGTCAAGCACGAAGGGCGCGCCATAGGCGGGAGTGAAGATCGACTTGCGGCCACCTAGCGTGACCGTGCGCTCCGGGTCGCGGGCCACCATCGTGTATTCGCTCGGTGCTCTGCCCACGAGGTCCATCAGGAACTCGCGGTCGATCCGCACCCGATACCCGTCGATCTGAACGCCTCCAGATGCACCAGCTTCACGCCACAACGCAATCGACTCATCGTCACGGAACTCAATGCCTGTGGTTTCCAGCAGCTTCATGGTGGCGTTGTGCACCACATCGACCTGCTCGTCGAGCAGCATGTCGAGGTACGGGATACCGCGATCCATCTCCGGCAAGAACCGTTGGGTGTAGGCGGTGCGAGCCTCGCGACGCGCACCCCTGCCTCGCCGCATGCCGTACGTTGCGGTTTCGGTCATAGGCGAGCTCCCTGATGACTGAGGGCAGCGGAAAGATGATGTCGGAGGGCATCGACGAGTTCGCTGCTTGCCTGAGAAGCCGCAGTGCGAAGCACGAACGCCACGGCCGGCAACTCGAGCGAACCGAGTCCAGCCCATGGCCTCATGGTTTCGGTGAGATTCGGTGTATTCAAGACTGCGATACCTAGCCCAGCTTCAACGGCGGCCTGAACCCCCTGGATGCTCGGGCATTCCATGGCGTGGCGATGCGCTCGTCCGCTCGCGTCGAGTTCAGTCGTGAGCCACGGCTCGTACAGGCACCGTGGGCCGAACGAGATGAGCGGCACTGTTGCGACATCATCGAAATCGGCGATCTTGCCCTGCACAACCCGCAGCTGGTCGCGACGCCAAACCTCGTCGGTCGATCGAACCGCGTCGTCGACATCGAGTACCTGGATCAAGGCGACGTCTATCTCGCCGCCGTCGAGCCAGTCGGCCACATACGCCGAGTCCTGGACGCGAATCTCGAGCGAGACGTCGGGGTGGGTGCGCCGGAATCGACTCGCCACATCCGCTAGCTGAGTGGCCGCCACCTCCTCGTTGCAGCCGAGTCGCACCGTGCCAGTGAGCTCGCTACGTTGGAAGTAGTCGACGGCCTTGTCGTGGGCATCGATGATCTCGTCAGCGTGAGCCAGCAGATCACGCCCATCCGCGGTGAGGATGACGCTCTGCCCCTCACGTCGCATCAACTCCATGCCAATGCGTTCTTCGAGCCGGCGGATCTTGTGCGAGACCGCTGACTGCGTTATCCCAAGCCGTTCACCCGCAGCCGTGAACCCGTCGGACGCCACAACCTCGCGAAAGACGCGCAACGACTCGACATCCAGCTTCACCGGTGCGTCTGCGACCCCCACAGCTGCAGCATGACATACTGTCATATAATCCACAATGATAATGACAATGCCAATGACAGCAGTGTGGACTATCGCTCCTATTTGCCGGTGACCTACGATCTCGCGCTACATGCAATTCCAACTCGCCATCAATCTCGAACGACTCACGCCGGACACCGACATGCGGGTCGTGCGCGATCACACGCTCGCCATGGTGAAGATGGCCGACGCGGCCGGCTTTGAGATCGCCTGGGCCGCCGAGCATCACGCGCTCGAGATGACCATCGCTCCCAACCCATTCCAAATCCTTACCTGGTGGGCCGAGCACACATCCAACATTCGCCTCGGTTCCGGCGTGGCCAACACCGCCTACTGGCATCCCATTGGGCTCGCGGGTGAGGCCGCGATGGTCGACCTTTTGTCTGACGGGCGCCTTGAGTTCGGCCTCGGCTCGGGTGCGTACCAACGAGAGTTCGACAGGATGAAACCTGGCCTCGCCCAACCCGACAGCTATCTCTACATGCAGGAGATGCTGCCGCTGATCCGTGAACTCTGGAAGGGTGACGTCGCCCACAACGGCCGGTACTGGCAGTTCCCGTTGGCGACGTCGTGCCCCAAGCCGCTCCAAGATGATGTCCCGTTCTGGGTCGCGGCGCGGGCGCCAGTCACATTCGACTATGCCGTCGCCAACGACTGCAACATCATGAGTTGGCCCCTCACCCACCCCTTCTCCGAGGTTGAGGAGTATCGAGGTCGCCTCGACGCCGCAATCGCCGCCAACGGTGGCGCCTACAGCGGTCAATGGGCACTCATGCGCCACACCGCCGTTTATGACAACAATGCCGACCGCACCACCTGCATCGATGCTGTACGCCACACCCTCAGCATGTTCGGCAACCTCATGCAGCAGCGCGGCGACGTCATCGATGGTTTTCCCGAACCCGTGCCGCTGGCCGAACTCGACGGCAACTTCCGCGTTGACCCTGACATGCTCGAAGAAAATCTCATGTTCGGCACGCCCGACCAGGTAACTGCCAAACTCCACAAGTACGCCGACGTCGGCATCGATGCGTTCATCTACTACGCCTCGATGGGTCTCGATATGGACGTACAGAAACGCTCACTGCAAATATTTATCGATCGTGTACTCCCGGAGTTCAACTGATGCCTCCACAAATTCGCCGCACCCTCCTGCACCATCAGGTCACCCACGAGGAAGGCGGCAAAACCGTCGATGAGCCGACCGAACTCGTCGCCGCTCTCGCCATCATCGCCAATCCATGGTTTGGACAGGGCTGGGTAGAGAACCTCCGCCCCGCGATTCGTGACCACGGACCTGTGCTCGGCACCCTGCTTACCGACATGATTCTCGGCGTCACCGGCGACCGCCTCGAGGGCTACGGCAAGGCATCGGTCGTCGGCATGGGTGGAGAAGTCGAGCACGCCCAGGCACTCACCCACACCCTTTTCTTCGGTAACCAGTACCGCAACGCCGTCAATGCCAAGAGCTATCTGGCCTTCGCCAACACGCGAGGCGCAGCCGGCACCTCGCTGATGATCCCGCTGATGCACAAGGACGATGTCGGCCAGCGGTCGCACTATCAGACGATTCACCTGAGCATTCCGGATGCACCCGCCGAAGATGAAGTCGTGATTGCCCTCGGCGCATCGGTCGGCGGTCATCCTCATCACCGCATAGGTAACCGCTACCTCGATCTCGAAGAAATGGGCGGCGATGTCGACAACCCCGCCGGTGTCTAAGCGCACTGCCAGTGGCACGGCCTATGACGTGGCCGGGCCCGATGACGCCTACCCGGTCGTCCTGATCCACGGGCTTGGTCTGAGTCGCGAGTTGTGGGCCAACCACATCCCCGCGTTGGCCGCTACCCATCGAGTGGTGAGCTATGACCTCTACGGTCACGGCGAAAGCGCACCACCATCGACGGAAGCAACCCTCGCCATCTACGCCGAGCAGATCGTTGAATTGCTCAACGATCTCAGCCTCGACAGCGCCGCCATCGTCGGCTTCTCGATCGGCGGGATGATCAACCGACGTCTGGTGCTCGACTATCCAGACCGCGTGTCATCGCTGGTGATTCTCAACTCACCACACGACCGTGGGGCCGAAGCTCAACATGCCGTCGAAACGCGAGCCGGCACCGTTCGCGAACAAGGCGCCATGTCCACGATGGATGCTGCACTCAAGCGGTGGTTCACCCCCGGCCATCTCAACGAGCACCCCGAGCACGAACACCTGGTCCGTGGTTGGCGCAACAACGTGGACCCTGAGGGCTACGCCCAAGCCACATGGGCCCTCGCTCACGGCGTACGCGAGTTGATCGCTCCCTCCCCTCCGATTCGGTGTCCGAGCCTGGTGATGACCTGCGAACACGACTCCGGCAGCACCCCGGCGATGGCCCACGCCATCGCGGCCGAGACTGTTGGCACCGAGACCATCGTGGTCCCTCGACTCCAACACTTAGGGCTGATGGAGGCCCCATCGTTGTTCGTCGATCCCATTCTCGACTTTCTCGAAAGACACACACCATGAGTTCCATCACCCGCTCTGGCGGTCAGGCGGCCGTCGACGCACTCCAAGCTGAAGGCGTGTCCCATGTGTTCGGTCTGATCGGCTCAGCGACCATGGAGATATTCGATGCCCTCTACGACGCCGACGACATCAAATTCATCGGTGTGCACGACGAACGCACCGGTACCCACATGGCCGATGGTTTCGCCCGCTCATCGGGCCACGCGGGCGTCATACTCGCCGGCCAGAACGGTCCCGGCGCCACCAACCTGATCACCGGATTGGCCCAGGCACGTGCCGCCTACTCCCCTGTGGTGTCCATCGCCGGAGCGCTGGCGTCCGGGCACGTCTACCGAGATGCCTTCCAGGAGGTCGACCAGCAGGCCCTATTCACGCCGGTCACCAAGAAGGTCTGGACCGCCCCATCGACTGATCGAGTGCCGGAGCTGGTGCGTGAGGCATTCCGTGTCGCACTCGCTCCTCGGCGCGGGCCAGTGCACCTGAATTTGCCGCGCGACGTGCTCGCTGGACAGGCCGAGTTCGAGCCGTCTTCGGCACCGGTGAACCATCGAAATCAGGGTGTGCCTGCGCCCTCCGCTGATGCGGTCACCGAAGCTGCCGCGCTCCTCGCGTCAGCATCTCGCCCCGTGATCATCGCCGGCGGCGGAATCAAGAACACAGCCGGTCATGCCGCGGCCACCAGTTTGGCCGAAGCGGTAGGCTGCCCAGTCGTGACCTCCCCGGGGCATGGCGATGCCATTCCTCACGGCCATCCGCTCAATGGTGGCCAGATGGGTCCTCGTGGCAACGTCGTTGCATCCCGCATGGTCAAGGAGGCCGACGTAATTGTCGCTCTTGGCACCCGGCTCGGTTTCAACTCGACCTTCTACTCCTATGACAATGTCAACCGCGATGCCAAGATCATTCATATCGAGCTTGAGCCCACGGCGATCGGCCGCTTCTTCCCGATCGAGATTGGGATCTGGGCCGACGCCGTACAGACCGCCGAACTTCTCGCCACCGCAGTCCGAACCGCCAACGCTCGAGCACTCGCCGATGGGTGGACCGCCGAATTCCAAGCCGAACGAGTGCAGTACCTGGCTGATCGTGATTCCCAGGCCGACGAGTCCCATCCCACCCAGCCATCCGGACTTTTCAAGGCTCTGCGATCCGTGATCCCGGCAGACGCGATCATCACCATGGACGCCGGCACGCTCTGCCTCCAGGCCACGGATGCGCTCGAGTACCACACGCCTCAGAGCCTGTTCACACCGCTCGATTTCGGACTCGTGGGCTTCTCATTCGCCTGCGGCCTCGGCGCGAAGCTTGCCCAACCCGAGCGCCCCGTCGTGAGCCTGATGGGCGATGGCGGGTTCGGCATGACTACCTCTGAGCTCTCCACAGCCGTCGACAACAACATCAACACCACCACCATCGTGATGAACAACCGCTGCTGGGGCGCGGAGAAGGCCTATCAGCGAGACTTCTTTGATGGCCGCTACATCGGCGCCGATGTCTCCAGCCCACCATTCGACAAACTTGCTGAGCTCTATGGAGCAAAGGGATTTCGCGCCGAAACACTCGCCGATGTTGCCCCCGCCATCGAGGCGGCACTGGCCTGCGATGCCCCCGCCATCGTCGACGTGGCCGTTGATCCCGATGCCCTCTATAGCTTCCGCCGCGACAGCTTTACGCACAGATCTACTCTCGACCAATGAATGCAGCCGACTCAACGACCACCATCTACACGGCAAAATCCATCATCACGATGGAAGACACAGGTCCTCGTGCCCAAGCGATGGCCATCCGCGACGGCCGGATTCTCGCCGTTGGATCACTTAGTGAGGTAGCCGCCAGAGTCGGCCGCGGCCACGTCGTCGACAGCCAATTTGACGACAAGGTCTTGATGCCAGGCTTGATCGACCAGCATCTGCATCCGGTGCTGGCCGCCACGACGCTGACGACTGAAGTGATCGCCCCGGAGCGTTGGGTGATGCCCAACCGAACCTTCGAGGCAGCGACTGACGGCGCCGCCTACCGACGCCTATTGGTCGAGGCCCACGAGCGTCTGGAACCTGGCGAATGGCTGTGGTCGTGGGGATTTCATCAGTCCTGGCATGGGTCCCTCCACCGTTTAGAGCTGGACGAACTGTGCGGAAACCGACCTGTCGCCATCTGGCAGCGCGCCTGCCACGAGTGGCATCTCAACACCGCTGCTCTCGAGGCCATCGGTGCATCTCCCGAAACGTTCGCCGGTCATGGTTTCATGAGTGAGCAACTCGACTACGAGGCCGGGCACTTCTGGGAGAACGGCGCCTTCGTGCTGCTCTCCCCGTTGTTGATGCCTCGCTTTGCCACAGCTGAGCGCTTTCAAGCGGGACTTGATCAGATGATCGACTATCTCCACATGAACGGAGTGACGGGGATCAACGAACCAGGTATCTCCTGGGCGATCGAGCCGTGGGAGATCTACCAGGCGGTTCTCGGCGCCGACGATGTGCCGTTCATGAGCACGTTCCTGATCGATGGGCGGACGCAATCGGTGAAAGGCATCCCCGACGATCAGATTCTCGCTGATGCCGCGCGTCAGCTTGAACGAGGCGAGGGAACCGAGAAGGTCCACGTCGTGCCAGGCCAGGTGAAGCTGTTCTGCGACGGCGCCGGTATCTCGCAGCTCATGCAGATGAACGATGGCTACGTCGACCGCGACGGTGCGTCGAACCCTGACCATCACGGCGAATGGATCATGGAACCCGACGACCTGCGCCGCGCCTTCAACGTGTATTGGGATGCCGGTTGGCAGATCCACATCCACGTCAATGGCGACATGGGGGTCGACGTGCTTCTCGATGTGCTCACCGACGCCCAGAAGCGGCACCCTCGTACCGACCATCGCATGGTGTTCGTCCACTTCATGAACTCCACCGACGAGCAGATCACCCGAATCGCCGAGTTGGGTGCCATCGTCTCGATCAACCCCTACTACCCCATTGGTTTCACCAAGAAGTTCTCCGAGATCGGTCTGGGTCCCGAGCGAGCCGAGGTGATGTCTCGGTCGGGATCGGTCGTTCGAGCCGGTATTCCGCTCTCGTACCACTCCGATCTTCCGATGTGCCCATCAGATCCGATGTCCATGGCCGGTTGGGGTGCCGGGCGCCTCAGCAACGAGGGCACCGTCGTCGGTCCAGAGCAGCGAATCTCTACCCATGAAGCACTGAAGGCTGTGACCATCGGTGCTGCGTACTCGTGGCGCCGTGAACACGATCTCGGCAGTATCGCAGTCGGCAAGATTGCCAACGTCACGGTCATGGACGACGACCCGTACAACATCGATCCCACCCGTCTTGGCTCGATCCGCATCCGCGGCTCGCTCTTTCAGGGCCGCTGGTTCCCTGTCGCTGATCATCTCGTCGAACGGCGAGTCGACAATGCCCCTGGCATGGTTGCGTCTGCGACACTCGGTTTGAGCGGCGATCACGCCGACGATTGCGCGCACCATGACTGTGGCTGCGAGGTGGCTGCCTTCATGGCTCGACACATGACCCGCGACGGCTGGGCCGCCTAATTCGTGGACAGTTGGCGCCGACGCCGCCGACGAGATTGTTGAGATCCGTGGTCCCATGGTCGCGGCGCCACGGGGACGCTTTTGGCGGCCCGCAGAGATAGCGTCCCGCGCGTCTCGGAGTGACTCTGTAGGGGAACCTCATGACCCGAATCTTCTTTCTCGGCCTCGGCCACATGGGCGGTGGGATGGCCGCCAACCTTGTGAAAGCCGGCTTCGACGTGGACGGGTTCGACCCGAACCCGGCGATGGTCGCCCGGGCGGCCGACGCCGGCGTCATTGCACTCGATACTGCTGATGGCTTTGCCACCGCTGATGTGGTCATGTCGTCGCTGCCCGGCCCGGTTCAGGTGGCCTCCGTCGGACTCGAGGACGACGGACTACTTGAGACCGTCCGCCCCGGCACTAGCTGGATTGATCTCAGCACCAACGACCTCGAAACTGCCCGGCGCCTCGCTACCCACGCAGCCGGCAAGCACGTCACCCTCATCGATGCTCCCGTCTCCGGAGGCCCCGAGGGCGCCGAGGCCGGCACGCTCAGCGTCTATATCGGCGGCCCGGCGGAGGCCGTCCAGAAGCATTGGTCGATCTTCGAAGCTATCGGCGCCACTATCGACCATCTCGGTGACCATGGCGCCGGTTACGTCGCCAAGATCGCCCAGGTCACACTTTGCTACACCCAGACGATCACCCTCATCGAGGCTCTGATGCTCGGAGTGAAGGGCGGTGTCGCTCCCGCCAAGATGCTCGAACTGATCCAGAACTCAGCCGGTTCGAGCTATGTGGCCGACACCTACGGACCCGAGATCGTGGCCGGCACCTACGACCCATCGTTCTCCATCCATCTCGCCGCCAAAGACATGCGTCTGGCCATGGAGATGGCGGCATCCGTCGGCGCCGACCTGCCGTTCATGGCCCGCGTTGCCGAGCGCTATGCCGAGACTGAGCGCCGCTATGGTTCCGCCGCGCCACATTTACTTGCGGCGCAGATCACCGAAACCGACAATGGACACATCTTCCACGAGGAGCAGTCATGACGGACACCAACCAGCCCCGCGAAGTTGTCGCTGAAGATTTCGCCACTGCGAACTCTGGGAGTTTCACCGGCGACGAATGGCACGCTCGAGTCGAACTCGCGGCCATGTACCGCCTGTCAGCGCACTATGGCTACGACGACACCGTCTGGAACCACATCACGATGCGGGTGCCAGGCAGTGACCACGACTTCTTCCTCAACAAGTTCGGTCTCCTCTACAACGAGGTCACGGCCTCGAACTTGATCAAGATTGATGCCGCAGGCACGGTGCTCGAAGGGCCCGCAGATGTGAACACCGCGGGCTTCGTGATCCATGGAGCCATCCACAACGACTTCCCCCAGCACAAGGTCGTGTTCCACGCCCACGTGCCGGAAGCGCTGGCGGTCACCGCTCTCAAGGACGGCTTCCAGTACCTCGTACAGGATTCGTCGATGCTCTACGGACAGATCGGATACCACGACTGGGAGGGCCTGTCCCTCACCTTAGAGGAGCGCGAACGGCTCGCTGCGAACATGGACGGCAACCGGGCGCTGATCATGCGCAACCACGGATTCCTGACCGTCGGCGAGACCGCTGGCGAGGCCTTCATGGTGATGCACTACCTGATCCGCGGTTGCCGAGCGATGCTCGCCGCTACAGCCACGGGTCTTGAGCTCGATCCCGGCCCAACAGAGATCTGGGAACTGTCAAAGCGCCAGTACGACCACTTCCCACTCGGCCACTACGAGTGGCCCGCCCTCATGCGCCTCTGCGACCAACTCGACCCCGGCTACAAGCTCTAACGCACGTCTGGGGACAGACCCCATCCGTGCGTTAGTCGCAGAAGCTCAGCTGAGAGATTGGACCAAGACGGATACTTTGCTACTCAGCCGCCGTCTTCTCCACGGCGGCAAGGATCTTGGCGTAACCGGTACAACGACACAGGTTGCCACTGAGACCAATCTTCACATCTTCTGGTGTCGGGTTGGCGTTGCGGTCAAGTAAGGCATGTGCCGACATGATCATTCCGGGTGTACAGAAGCCGCACTGCACACCACCCGCATCAAGCAGATTGCGCTGTAGGGCATGCATCTCATCACCCTGCATCACGCCCTCGATCGTGGTGACCGTTCGGCCCTGTGCCTGCACGGCGAGAAAGCTGCAGGAGTTCACTGGTTGGCCGTCGAGAAGCACCATGCAGGCGCCGCACTCGCAGTCGTCGCAGCCCTCCTTCGTGCCGGTAAGACCGACATCCTCCCGGATGACCGAGAGCAGGTTCTTGCCCTGGTCGATGGTGACGGAATACGAGATCCCGTTGACTTCAAGGTCGAACGATTCAGACATCAGACAGCTCCGATTCCAAGAGCACGGTTAACGGGGACAGAGATTGACTCACCGGCGGCACGGCGGCAGGCGGCGTCGACCGCCCGCTTGGCCATAACACCAACACAGTGACGGCGGTAGCCGTCAGATGCACGAAGATCACTGATCGGCGCTGCTTGTTCCGAGGCCAGAACGGCAGCCTTGGCGGCAGCGTCGGCGGGACTGAGCCCCGCAAGCGCTTCGGTTCCGTCAAGAGCGAGGATCGTTGGAGCCACGGCCGATAATGCCAACGACACAGAAGCAAGGGTGCCGCCCTCGGCCAGGGTCACACCGGCCGCGGCGCCAACCACGGCAATCTCCATCGCTCGGCGGTACTCGAGGCGAACATAGGCCGAACCGCTGCGACCCGACGGACTCGGAAGGTTCAGCCCGACCAGGAGCTCGCCCTCGGCGGCTGAGGTCGAACCAGGTCCGGTCCACAACTCGTCGAGTGGCACTGATCGCATAGCGCCCGGGCTTGCCAGTTCGGCGCTAGCACCGAGCACGAGGAGCGGTGCGCCAGTGTCCATGGCCGGCGATGCGTTCATCACGTTTCCACCAAGCGTTCCGATGTTTCTCGTTGACGGCGAACCAACGAGCGCCGCAGCATCAGCCAGCGCGGTGTAGCTCTGCACGAGTAGCGGATCCATCATGAGACGAGCGTGGGTGACGAGTGCGCCGATCTGGCAGCCGCCAGACCCCGGTCGGATCTCCGATAGCTCGATCAGTCGATCGATGGCAACGAGGTCCTCTGGCAGCGGCAACTTGCCATGCCGCGCACTAACAACAAGGTCGGTGCCGCCGGCAATCGGACGTGCCCCGGCAGCCATGGCCGCAACGGCTTCGTCGATAGTGGTGGCGATGGTGAAACTCACGACGAGAGCCCCTCACTCGCAGCCCACACCCGTTCAGGAGTCATCGGTAGTTGCCGAACCGGCTCGCCGATCAGTTGAGCCACCGCATTAGCGATGGCAGCCGCCGTCGGCACATTCGGCGCTTCGGCCAGGCCCTTCGCTCCGTGGGGTCCGGCATTGAAATCAGGGATCTCGATGAACTCGGTCGTCACGACCGGAGTGTCGGCCGTGGTCTGCAACTTGTACTCGAGTAGACCGGCATTTCGCTGCTTGGCGTCATCGCCATAGACGGTGCCCTCGCTGAGCGCCTGACCGATGCCCATCGTGATACCACCCTCGACCTGACCGTGAGCGGCGATGGGGTTGATGATCGTCCCAGAGTCGTGGGCCGCAGAGATTTCGAGCACGCGTACAACACCGGTGTCGCGATCGAGACGCACCCGCACGGCGTGACAGGAAAACTGGGGACCAGCCCAACCGGCCAAGCCCTGATCACCGACACAAGTGGCTGACACAGACGGGTATTCCGGTGGCGTACCCGACCCCTTGCCGAGAAGCATCTCGCCCTCCGCAGCGACACCCGCCAACTCGACTATCGACACATTGCGATCCGGTGAGCCGTTCACATGAGCGGCTCCATCGGCCAAGACAATGTCACCGGCTGCCGCTTCGAGCTGGTCGGCGGCGAGTTCACGGAGTTGGGCAGCGACCTCACGCGCACCCTCGATCACTGCCCGTCCGTTGTTGAGCAGGGTCTGTGAGCCGGTGGCGCCTGTGTCATAGGGCGCGGCGCTGGTGTCTTGGTAGACAAGCTCAAAGTCCTCTGGCTGCATGCCGAGTTCGTCGGCCACGAGGTAGCGAAGGGTCATGACAGAGCCGGTGCCACACTCTTGTGCACCGGTGATGATTTGGCCCGAACCGTCGGCGTCGACCTTGATATAGGCCCCCGATGGCCCCGGAAAACTCGGCCACCAGCCGACGGCCACGCCCACAGCCTCATTCTCGGGCAGCGTCGACCCATAGGCCGAGTTGCCGACCGCTGTCTCGAGACAACGGCGCAATCCGACTTCGCCGTACACCTGAGCCGCTGGGCCTTCGAGGCCTTCGTCCACAGTGTTCTTGCGTCGGAAGTCGACCGGATCCATCCCGATCGTCTGAGCAATCTCATCGGTGTGGGACTCAAGCGCCCAGCAGGCCTGCGGCGCGGTTGGGGCCCGCACCGAACCGGACGGCTGGTGGTTGGTGTAGACAAGTGACGATTCGACGAAGACGTTCGGCGCCACATAGGGGCCTGCAACATGCATGGCAGCGAGCTGCGGGAAGAATGCTGCATCGGCGGTGTAGGCACCATTATCGATGGCAATCCAACCCTTGCGGGCGGTGATGGTCCCATCGTTCTTCACACCCGTCGTGATGTCGACGATCATGCCCTCTCTGCGACGGTCAGGCGCGAGGAACTCCTCTCGGCGTGAGAAGACGAGCTTCACCGGACGTTTCGCAGCCCGGGCCAATGCTGCAATGTGGGCCTCGAAGTGGAACCCACACTTGCCACCGAAGCCACCACCGAGGTGCGGAACGATGATGCGGACGCGACTGGCCGGCATCTCCAGTGTCTCGCATACGCCGTTACGAGCGTCGAAGGGAACCTGAGTCGACGTCCAGATCGTGACCTTGTTGCCTTCCCACTGAGCGACGACCGCTCTGGGCTCGATGGGAAGCGCATGACAGGCATCGGCCACATAACGACTGGTGACGACGTGATCGGCATCGGCCAGGCCAGCCTCTACATCGCCCTTTTCGATCGAGGAGAACGACGCCACGTTTGGCCGCTGCACGGTGTCACCCGACACGTCGTACGACTGCCATTCCTCATGCACGATCGGTGAGCCCTCAGCGATGGCGTCCTCGAGATCGTCGACGATCGGCAGCTCGTCGTATTCGAACACGATCGAGTCGATGGCCGCCTGCGCAGTGGCGGCATCCACGGCGGCCACCGCCGCCACGATCTCACCTTCGAACCGCACCACATCGTTCACAAACAGCGTCCGGTCGGGTACTACGGGCGAGTACCGCACATCGGGTACATCATCAGCGGTGAGCACCGCAAGCACCCCAGGCACGGCCTTCGCAGCCGAGACGTCGATCTTTGTCACACGGGCGTGGGCGACATCGGCGTAGCGGAACTTTGCCACGAGTTGACCCGTCAACGTCATATCTGCGGTGTAGCGACCGCTACCCGTCACCTTGTCAGGCCCGTCGGCGCGCACGAACTTCGGAGCTTCAGTGAGACTCATACCCCGTCAACGTAGTTCAATCCACAGCAGGGCCTCTACAACTAGATGCCATCGATGCAGCGCTGCACGTGGGGCATGAACCAGCCCGCGTAGCGCTCTTGGACTTCGGGGAGTTGCCAGTCGTCATTGGTGACAACGCCTCGGCAAAAAGTAGACCCGCACGCGCACTCAAGGCGGTAGGGGGCCAATCGGGCTGTGGCGTAGTCGTGGCACAGTTCGTCGCCTGCTGCGATGTCGCGCATTGCCACATAGGTGACATTGCCAACGAATCCGACGTTGGCATCGCACGAGTGATTGATGTGGATAGTCATGTCGTCGTATTCGTCGGCATGACGGGGAGAGAGAAACATGTTGTCGTCGATCTGCAACGAAAAGTCGCCAAGCTCCGCTGTCAGCCGTTGGACTTCCTCGAAGTCGACGATGTGACCAACCTTTACCGCCACGCGCTCACCCGCAGCGATCGATTCGGCGGCGAACACGGCCAGACCGCCAAGATTGCTCTCACGGATTTCGACGTTCGACGATCGCCAGACCTTCACTGATTCCATCGTTGCAGTATGCCAGTTGTGGCATTCATGAGCCGATCAGGCAAGCTTCCAGTCTGATGACTGACGCCCTGCCTGACACCGACGTTTTCGCCATCCGGAAGCGAATTCGCTGGGTACTGATCTTCTCGGTGTTCCCTGCCGGCATGGGCTTGACCGCCACCTTCGCGGCCACAAGCCTCGCCGCCAAGGAAATGACCGGCAACGATGCCTTGGCCACGCTGGCTGCCACGATGACGGCTATCGGCGGCGCTGTCGCCGCTCTTCCGCTGGGCGCCCACATGGCCGACCACGGCAGACGGTCGGGCCTTACACGCGCCTGGTCCGTAGGCATCGTCGGTGCGGCGCTTGCATTCATCTCGGTGCTGACCCAGTTCTACCCATTGCTTCTCCTGGGTGTTCTGTGTGTTGGCGTCGGGCAGGGCGCAAGCCTCGCGGCGCGCTACGCCGCCGCCGACCTTGCCGAACCTATGCACCGCGCCCGCGATATCGGCATTGTGATGTGGGCCAGCTCGATCGGCTCGGTGCTCGGCCCGACCATAGCTCTCGGTGGTGCCGGTTGGCTAGCCATCAACATCCTCGATATCGACGAGCTCGCCGGGCCGTACCTCATGGCAATCCTGGCGTTCATCATCGCTGCCATCGTCGTCAACACGAAGCTCCGTCCGGACCCGCTACTACTCGCCAAGGAGCTCGGATCAGCGACAGACGTCAAGCGCCCGTCGCTACGGAAATCGTTTCACGATCTCTTCACCCACCGCCTCGCGGCCATTGCCGTGCTCGCCATGGCCGTTGGCCAGACCGTGATGGTGGCGGTCATGACCGTCACCCCACTACACATGAACGACGGTGACCATGAGGCACGAATTATTGGCCTCGTCATCTCGTTGCACGTCGTCGGCATGTACTTCTTCAGCCCCATCGTTGGCTGGGTCGTTGACCGTGTGCCGAGCACGGTGATGGTCGCCGCCGCCGGTGCCACATTGTTCATTGGTGCGGAGATGGCCTCACACACTGATCCAACTGACAGCCTTGGTGTCTTCATCGGCCTCTTTTTCGTGGGCCTCGGCTGGTCCTTCGCAATGATCTCTGGCGCCTCACTCATCAGCGCAGTCTTTGACGTCAGCGAGCGCGCGTCAGTACAGGGTGCGGCCGACTTTACGATGGTCGCCTCCGGCGCCGCTGGTGGTCTGCTCTCGGGCGTGATCGTTCAGGCCACCGACTACCACACGCTCAGTCACTGGGCAGCAATTCTGGCGTTGGCGCTGATCGCGGCTGCCCTCTACCCGATGATCACTCGGATTCGACCGTCGGTTCAGGCTGCAAATGTCGGCTGAAGAACTCGAGAATCAGCTCAGCTCGCTGCACGCGATGCGCCGGAGACCCTGACCGACTGAGCTCATGTGTTTCCTCTGGAAACAGGTAGTAGTCGACCTCTCGCCTTCGTTCCTTCAGCGCGTAGAACAGTTGGTCGGCTTGCTCATGGGGACAGCGAAGGTCCTCATCGGAATGGAGAATGAGCATTGGCGTGGTCATCTCGTCCACTGAGCTGATCGGCGACATGCGAAGCAACTCTTCGGTGTTGTCGAGTGCGCTCTCACCGAACCAGAAGGCACACACGCCAGCAATGTCGGAGGTGAGATCAAGGGTGAGGAGATTGTTAACCCCGCGTTCCGAACACGCAGCAGCAAATCGGTCCGTGTGGCCTGCGATCCAGCTGGTCATGTAACCGCCATAGCTTCCACCGAGCACACCAAGTCGATCGGCATCGATAAATGAGAACTGCTCAAGAGCAGCATCGACCACGGCCATACAGTCGTCGTAATCGACCGAACCCCAGCCCGGACCATCAAGCGCCTTTCCTCGAATGGCGCGGCCCCAATCGCTGTCTCGCCCAGAGCTGCCTCTCGGGTTGGCGATCACCACGACAAAGCCGGCATGCGCCTCCATCTGGGCTTCGTCGTAAAAGAAGTCTCCGTACTGCGTGAACGGGCCGCCATGGATGTTGAGCAGCATCGGGTAACTCTTAGACGGGTCGAAGTCTGCTGGACGGTAGAGCCAGGCGTCGACCTCCACGTCACCGCTGACTGCCGTGAATCGCTGTGCCGGAACCGGTTTAGCCCCTCGAGTAAGGATTCGGCTGACATTGGTGAGCCTGCGTTCGCCGCTCTCATCAACAATGAACAGTTCGGCGGCGTGGGTTGGGGTCTCAGCGACAAACGCGACTGCGGGGCCGACCGATGACCAGCCCGTGACCCAACGGTCGCCACCGACCACCTCAGAAACACGGCCCTCAAGATCAACCTCACGAAGCGAAACGCGGCCATGGTCAGCCACAAGGGCGCGTAATGAATTCCCGACCCATTCCGGAGCCGCTGGCACCGGGAACGCCAACCAATCACGGTCTACTGAGGTGGTGAGCCATGTTGGCTGGTTCGCACCATCAACCAGCAGGCCCACGTGCGAGTTCTGTGGGGAGATAGTGGAGTCGTCATAGCCGCTACACCCAACACGATCACCGTCGTCGATCGCTGGGGCGCCATATACGCCAAGGCCGCTGGTAACTATCTCAACCTCGCCAGACGCCAGATCGATCGACGCGATGTCGCTTGAGAGGATCCGTTCGGATGTGTCAGACCGGGCGGCCAGGAGTCGAACCGAATCAGAGAACCAGGCGGGGTCCGAGAAGTCCGAGGTGCCAGGCGTGACATCGAATGCTCCAGCGGAGCCGTCGGTCGGCACCACGTGAACGTGCATGGGACGATCAAGGGTGAACCCCTCACCGTTGAGGCGATACATGGGGCGATCGATCTTTCGAGGCTTTCGAGTTCCTACCTCGGGGCTCTCATAGTGCTCACCGCGAGCCCTGGAGGCGAAGGCAATCAGGCTGCCATCAGGAGAGTAGGCGACCTGACCGATGCCTTCGTCACGTTCGCAGAGAAGGCTGGCTTCACCGGGGCCTTCGGTGGAGAGGACATAGAGCGACGACTGGGTGCGACCCTTGTCGTCCTTGCGTCGGGTTGAGGTGAATGCGATCGACCGGCCATCTGGGGCCCATCGTGGAGAGCCGTCCGTCTCCTCTCCAGCGCTGATCGGGCGGGGCGTAGATGCCCCATCAACATCGATCAGCCAAACCCTGCTGCGATAGCGATTCGCTTTCTTGTCAACTCGGGTGATGACATACGCCACCTGGGCCCCGTCGGGCGATAGCTGCGGGTCGCTGACCCAGGCGAGGTGTTCGATGTCTGATGGCTGCATCGCACGAAACTAGCCACCGATCTTAGGCCAACGCCATAAGAGCCACGCCGCCGATGCACGCGCCGATACCCACGACCTGCCACCATCGCAACGGGTGGAGACGAAATATCGCCGCCAGTGCAGCTGTGACTGCCGGGAAGGTTGCACCGCTAACCGCGACTTGGGTGATCGAGCCCCGCTGGCTTCCAACGGCGAACGCCGCCACCGCAAGACTGCCGAACAACCCCGATGCAAGCGCCACGATCCGTACCCCCGGCGCAGGGAATCGTGGGATGTTGCGTTGGGAAGCCACAACAAACAACAAGACGAGCGCGACGGTTCGCTGGGAAACAGCCGGCCAGACACCAGACGCCTCACTGGTCCCCGCTAGGAAGGTGAGCGCCGATCCAAACAGCGCTCCGGCGATGAGTCCCCATAACAGCCCGACTTTCACCGCCGAGCCGAGGTCAGGCGAGAACGATGACAGAACAATTCCGACCAGGCCAACGACGACGCCGAGGATCACGAGCCCCTGCAGCTCGCCACCGGTAAGGACATCGAACCCGATCGGGAACAAGGTCGAGACCAAGGCGGCCAGGGGTGAGACCACGGCTGGCGACGAGCGGGCCAAACCGTGAAACATTGCCATCAGAGCGAACCCGACGGTCAGCCCCGATGCTGCACCGAGGCCAACGTCCTCGATCCGAAAAGCGCTCGGTACAACAGCGAGCAATAGCGCGGCCGTGGCCACGCCACCAACCAACATTCCAAGAACGACTGTCAGCGCTGGCAGCCGACGAGTGGCGAAGCCGCCCAGGAAATCACTTGTGCCGATGCCGAGTGCAAAACAGAGCCCAAAGACGATCGACACCGGCCGGAGTCTGTCAGCGATCCGAGGAAAGAGCTACTCTCCCGCCATCACTGGAGGGGATATGAGCGACATCGACGACCAACAACGCCTGATGAATGGCATCTACTGGTATGGCAT
>Ga0233427_10002405_pt1 | contig 17770 bp, 15 predicted proteins | sample SI_118_April2016_5_FD_179885 | JGI IMG/M metagenome (GOLD analysis project Ga0233427, IMG submission 179885) | Seawater microbial communities from Saanich Inlet, British Columbia, Canada - SI_118_April2016_100_MG | ecosystem: Environmental > Aquatic > Marine > Inlet | place: Canada: British...
CGGCTGACTTATTGATATCAGCTAGCCCCGCAAAGTGATACACCACATCTATGTCTTTCATTACGGCATCGAGAGCTTCTCGATCTAGGATATCGCCAACATGCATTCTTTGATCAGGAGTAAGCCACTGTGATTTCGATTGGTCGAAAATTGAAACGTGGTAGCCCCGTCTCGTTAACTCGTCCGCTGTATGGCTTCCGAGAAACCCGGAGCCACCAATTACCAACACATTTTTCATTCTACCTTTGATCTCCCAGTTCACTTTCTCCCGCTTGAATTTCGTACTCACTGGCTGGCACAGCACTCTCCAACGGCTTTCCTTGGACAAAGCGTACTACTTCCTGTGTTGCCTCAATCTCCATACGGGCCCTGCAGTCTCTTGTCATGGATCCCATATGCGCTGTGAGCAAGCAATGCTCTAACTCACGCAATGGCCCCACATATGGCTCACTTTCGAAGACATCTATTGCTGCGCCGCTTAAGACGCCGTCTGTCAATGCAGCGAAAAGCGCTTGTTCGTCAATTACTCCCCCACGCGCGGTGTTCACCAGAAGGGCGTCGGGCTTCATTAATTTTATCTGCTCAGCACCCACCATGCCCTTAGTGCTGATTGTCAATGGCACATGTACGCTGATTATGTCAGCCTGTCGATAGATCTCTTCTTTATCTGCCGAGTGGCAATTCGGTGCCACGTCTGTTAGGTCGAGAGGATTAACATCATTAATTAGAATTTTTCTGCATTCAAAACTACCAAGAAGTTTTGCCACTCTTTTCCCGATGCGGCCGAATCCGATAATCCCTACCACCGACTCGGATAAGCGTCTGCCAAAGTGCCTATGCCACTGACCGTCGCGAAGTCCATTATTTGACATCGTAATTCTCCGCAACATTGACAGCATCAGACCTAGTGTCAGTTCCGCGACCGCAGGTGACGGCGCATCTGGGGTATAAGAAACCTTTACTTGCCTCCGTCGAGATTCTTGAAGATCTACACTGTCAACCCCAATACCTACTCTTGAGATCAACTTCAAGTTCGGCGCATTGGCAAATACTTTCTGTGTAATTGGCTCTGTTCCAGCAATAATGACATCATACTCTGGAACCAACGCTACCAATTCTGCTTCCGTCAATCGTCGCCCGAACGGGTTATGTTCAACGACACAATTCAACCCTTCGAGTAACTCGATCGGGGTTCGGTCTACTTCTCCAAACGGTGCTGTGGTGACCAGAATATTCACTTTTAAACTGGCCTTTCCCCAGCATGATTTCGTCTTTTCATTGGATCCCGGACATACAGTACATTGAAGATTGACCGGCTCCCCCATTGTTCCCGCCCCATCTCCATGAATCCTGCCTGGGCCATAGCTTCTTCAATAAATCCGTTGCTTAATATCGACTCGATCTCTATGAGCACAGTCCGTAATCTCGAATCTGCTAAGACGCTATGCATGCTTCCAACAATCTTTGTCTCTACGCCGTCTACATCGATCTTTATGTGATTAGGAAAGTCTATTCCTGCCTCACATACAAACTGATCTAGACTATCTACTGGGACTCCTTGTATGAAAGAGGGAATAAATTGTTCTCGGTCACTCTCCGGTTTATCAATTGCGTGGCGCGCCATTCCGGGAGTTGTTTGGGTCAGATAAAACTTAGTGATTCTACGACGATCTCCAAATGCAATCGGGAATATAATGATATTGCTTGATAAGCCGTTCGCTTCGATATTTCGGCTCAGGGAGTGAAAGTTGGCTGCCCCAGGCTCAAATGCATAAACCTTACCCGCTCCTTGAGACACCATCTTGCCAATCAGAAGACTATACGCCCCAACGTTGGCCCCAACATCGTAAACAATATCATCCGGTTTGATATAGTTCCGAATCCAGTCCATTGTGACTTTTTCGCGGGTATAACTCTCCTCTGCTCTAAGAAAGTATTCAACAAAACTGGTTGTTAGAAAACGAATCTTATGTCCATCGACTAGTGTGGAGGTGCTGAGGGGCACCCCACACCTCAGTACAATCTTTGCAGCAGTTAACCGCAGTTTGCGGAGATATGCGGCGGGAGATAAATATTTAGACCTCATTAGGTAATCAGGGCTGATCCTGATTTCCAGGAAGATATGCAGCGAGAAATTTGTTCCCTTTCATTTTCAGGGCTACGGCGTCTAGTTCTTTCTGAGTATCAACGCTATAGGTCTCTTCGTCGGTCATGGCCATCTGGACCACATCACCATTCTCGATGACCCTCAGCATATCAACAGACTCGACACGCTCGAGCGTTGTTTCTTCCATCTGATTAAACTTGATCAAATAATCTCGACGGAATGGTATTACACACACCTGTTTCAACATCGGACCGTCGACCACACCTTTTCTTTTTGAAGGAATCGGTTCGCGGGAGAAGTACATAGCTTGATCGCGCTTATCGACAACTACTTTAACTTCATTAGGATCATTAAACTCAGAGTCATTTAATATTGGCGCCATCAAGTTCACTACATTTACGTGGGGCAATCCGAATGGCTCGAGTGACTCTGTAATCATGCCGGGCGTTATCATTGGTTCATCGCCTTGCACCATTACGACAATATCGATCGTCTCGCCGGTTTCTTCTTCGATTCTCAACATCGCTTCCGCTGCACGATCAGACGCCCGTTCATGTTTTTCAGAGGTCATCACTGCTTGTCCACCGATAGATTGGACATATTCATAAATTTCTTGGTCGCAAGTCGCAACATATGTACCGCTGAGTTCGGGACAAAGCCTTGTTCTAAAGTAACAGTGCCCTACCATTGGCATACCAAGAATTTTTGCCATCGGCTTACCAGGGAATCGGGACGAGCCCATTCTGGCTGGGATTATTGCGACTGCTCTCACTTTTTCACCCTCGCCTTTGATATCGCAAGCCCAGCTCTACAAGAAACATCCAGCATACGGGTATCAACTCCGTATGCGACGAAACGCTCGCCCGCTTCGATACTCTGCTGAAGCTGGACCGGATCTGGCTCAACAATATGCCTTCCACCTGGGATGTTAAATTTTTTTGCCATCTTCTGAATGTGATTCATCGCCTCTGTAAATTCTTTTGATTCAAACTCCCCCGGCGCCCCAAGAGATCCGGACAGGTCATAAGGACCTGTAATGAAAGCATCTACCCCATCCACGTCGAAAATTTCGTCCAGGTTCTGAATTGCGTCTATGTGTTCAATCTGGACCACCACCATTGTGTTCTGCTTTTGCCATTGGAAGTATTCATCAAATCGCGCCCCATAACGCTGAGCGCGTGCTAAACCGATACTTCTATTACCTCCCGGCGGGTATTTGGCTGCTTTTACTGCCCGTTCTGCATCATCACGGGTCTTGACCATGGGCACAATCACACCGTGGGCACCGGAGTCCATCACCCGTTTTATCTGCTCTGAATTATTCGATGCTAAACGGACAAACGGACGCACACAACTTAACTCAATAATCCGAATCAAATCTTCCGCTTCTCGGATATTAATTGCACTATGCTCGAGGTCTACCGCGAGCCAGTCAAAGCCTGCACCCGCCATGATTTCCACCACAACGGGATGGCCTATTTGCACCCACGAACCCAACCGCAAGGTATCAAAGAAGTCATTAGTCTCTTCTAATTCCATCAAATTCCCTCCCTAACTTTCGGTAAATCAAGAAATACCCTTGTAGGGTATCCAACGAATGCCCCGCCAATCATCTGATGACCTTGTCACAATTGAGAACCGGCTAAACTTGCTTCGGGCTGCCACAGACGAGTGATCGACTGGCACGTTGACGGACCGACGGATCTGATCGCTCAGATCTAGAGCCCAGTCAATCTGGACGTAATCACACCGCTGCTTCAACAAGAGCTGAAAGTCAGGCACCAGATTTCTGAGACCGATATCAAAGAATATAACTGGCTTGTCTGTTGCAATCATTAATGTTGCAGCTGTGGAGTAGTAATCTAAGATTATTACGTCGTAATCCAGGTAACACCGTTGCAAAGCACGTTCATCCTGCCGGCAGTCGAATGGGGGTCGAATACACTTTGGATGAGGTTTTATAGTTAACTCCGGCACCGCAGCAATAAGTTCCGATTGCCACTTTAAATATAGACCATCTTCAAATCCGCGGTATGGCCCATAGTGGAATTTTTCGTTGTACGTAGTTGGGATATACAATATTTTTTTCTTCCCACCTCCCGACTTTGTACTAGCGCCTCTAACATTTCTCCTATTTTGGATTTTTTGTACCGATACTGATGTTCGAGATAAAAACTTATTCGGCTTACTAAGTGACTCATGCAAGGGTGCGTCTAGTCGCAGATCTCCATAATCTATCAGCGTTGAACAAAATCCTAGCTCCGCATACCCAAATAACGGTTCGTTGAAGATGGTGCTTGTGATTTCTCCATGAGTCATCGCAATCACATCCTTGTCTTGCTGAAGAAAGTTCATGGCCAGTTTTCTATTTTGGAGCACAGCCCGAGTTCCTAGAATGACCTGATCGTCTTTAATTCTCGACTGAACGGATGACGTATGATGCCGAGAATAGTTTGCCCAATTCTCAATGAGATGTTCTTCTGCTGGGATTTCGAATCTCTGCGCTAACGTGCGAACTACCTCACATAAGGCGTCTATCTGCTGCTCCCTATGCGGCAGGTAGGCTTTGCAGAAAGGTTGGTACTTTCCAAGCAGCGTTAGACTCTTCCGCATTAGCCACTGGCCGCAAATATCTAACGGAACACCTTCCCCTACTGCAAGTGGCACTATGCCTCCCGTTCGCCAAAATTTTTTAACAGAATTTCGTTTGCTACTGTTATCCATGTAAGACTGTTCATCAATGATAAACGGTCGGCGGGCGTATTTAGTCGATCCAAAGGGGAAAGCTACTATCTCATTTTTGTCCTGCCTAACAAATTCTCGCTGAATTACAATCCCGGAAAAATGAATCATTAAATCGTGAAAGAAAAGTCCAAAAATATTGGAAATCGGACTGAAGTCCCCGGATGAATCTCCAAACCGTTGCAGCAGGTAGTTGTAAATTTCTAAAGACAGTCGATTGGACTCGTGGTATGAATTAATTGCACGACTAACCTCTTGATTAGTAAGTACCGATAAAGTCCTACCCATAATCACACGCTCTAGTGATTCTAGCCCGACCCCTCATTGCATCACGCATGCTCAACCCAGCCTCTCGTCCGTTTTCATGTGCCAGTAGAAAATAGTCTTAGTAGATCGAATATTTTTCCAGGATCAAAATAACCTTCTCTTGATCAACTACCAACTATTTTTATAGTGCCTGCTTTGCAGAGGTATTGTTCTTGTCGTAAAACGCCAGGTTACTGACCTTAGACTCCTCTGGAAAACCATGATTAGTCGCTATAAGTATTATTTTTTAAGTAGCCCAAAAAGGCTAGATAACTTTTTCGAAGGTAACTGAATCTCGCAAGCCTTCTTCATCTAGATATTGAATTGACTTCGGTAACACTTTAAGAGCAACAAACCCATTTTTCTCGAAAGCTTTCTGGGAACCGAAATTTCTTACATCTGCAGTTGCAGTAAATCTCGTGATGTTATGGTGTTTTACGCCATATTTAATTAACTCTTCTATCGCGGCCGTCGCTATGCCTTTCCCCCAATATTGCTTTTCTCCAATGACTATTGAGATGGCAGCTGACCCATCGCTGTGAGCCACTACAAAACTAATTACGCCAATACTGATTGATAGGTTAGGCTCAACAATCATGAACTGAACTTTCGATGGATCATTGAGTATATTTGTATAGACCATTACCTGCTGTTCTTTTGTGTATCCTTTTGATCGGTGCTCGGAATACTGTAATACATCATCGTCGTTGAACCATTTGCAACAGAAAGGAATATCCGATCTTGTCATCGCCTTTAGCATGCATTTTTCCGACACCAATCTATCGGCTTTCGGTTTCATATTCAGAGTTCTCGTGACACAACTAATCTGTCTAGCAATAAAATAATACCCGAACGTCCAAAGAGGGTTTGTCAGTCATCAGAACATCTTCATCGCCTCAGTCGCTACTCTTAAACAACGGACAACTATCTGAGCAATAAACTGTATTCTGGCGTGTAGTATTTCCTGTTAGCGTACTTTGCGAGAAATTCTACAGATGGAAGCACTCCTTAATGTGTCCCTCGCTGATTTTTTCACTACGGACTTGAACTTACAAATCCCAGTTGAATTAAGGGTTTCGCTTAGTTGGTTTGGGTAGAGCAACCACTATCCCATCCCGTGACTTTTTCAATGATATCGACGAGTTCTTTCATGTCCTGTGTCGTGTGGGGCCACCGAACATGCTCATTAATGATCATTTTTTCATAATGGAGATCTTCAGCAACAGGGCAGGTTCCTTTCGCATATTTCCCACTATGGCCCTGGTTCTCTGGAGCCGAAAACGGATAGCCATGTTTCCATAACTGCTGTTTCTGATAGAGCGGCTGGAGATAAAGCGGCTGCACATAGCCCTGATAGAACTGTGCGCCTTCCTTGTTAACTGCTGTAACGAATTTATCCCGTTTAACATCGACGTCATTCGGAGAAAACCTTAACGGATAAACATAATATGTTGCTAAACATCTTTCTCTTCCTTCTGGCGGCAAGAGAAACGGGTGCTCTCGTAGTTGATCCGATAGCATCTCCACGAGGGTTAGCCTGTGACGATTTAGATCGGGCAGCTTCTTTAACTGCTCCCGCGCAATTGCCGCCTGAATCTCAGTCAACCGATAATTGAATCCACCGATGTTGGTGATATTGTCAATTCCTGCAGGCCCAACTACGGCCTCCCCGTGATTCCTGATCAAGGCAAGCCGATAAGCCAAGTCTTCATTTTCCGTTATACAGACAGCTCCCTCACCTGACTGGATCGACTTATTCACATTTAGACTAAATACGCCTATATCACCAGATTTCCCTACAAAGTCGCCGTGGTACTTAGCTCCATGCGCTTGGGCACAATCTTCAATGATTTTCAGGCTATGTTCCTCTGCAATTTTGGTGATTTGCACCATATCAGCAGGAATCCCAAACTGATGGACGACAAGTATGGCGCGAGTCCTTTCTGAGATGCATTTTTTAATACTTATTGGGTCGAGACATCCCGTTGCCTCCTCAACATCCGCGAAGACGGGTATCGCGCCATAAATCAGCGGCGCTAGTGCGCACGCCGTCATAGTGTAGGGAGACACGATAACTTCATCTCCAAAGCCCAGCCCCAGAGCGCCAATTGCAGCAAATAAGCCAGAAGTTGCACTATTCATGGAAATTGCGTGACTAGATTCATAAAAGTCACACCACTCCCGCTCCAGGGCCTGGACTTCCGGTCCGCCGAAAAACGAAAAAGGAGGATCTGGAGTGTAGGAACCCTCAAACTTCGATAAGTAACCTGAATCGAGCACCCGAATCACTGCCTTTTTCTCTTCTTCTCCCGTCGTGAAATTGTCCGTCCATGGAAGCGTTCTGACCGGTTTACCGCCATTGATCGCAAACTCAGGCCTAGTTAAATCAAGACGCATCATAAATTCCTAATTTCCCCCACTTTCCAGGTAGTCCGCATACTTTCAGCAATGTCTGACAACAGGCACTGGCAAAGCCCATCCGTTTCTCCATTTTGAAGGTACCGATACATCCCAGCAACGGCATTTGGCAAGGGCTCAGGCTTTGTTTCCCACGACTTGAGCGAACACTGTTTAAGCACTTTCTCCCCTACGCTATTTACTTGCGCCTCCTCCCATACAATCTCACGCTCGAAATTCCCAATCCTAAGTCGCCCTTTTGAGAAGCGAAATTCAAGGTCAAAAATCTGGTAGATCCGCTCATCCCACCCATGAAACCACACCGGAATCTTTACCCTCGAGTCAAGCGCTCCTCGAACTGTCAAGGTAGGATCCCTAACCCGTCCGTCGCTAATTGTTTCAAGTACATCAAGCTTCCCGAACTCTAATCCAGAGATATAGCGGATGATATCGACCAGATGTACGGCGTTGTGGCGCCAACCTCCATAGTAGACTGAATCCACTTGAGTTAACGTGCCGAATCGGCCTTTCCGAATTTCTGCTCTTAATTTCTGATAAAACAAATGGAAACGTCGCGATTGATTTACAACGATTGGCACCGCCTGTTCATGACTAATATCTAATAATTGATCCAACTCACTTCGGTCAGCACACGCCGGCTTTTCAAGAAACACAATCCTCGGGCAAAAACTCTGTTGCCGAAATACCTGACAAACCACTTCGAAGTGCGTTTCGTCTGGTGTAGCAATAACTACAACATCAGGGTGCAACTCCACCATTGCGTTGCCTACGTCATCACCCCAATATGGAATCCCAACCCTACCGGCAAAGTTCTCCGCACGTAACCGGTCTGCGTCAACACAACCTGAAACTTCAAACCCTTCATGTGATTTAAATACCCAGGCGTGACGTACCTCAGATCTATCAATCTCTGAATCAGAAAAATGACCCGCGATCCTCCCACAGCCGATGATCAGAACTTTATACATTGATTAATCGTCCCGAAATTCCTTCCACCGCCTATGAACGCTTCTATTAATTTCGACGATCTCCGGGTTATCATCGAGAAAGCGAAGTACCTCATCCAAAGAAAAATCTATTCTCGGATGAAAATGTTGAATAATTGCAGTCACAACATCAAGGTCTTCTCTCGAATCAACTTCAAGCTCTACTTCAGGACGGCGACGTTTTCCTTCTGCTTCTAGGTTGATAACCTTATACAACTGTGGATTCTGGCGAATAAACAAGGTTCCGTGCTCTCGGATCGGATCACTGGCAGCGACGCGGTCATCCGAATCCTGTAGCGCCGCCACAGAGAATACCTCTACCTCCATACCAGGAGGATAAGTTGTCTTTAAATCATTCCCAATGAAGTCATATCTGGCGTGATCGAGGAACTTCGTAACAATATCATCTACGATTAAAGGATCAATCAAAGGACAGTCCCCAAAAACCTCAACCCCGATCGTCGCAGAAACACTTTCGAGTGCGCCCAAGGTCCTCTTTAAGACATCCTCTTCGGATCCTCGAAAACATGCGATACCTTCATTCGCACAGAACTCTTCAATAACATCATTCTCATTTTCGATAGAAGTCGCGACAACAACCTCGTCGATAGTCCGGCATAGGCGAAGTCTTTCGATCAGAAATCCTAGTAAGGGTCGATTTCCCAACGGCATCATCACCTTTCCGGGAAGACGCGTTGAGCCCATTCGAACTTGGAGCGAAGCAACGATCTTGGTATGGCCTTTGATGAATATACCCCTTAGAAGAATTTAAATGATGAGATTAATGCTTTGTCGTGAGTTTCTGGACAACTGAAATTACGTTGCTGGCTGCTTCCTTGCGTGCAAACTCTGGTCGAGTAGTCAAATCATTTTTATAAGGAAATGATTGGGATTTAAGCCAGTCGCAAAATGAATCAACGCTGGAAAACAATGGGATCAATTTTTTGCGGGCCGCTGTACAGCGGTTCGGACCAACGAGTCCAGGTTGCAGCGAAACAACAGGAACACCCAAAATTCTCGCTTCTAAGAGGGCGGCAGACCGCATTCCGACAACCAGATCGGCTTGATCAAACAAGTAGCTGCGATCGATATCACGAACAGTGTACCAATCTACTGTTCTCGTATTGAGTATCGGATAGTCTTCTTTACGGGCACTTGGATGGATCTTTTCGACAACAATACAAGAAAGAGCAAGCGCTTCTAGGCACTCACAGAGCATTCGTCGCACACCGTATTCATCATATCCGGGGGAGTCAAATTCCTCTTCTTCTCTTATAGACTTCTTCATCTGCTCTATAGGCTCTGATTCAATAACCTCTGACAAGAAAACCACTAGGAGTCGGTCCCCCTGTGCCGCCAAGAACTCATGCTCTTCAGGTTTGCGATGACTGGTGACATTCCGATTCGAAAATACAGATGCGAACAAGGGGCTCCCCGTAACACAGAGTCGATCTTCTGGTAATCCATCCCGTAACGCCTCGACACGCGCTTGCTCATCTGGACAACACACCATATCCGGGAGGGCATTGAAGACGCCTGTCTTGTTCACGTAGTTTTTCTTGTAGTCATACCATTCGTCTATAAGACCGACACTGGGGATCTGTAACTTTCGCGCCACTTCGACTGCCATTCTCTCAGGCGAGCCGAGCTGGACTCCACGCCCACTCAGAACGGCGTCTGGTGTCAATGAGCGCACGACACCTGACAGCTCATCGGTATCATACAACCCGTCAATGTTTCGGTACGTCAGGCTCGATTCCTCAAACGCGCCTATAGCACCGCCCGCACACAGGTTCGTAAACATGATCTCTGAACGAAACTGTTCTACTACTTCTATAAGATTTCTTGCCCCGCCAGCCTCAGAGGAGACCGTCAAAATTTTCAAGGCTGTCAAGGACTCAACCGGCTAATCTTTAGTCAATAGGAAATCACCGATCGCTAAGCAATCAATGTTGGTCCCGAGATAGCACTGGATCGCTTCGTCTGGAGAATTGACGATAGGTTGGCCTTTTACGTTAAAAGACGTGTTCAACAACACGGGACAGGCCGTGCGGCTGTGAAACGCCTTGAGCAATTGGTAAAACCTTGAGTTATTTTCCTTCCTCACAGATTGCACCCGACAGCTATTATCCACATGAACAGTCGCAGGAATTCGCTCCTGTCCCAGTTCTGTTGCCTGACAAGCGATAAGCATGTGTGGACTTTCTTGGCTAATGTCAAAGTAGTCGTTGAGATATTCGTACAAGATTGCGGGAGCGAAGGGCCGGAACACCTCTCGAAATTTCACTTGCTCATTCAAGTAGTCCTTCATTGACGCTGGGAAAGGGCGAGTCAAAATACTACGGTTCCCTAAAGCTCGAGGCCCAAACTCCGCCCGTCCCTGAAACCAGCCAACAATTCTCCCTCTTTCGAGTTCGTTCGCGGTTGATTCGAAAATATTCTCAGGCTTACACAATTCCAACCCGTGTTGCTCTATTGCAGCTGCAATTTCGCCGCCATCAAAACCCGAGCCAAGGTAGAAATTATGTTGTTTCTTCGGTGCTTGCTGCTGGAGCCTGTCGACAGACGCCAGATAACACGCCCCAACGGCCACACCCGCGTCCCCGCTAGCGGGTTGGACGAAAATCTCATCAAAAATGTGCGCGTTTTCCACCTTTCCATTAAGCGAGCAATTCAAAGCCACTCCTCCCGCCATACACAAACGTCGCAGTCCGGTCTGCTCTTGAACTCGCCGAAGGTCCGACAGCACGACTTCTTCAACGCGTGCCTGTAACGCTGCGGCGATGTCCATGTGATGCTGGGTGATATCGCCCGATGCCTCTCGCTTTTGGCCAAACACCGATTTGAACAGAGGGCTAACCCATGTATTTCTTTCGCGGTGATAAGAAATCCAGTCCCTATTTATACGATAACCGTAACCCTCTGGCTCAAGCTGCACTATCTCCCTAAAAACGTCACTGTAGGAACGATGATCACCCGGAATCTTTTGGTTTGCGTCACCATAGGTTGCCAAACCCATTACAATGCCTTCATCACAGTGGTGTTTCCAGCCCAGGAAATAAGTGACCGCGGAATATAGAAGCCCTAACGAGTCAGGAAAAATCGTTTTGTCATGCACAACTTCAATCTTCCCGCTACGCCCAACTGCAATCACACCGGACTCGACCTCTCCTATCCCGTCGTAACTTGTCAGAACCGCATCGTCAAATCCACTCGGGAAGTAAGCACTTGCAAGGTGACAGAGATGATGATTACGATAACTTATTGATCCATTAAAACCGGTCTCCTGTCGAATCAACTTTTCTACATGAAACGCCTCCTCAATGCGTTCTACGTCATCAATAAGTCGTTGAATTCGCTCGGCGTCATGCAATGCTGGACGAAGATAACTCTCTTGAATGTGCATCACTGGATCAAACGCATATGCAATTTCTGCTACATCTTCTAAAACACAATTCGACTGAATGAGGCAATCATGAATCGCTTCTGATGGAAATGCACGGCTATGCTTGTCTCGTGTATAGCGCTCCTGTTCGCACGCCGCGATTAATTCCCCGTCTCGCATCAGTGCGGCTGATGTATCATGCCCGCCATGGTTTATGCCTAGAATCAATAAACCGTTCTGCATTATTCACCAATACCTTAAATTGACCGTAGAAGTCTGTCTTCCCGGGACTTTATATAACGACACAAATCGTTCACTTTGCGCTACCGCGCTGCTCCAATGGCAAGACTTCAACTAATTCATGACCCGACAAGACATCGATACAAGCGTTTACGGATTTAAAGTCATGTCCACTCCGTTCTGATATGGACACGAGATCACAGGTCCCGTCGGCCAGAAACATCACCCAAGAAATTAGATCAACTAACTTTTCGTGATCGACCTTCTTGTTCTCACCGGCAAGACTTTGCCCAATCATTCCGCCTACTGTTGGATACAGCCCCCTCGACCCCAGTTGCACTTCGCCCTTCGGATATTTTGATACAACAATTCGGTTCGAATCTAGGATTCTGATCGCATCCTCGTATATGGTTAGCGATTCTATAAGGTGGGCACCATTTACCAATGTCAGATCATCTAAGGAAGTATGGTACTGTGGGTATTCGTAATATTTGTCCTTAGTAACCGTTGCGACCGGGATTCTGAAGCCAGGAGACGAATATTGTCTTTCGTCGCTTCCGTCTGGTATGAAAGGATATATCACTGGAGTGACCCCGATGTCCCGAAACGCGAGTTTTAACGCGCGATCCACAAGGTGCTCGCCGACATAAGTTTCCTTGATTCCTAAGTCCCCAGGGCCACCGCAGCAGGTCACAACAAAGCCTCCATTCATTGCCTTCATCGCTGACTCGTTGAACTTTAGATAAGCAATGGCCCCAATTGTTTCGGGCACGAATACATACCTCCAACTATACTCAGGTCTTTCCCTGCTAAGCATTGAACGTGCAAGCAATGCCGTCGCGAGCATACCGCTCAGATTATCGTTTGCCATGGATGGATGACAGATATAAGTAGAGATCAAGAACTCGTCTTTTCTGCGACCCGCCACTTTAATCTCGCCGATACTCATGCTCCCGTTAGGATCAAGATCGGAATCAATGTAGACCTCAAAGGTGCCGCCTGCTTCTTGCATCCCGCGAAACTGTGTTTCTGAAACACAAAAGCCCCATGAACGGTTGTAATAACTGGTTCGATAGGGAATCGCGGATGGATTTTCGCTTAGGTAGTGCAACCGTGGCGCTAACTCATCAAACGTCATCTTTGCTTGCACCGATTCTGAATAACTAACCACGTGTAGATTGCTATCTCGCCAGTCGACTATCTTCTCACCTGCTGGATTCTTGATCCAGGCATCGCGAACCTTCCATTCTGGAGGAATCGTCCAATCAAACACTTTCTCACCGCAGGGATACTCCATGATCTCAATGGGAGCGATCTGGCTTAGGATACGCAGTGACTCCCTGTTACCCTCACCGGTGAGACTGCGATGAATAGGGAAAAGCGTCTCCAAATATGAATCAATTTCCTCTGCGAGACCCGATGAAGACTTCAGCACAACTTCTCCCAAGCTAATCTTTCGTCTTCGTTGATATCGCTTTTTGCTGTCATGCCTACAACGTCGTCTATCAACTTTGGACTGATTCCTGATCCAGGCCGCTTACAGATCAAGTCGGTAACTGAAATCACTGACCCAGCTCGAATTAGCCGACTCGCAACCAAACTTCTCCTTGCATGTCGCCGGGCCGGCTCTTCTACTTCCAGGACGCGCTTCTCCGACTCGCCGAAAAGGCCCAACAGGCGGTCAAACCTGTGACAAAACGACTGCAAATCTCTCTTGTCCATTGCATGATAGTGATCATTGCCTGGTAAGGTTTTGTCGTGAGTGAAGTGTTTCTCAATGATTTCCGCACCCAACAGCGCCGCAACCTCGAGAGTCGTCATGTCTCCGGGCATGGTATGGTCTGAGTACCCGACGATCCTATCCGGATACATATGTCGCAGGCCCTGAATCATTCCGAGGTTGGCGTCACCATCGCTGGTGGGATAACTCAGCACACAGTGCATTAGCGCAACAGAGACTTCAAATCGATCAATCCAACCAACCGCCTCGTCGATTTCACTGGTGTCCGCAGCTCCCGTCGACAAGATGATGGGTTTTCCGTGCTCACATATCTTCTCTATTAGTGGCTTATTTGTGATATCGGAGGATGAGATCTTGAATACATCCATCAGATCGGACAAAAACTCTACTGAATCAAAGTCAAATGGAGTGCTGAGAAACTCAACTCCTACTTCATCACATCTCAATTTTAATTTTTCGTAGTCTTTAATCTCAAAGCCATCGTATTTTTTAAAGAGTTTAAATTGGGAGTCACTCTTTTCGAGCGTAGTGTCCCAATAGGCTGGAGAGTCGCGTGACGCCAACTTCTCCGCTTTGTAGGTCTGAAACTTAACCGCATCTGCACCTGCGTCAGCGGCGTCGTCGATTAATTGGAAAGCTGTTTTCATGCAGCCTTCATGGTTAACTCCAACCTCGGCAATAATCAAAGGACGATTGCCACCGGTCGTACCTTCATCGCCTTTGCCCTCCGCAATTAATCTGCGCAACTTAGACATAAATATTCCATACGAACGCTGGTTAATCGGACCGAAGAATCTTGCGAACCAGAACCTGGATAGCGCTAGTTCATCGTGGGAACCGCGACTTGTAATCGGTCCTCGCGTCGCGCGTCAATTATACGTCCTTAAAGAGAGAGAGTATTTCGCGAAGAACCTCTTTTTTATTGGATCCAAAAGAGTAAGAACCAATGTTGTTCATCAGTTGTGCGCGGAACTCATAGTCTGTCAGTAACCTCTCTAGTTTTTTTTGAATTTTTGTCTCACTCACCCCTTTCTGGTACGAGAGCATTGGTACGAATCCGGTAGCCTCACGCGCAAACGAGTGGGTGCGCTCCCTTTCGTGCTGTGGGACGACGATGCTTGGAATGTTCATATGGGCGAGTTCATAAACGGTTCGGCCATTCGACGTTATTGCTACCGCTGTTTGCTCCATTATGCGCGACATGACACCAGTCGCATGCGTTACTGACGCGCCGCCCTCTCTTTCGACTTCACCCAAAAGTTTTTCATAGCCAAGATACCCTGGGCCAGTGACAATATGAATATGTACGCCAAGGCTTTGACATAACTCACGGATCGCTTTATAAATCGCCAACGTCAACTGATTCTTATCGGTGCCACCAAATGTTAACAACACACTATCGACCCTTTCACTTAACTGATGCGGTGCTGCTGCCTCAAACTCCTCCCTAACAAAAAAGTACCGGTGGCCCCATAGAATTCGATCACCTTCGATTACTGGCTCATCATACAACTCATTGATTGTTAGATCCGCTACTGCGGCTCCCGACCCGAGATCTTCAAAATTTACGACTAAGACATCATTTTGTTTCAGTTTTTCAATGTACTCCATAGTCGTATCGAGCACATCGTTAATGACAAGATCCGGCTTAAGTTCAAGGATCGCACTAACAATATTTCCCTCGTCGACGACACCAAGCCAGTAGTCATACCCAGCCAGCTGATTGACCACCCCGTAACTCTTTGAGTCGCAAACGAACATAATTTCGTGATCACTTAGCTCATGGGCCAGGGCCAGAGAACGATAAATATGCCCCATTCCCACTTCATTATTGCCAATCACTCGGAATACGATACGCCGCCTTCGAAGCAATTTCTCCGAAACCCACCAGTCCTGCAGGGTCTCGATCTCAACGACCTGATTCTGAAGAGTCCATGGCGTTACGACTAACGGCGCTGCGCTATCTTGCAAGAGTCGGCACCCAAAGATTAGGAATGCCAGGGAGTCCAGCGTCAGACTCTTACCCTGCGCAGCCATTACTGATTCGTCCAGTGCCCGAACCCGGTCTACAAAAATCCGATGGCTTTCGTGACGTACTGGCCGAAGCACATCCAGACCTTTAGAGACGAACGCTCGATAGGCATCAATGAGTTCCTCTACAGTAAGCAAAGGAGCGTACGGAGAAAGTAGCAAGATGTCTGAGCGGTTCAAGTTCTTGTCGACTGACTGAGCAGAATATTGTTTCAACACATCGAACAAATCTGTGGTGGAGTCGACATGATGAATTGGGTGGGCTCCATTTCTTTCCGCTATCAGGCAGACCTCATCGAGGTCCGTCACGACAAGAATGTTTTGCGATGTCAACCCAGATAAACGTGCCTTGTCGATCGCTCTTTGAACAAGAGACTCGCCTGCATGCTTCTTGACAAGATCGTCCTGAAATACCGCATGTTTACTCAACGCAGGTATAACGACCTGAAGGAGATTGGCTGTTACCTCAGACACTTCAAATACTTTAGCACCGCTAACCTTTCGAAAGGGTTTGCTGCGTGGCTTCGACTATTTGCTCGAGTTGAGTTTCGCTCAAGGTATGGTGAAAGGGAAATGAAATCATGCTGTCGAAAAAGTTATCCGTGTTCGGGCAATCTGCCGCCCCAAATCCTAATTTCTTATAGAAGGCATAGCGGTACAACGGGTAATACTGAACGATACATTGGACACCATGCTCATATGCCATGGTTCTGATGAAGTCGTCCCGCTCGCCATCATCCAGCCTAGCTACGAGCAGATGGTAGTTGTGCCTTGCGCTGTCTTCCCAATGAAACTCCAGCTGAGGATGAGCGGCACACGACGCAATGAATCGCAATGCTCTTTCCCGCTTGAGTAAATTTAAGTCTTCCACCCTATCCAAAAGCATCTTTCCGAGAGCACACTGAACCTCTCCAAGACAAAAATTGTTCGGCCAGAGAGCATCTCCATTAAGTTCAGGTAGATCTACATTACCCATTGCTGGAATCCAATAGTCTTGCCTCTCCTTTGCGAAGTCACAATGACCGTTGTGTCGTATTTGCGGGATCATCCTTGAGATTTTAGGATCCCGCGCAACGAGCATGCCTCCTTCTCCCAGAGTGGTCATATTTTTTTGTGCATGGAACGAGAAAACCGAAAAATCGCCGTAGGCTCCAGCCATCTTGCTCTCAATGTATACCCCAATCGCCTGGGCAACATCCTCCACAACAACCGCACCTATCTTTCTGGCGAGAGACATAATCTCGGGCATATCGGCACCATAACCATAAAGATGAGGAACAACGATTACTCTGGTTTTTCTAGACACACACTGCTCGATCTGGCTCACGCCAACGACTCTCGTTTTGAGATCTATATCTGCCCAAACCAAATTTGCGCCTTGCTTTACGAAAGGATAGGCGCTTGATGTAAACGTATGCGCTGGAATAATTACCTCGTCGCCGGCTTTAAGCTGGACCAGCTGGGCAACTAACTCTATTGCTGTTGTCGCACTACTTACCGCGAATGCTCGCTCGACGCCGAGGAATTCAGCAAACCTTTCCTCAAATGACCGTAACTCTTCCCCCTGAGTGAGGCCTGCGTCGCTGATCATAATTTCCCGGACTTTCTCTATCTCGTGTTTGGTATAGGAGTGAGATCTACCTCCAAAGGGAATAGAAAACGTAGGATTCATATTCTGTTTCATTAAATTCACTGGGTTAGAGATCAACTACATTCTCGAGAAGATTTCTCTGACGCGGTCTCGTGTCAGCACCTTCTTATAATCTACACCTAGTGCATTAATTAAAGGCTTTTCATGGACCACCGTAGACTCG
>Ga0233427_10002410_pt1 | contig 17744 bp, 16 predicted proteins | sample SI_118_April2016_5_FD_179885 | JGI IMG/M metagenome (GOLD analysis project Ga0233427, IMG submission 179885) | Seawater microbial communities from Saanich Inlet, British Columbia, Canada - SI_118_April2016_100_MG | ecosystem: Environmental > Aquatic > Marine > Inlet | place: Canada: British...
AGTAACTACTAATTTACCATCTAAGTTTCCGTCAAAATGTTGTCTAGCAGCTTCGGCAAATGTTTCAAAAGTTCCTTGTAAAATACCCTGAGATCCTATGTAAATCCATGACCCTGCAGTCATTTGTCCATACATCATTAATCCTTTTTTATCTAATTCATCAAAATGTTCCCAATTAGCCCAATTACCTACTAAATTAGAATTAGCTAAAAGAACACGAGGTGCATCTTCGTGTGTTTTAAAGACACCAACTGGTTTTCCACTTTGAATAAGTAAAGTTTCATCATTTTCTAAGTTTTTTAATTCTTTAATTATTGAATTATATGCTTTTATGTTTCTTGCGGCTTTTCCTCTTCCACCGTAAACTATCAAATCTTCTGGTTTTTCAGCAACATCAGGATCCAGATTATTCATTAACATTCTGAGGGCGGCTTCTTGCAACCATCCCTTACAACTTATCTTTTTTCCGTGTGGAGCTTTCACAATATCCATACTGTGCTATATAGTGTAATTTAAACACATTTCCCCAATGCATTCTTATTAATTTAGATACACAAAACAAATAAACCGGTAATTAAGTGGAGTTACTGTGAAGGCAGAGAATATCAAAACAAAAAGTTACACTAATTTTATTCAATGTATTTGTGGATATCAAGGCTTATCTATAGAGTCCAGACAACACAGAGAATGCCCAAAATGTCACACAGTGGTAGAAGCCTGTTGTGAGGGCAATAATTGTTTTTAATTTAACCAGTTAATTTTTTCCAAATCCACTTAATTGGGTCATAGTATTCATCAACCACGCGTTCCTTCATTGGAATTATTGCATTATCCGTAATTGCTATATTTTCAGGGCAAACTTCAGTACAGCATCGAGTAATATTACAAAGTCCAATTCCATTATCCTCCTTTAAGGTTTCAAGACGGTCACCTTGGTCTAGTGGATGCATTTCAAGCATAGCATTTCTCATTAAGAATCGAGGCCCTGCATATTCTGATTTCATATCGCTATCTCTAATTACATGACATACATCTTGGCAAAGAAAGCATTCTATACATTTTCTAAATTCTTGCACTCTATCAACATCTTCTTGCATCATGCGAGGATCTTCTGTATCTGGATGTTGGTAAGGCAATATTTTCTTATTCACCTCATAATTCCATGAAACGTCAGTTACTAAATCCTTAATGACTGGAAAGGCTTTCATTGGTTTAATCACTAGTGGCTCAGATTCATCATAATCAGACATTCGGCACATGCACATCAATTTAGGTTCGCCATTAACCTCAGCCGAACAGGAACCACATTTGCCAGCCTTACAATTCCATCTAACTGCTAAATCTGGTGCATCATTTGCTTGAATTTGGTGAACTGCATCCAAGACAACCATTCCTGGACCGCCTTCCATTTCAAATTCATGCATAAAAAAATCAGGTTCTTCACCTCTTTGTATGATTACTTTTCTATTCATATTGCCTCCTTGTGCACAAATTCGTCTAAATCATCGGGCATTATTTTCTTATCTGATTTAACCACGTTAATACCATCTATGCTTTTCCTTATTATGATGTTTAACATTCCTAATTCGGGATCATAATCAGGGTAATCTAATCTAGTGTGGCCGCCTCTGCTTTCTCTTCTTTCCTTGGCAGCTTCAGTAACTGCTAGAGAAGTAATAATCATGTTTTTTAAATCCAAGCAAAGATGCCAACTTGGATTGTATGCTCTATTTCCAAAAGCTTTAGCATTATCAACTCGTTTATCAAGTTCTTTTAACTTTTCAATACCTTTTGTTAAATCTTTTTCATCTCTAACTATACCTGCATGATTTTCCATAATATCTTGCAATTCTTCATGCAGATGGTAAGGGTTTTCTTTCTTATCATTGTCAAAAGATTCAAGAGTTTCACTAATAGCCTTATTTAGTTCATCTCGATTGATGGCCCGATCTTTATTATTTAATGCAAAAATAGCAGCAGAGCTTCCTGCTATTTTTCCAAATACTAATAAATCAGAAAGTGAATTGCCACCTAATCTATTTGCACCATGTAAACCAGCTGCAGCCTCACCAGCAGCATACATTCCTTTTAGCGTGGATGCTCCGGTTTCAGCATCAACACGAATGCCTCCCATCATGTAGTGTGTAGTTGGGCCTACTTCCATAGGTTCAGTGGTAATATCTAAGTCACCCAGCTCTTTGAATTGGTGATACATTGAAGGTAATTTCTTTTTAATATAATCCGAAGGCTGACGGTTTGCTATATCCAAAAAGGCACCACCATGTGGACTTCCTCGACCTTCTTTGACTTCTTTCATAATTGCTTTAGCCACTACATCTCTAGTCAATAATTCTGGAGGGCGCATAGCACCTTTCACACCTTTTAGCCAATCATTTGCTTCTTCTTCATTTTTAGCAGTTTCAGCTGCAAAAGCTTCGGGAATATAATTAAACATAAATCTTTCATTTTTGTTATTTAGTAAAATCCCTCCCTCACCCCTAACGCCTTCGGTAACAAGGGTACCTTTTACGCTTGGAGGCCAGACCATACCAGTTGGATGGAATTGAATAAATTCCATGTCCTGTAAATCAGCCCCAGCCAAGTATGCTAGCGCATGTCCATCTCCAGTGTATTCCCATGAATTGGAGGTTACACGATATGCCTTTCCGATACCTCCTGTAGCTATGATTATTGATTTAGCTTGTATTGATACTAATTTACCATTATTACGATAATATGCTAAGGCACCAATTGCCTGGTTATTTTCAGTTAATATTTTTGAAACCGTACATTCCATCAATATATCAACATTTTTTTGGTGTATTACTTTGTCTTGTACAGTTCTGATAATTTCTAATCCCGTTCTGTCACCAACGTGAGCTAATCTAGGAAATCGATGACCGCCAAAATTCCGCTGGTTAATTTTCCCGTCTTTAGTACGGTCAAATACAGCTCCCCATTTTTCTAGTTCCATTATTCTCTCAGGAGCCTGTTCAGCATGGATTTTAGCCATTTTCCAATTATTTAGATGTTTTCCACCTCTAATAGTATCTCTAAAATGAGCCTTCCAATTATCTCTTTCATCTGCATTACCTAGAGCTGCAGCTGCACCCCCTTCAGCCATCACTGTGTGTGCTTTACCCAGTAATGATTTTGAGACCAGACATACTGTTGCACCTTCATCAGAAGCTGCAATGGCAGCTCTTATTCCGGCACCACCAGCACCTACTACTAAGACATCGTATTTTTTTTCTTCAAAATCTTCCATTAGAGCACCCACTGAAATATTTCATCATTGCCAAGCAATCCTAAGTATATTCTAATATAGAAATCAGCAACCATAATAGTAACTAATGAGATCCAAAAGTATAGTCCGTGATGTTGATTAAGATAATTAATCCAAGAATTACCGGTTCGTTTAACATAATTAGTACATGAAATACAATCGATATTTCCTCCAATTAAGTTTCTTAATGAGTGGCATGAAGAGACATATAATGTTAGAAATAATGCATCGACCGTTAAAATAAAACTTCCAAACCCAAAACCTATATTGTCTCCAAAGAAGTATGATTCAAATGCATGATACCAATGTAGTATTGCTAATATTATTGCTAAATAAAGAAAATATCTGTGTGAATTCATAATAATGAATGGGAGTGCATTTTCACCATTATATGATTTAATTGGTTTTTCCACGGCACAACCTGCTGGAGTTGCTAGTAATGATCTGTAGAAAACCCGCCTTCCATAATAACATGTTCCTCGAAAACCCAGTGGAGCCCATATGAAAAGAAGCGTAGCTGGAAGTGGCCACCAATTTAGTATATCGGATGGAATTGCATTTGGTCCAGGCGAAGAAATTGGGCTGACATAGTGGGCTCCGTTCTCATTATAGTAGATGAAATCATTCTCATAATTACCTATGGTTCCATGTTCAATGAGTAATACGGTTATAGTATAAACTCCAAATAGTAGTAATATAGTTCCCATTACTAGAGGCTGTATCCACCACCTATCTGTTCGAAATGTTGCGAATAAACCCTTCTTTTCAACAGGAACAAAACAAGAAGGTATGTCTAGTGCGTCAGAACTCAATGAATCTCTATAGGAAATGGGTATTTTTAATATGTTATCAAATGTTGATAAAGTATTTTATAAGGTATACATACTAATCAAACTATGAGATGGGCTTTTATTGTGACTGTGATGTTTGTGAGTTTATCCTTCATGGGTTGTTTAACTCCAGAAGATAAACGAACTGTAATAGAGGAAGATCCAATTGAAGTGACTAGATTAGTAGTAACTGAAGAAGAGTTATCTCAATATCCATACAGTGATAATCCAATTCGTAATTTTTCAGTTGTTAATCCTTCGACACTTGATATAATTTCGGAAAGATTGTGGGCCGTTTTTGGAACTGATAACATTGGTTCTGCTGATGAACATAATTATGGTGGTAATTGTTGTGAACATTATTTGGCAACTGACCAAGATGGCACAATTTACAATTTAGGTGGTGAATGGCCATGGTGGAGTACAGATAGAGGCCTTACATGGGAAGAATGGGTACCTCCTGCGTTCAATACTGATTTAGGATGTGAGGAAGGTCAATTAGACCCTACATTTGACCCAGGTCTTGGTGAAGGTTCAATTATTCAAGCTCCAAATGGAGATATTCTAGCAATGACTTGGTTTCCTTATCCTAGTACTGATGGTGTAGATCAGTTTTATGCAATTTTAGGAAAGAAAATTAGCCCGACTCAAATAGAATGGGAATATTGTTGGAATACTTTTGACAAGGAACCTTTTTATGATCGTTCTTGGCAAGTTCCAGTTGTTGGACCAATTAATCCTCCGCCTGAGCTTTCAACTAATCTTTGTTCTTCAAATTGCCCATGGGCTAGTATAGTTGTTTCAAATTTTTGGAGCTATAGTGAACAAGGTTATCAAGTAAGTGTAGATGGATTGAACTATAGGCCACTTGATGTTCCTAATAGTGCCGATAATGAGTGTAATGCAGAGTATGCTCGTTGCGGGCCAGATTTAGAATTCGATTTGTATTTTGAAGACTTGGGTCCTGAATGGGATTATATGCAACCTCATCGAGAAATGCGAGCATCTCCAATACCCTCAGGTGGTTTACTGTTTCCTAGATGGTTTGAAGACGGTAGTAATTTATTTTTGGATACTGAACTAACTTGGCACAGACATACACTGCCTAACGGTAGCTTTTTGCCTTCACGAAGTCTAGTCATAGATAGTTCAGGTGCATTACACAGTGTTTCTTGCAATACCTCAGATCCAGGCTCAAAGAGTTGTGATGGGACATTCAATCTAACTCATCAAGTTAGCTATGATGGAGGTTATACTTGGACGAACCAAACACATTCATGGCCTTTAGCATTATCGGTTTCAGATAATACATTTGAATGGGATTTCCAGGCCGACGGAAATTTGGATTTAGCAGTTATTTCAATGAGAGTACAAACAGAGATCAATGGAACTTCAAGTGACATTGATTTAGTATTTCATATAAGAGATTATAGTGAAAGTATGGTTGCTGATTCAATAACTTTGATAGGTTTAGGAGACTTAGATGCTACATCTGGAGCGGGTAATGATGTCAGGTTTGATTTTTCTTCTATGGCTATATTGCCCGATGGTGGTGTTGTGGTAGCATATCATGATAGTACTGATCCAAATACAGATCCAATGTTTGCAATTGAACTAGAATTACCAGAAAGTTATTTTTACAATATATTTTAGAGTAAAGTTGTAATCTCTTTTGCTCTATTTCTTAGAGTTACTTCTGAAGTTCCAACTGCCTTTGCTATTTCTAATTGACTTCTTCTAACTTTATTTTTTTTACAAGATAAATACAGTGCAGCTCCTAATAATGCAGTAGGAGATATTCCTTGTCGATAATTACTATTTTCGACAGTATTGATTATGTCTTGTGCATAGATTTCGATATTGCGATTCAGTGCTAACTTAGCTGAAAATCGAGGAAGAAGATTTGCAGTACTTGTTATATTAATTTTTAACTTTAATTTACGTGTTATTAATCTATGTAGTCTACTTAATTCATTTCTATTTAATCTAGTTTTATCAGCTACTTCATCAAGAGTTCGAGGTACATTTTCCATTCGACATGCAGTGTATATTGATGCAGCTGCTACTTTTTCGCTACTTCTTCCCCTTACAAGTCCAGATTTAGATGAACTTGAGAATATTTCTAAGGCAGCTTCTTTGATAGAATTATTTACTTTTAGATCAAATGCAATCCTTTCTATTTCGTCTGAAGCTAAAAGGATACTTTTACTGGCCAAATTTCCTGTTCGAGTTTCCTTTTGCCATTTCATAATGGTTTTAGAACTTATGTTTTGTTCTTGAGGAATAGTTTCAATAATTGTTTCAGGATTATAGCTTGTCCATTTAGGTCCTGAATCAAAAATTAAATCACAATCTTTGCATGACATTACACTGTCGCCTTCATTTTTGATACTTTGCGATTCACATTCAGGACATTTTAATTTCATTTTCTATAAATCTCTCTACCAACTAATCTAGTTATTCTGAATCCTTTATTGGCAGAGATAGCTAGATAGGGTTGTTTTACGGGACCAAAAATATTTACAACTCTTCCTACCAATTTATTCTCGGAGTCAAATATTTTTGTATTTTTATTTACTTTCTCTTTAGCTAAGACTATTGCTAAATTCTTAGAATTAAGGTGCGATACTCTTCCAAGGCATATCATGGACAACTTCTTCAAAACTCCTATTTAAAGTTTACTATTTTTCCAGATAATTAACGATGTTATTCCAGAATGTGGTTTCAGCAAGAACCAATTTATGTTTTTTAATTACTTCTCGTGGTGTTCTCAATTTGTTAAATTTAATATCTTCATATTTTACTTCTAGGAGAGTAAGAAATTGCGGCTTACTAACTGTAAAATATACATGTTCACCATTCAATGCACTTTTTATGTCTTTTACTGTTCTTGCACCTCTGCACACATCATTTGCAGAGCCTATCATAGTTCGGATTTGATGCCATAGAAATGATCTTCCCTCGATATCACAAGCTATACCGTTATCAATCTTTTTTATAGATATATTAAAAATTTCAATTTCAGGATTAGGATTATTTCTCTTGTCTTTCTTTGCAAATTTTTCAAAATTATGTTTACCTTCAAATATTTTCATTACATCTTTGAATTTTTTGTAGTCAATATCTTCATAAACCAAGTATCTATACAATCGGGAAGTGGCTTTTCTAGGGTTAAAGTGTTCTTTAACTTCACAAAATCCATTAATCCAAACATCATGCCCACTTAATTTTTCCGTTAATTTTCCTACAAGTAGTTCACTAGTCATTTCAGAACTAGTCAATATTACATTGGCTATGGCATTTACTCCCTTATCTGTTCTACTCGCAAATTGTGGGGAAGAAGCTCCGCATTCAGCTAGTTTATGAGTTAAAACACGTCCTACAGTTTCCACGTTAGGTTGTATTTGAGATCCATGATACGATTTACCTAGATATGCTATACGGATTAAAGTCCAATGCAATTTCATTAACTAGAGTATCTCTTCAAGAGTTTTTCCTAATTCAGAAGGATTTTCAGATACATGAATTCCAGCTCGCTCCATTGCGTTCATTTTTGCTTTAGCAGTTCCTTTTCCACCAGATATGATTGCACCAGCATGCCCCATACGTTTACCAGGAGGTGCAGTTCTCCCAGCGATAAAGCCAACGACTGGTTTTGATACATATTCCTTTACATATTCTGATGCAGTTTCTTCAGCACTTCCACCTATTTCACCTATCATAATAATTGATTTTGTATCATTGTCTCTTTCAAAGGCTTCTAAGCAATCAATAAAATTGGTTCCATTTACTGGATCTCCACCTATTCCAACGCATGTTGATTGTCCTAGGCCTTTTTCAGTTACTTGGTTTACAGCTTCATACGTTAATGTTCCAGAACGTGAAATGATTCCAACATCTCCCCTTCTGTGTATGTGACCTGGCATTATGCCAACTTTACTTTTTCCGGGAGTTATGATTCCTGGACAATTTGGACCAATAAGACGAGTGTCCTTTGTTTCGATGTACTTTTTTACTTTAACCATATCAAGTGCCGGAATACCTTCAGTAATTGCCACAATTAATTCAATACCTGAATCTGCGGCCTCCATTATTGCATCAGCTGCGAAGGGTGGTGGAACAAATATACACGAAACATTAGCACCAGCATCCGTTGCTTCCGACAGAGTGTCCCATATTGGCAACCCTTGAGTTTCCTGACCACCTTTGCCAGGTGTTACTCCACCAATGACCTTTGTTCCATAGTCTAGCATTTGTTCAGTATGGAATTGACCATTTTTACCGGTAATGCCTTGCACTACTATCTTACTGCTTGAATCTAGCCAAATGCTCATACGCTTCCTCCTATTGAATTAATAGATTTAATTGCTCCATCATTCATATCATCTGCAGCAATTAAATCGAGTCCAGATTCCGACAGCATTTGTTTCCCTAATTCTACATTTGTACCTGCAAGTCTAACAATGAGAGGTACATTCATGTTGATTTCTTTTGCTGCAGTTATTATTCCTTCAGCAATAAAATCACATCTCATTATTCCTCCAAATATGTTAACAAATATAGCTTTAACCTCAGGATCAGACAAAATTACTTTGAATCCTTCAGCCACTTGCTTTGCATCTGCTCCGCCTCCTACATCTAAGAAATTAGCAGGCTCACCCCCATGAAGCTTGATAATGTCCATAGTAGCCATAGCCAGTCCAGCTCCATTTACCATACATCCGATTTCGCCATTAAGTTTAATATAATTTAATCCAACTTCATTGGCTCTTGTTTCTAGAGGTTCCTCTTCACTAACATCTCTCAATTCCGAAACTTCCTTGTGTCGGAAGAGACCAGAACTATCAAAGTTTATCTTTGCATCCAAGGCTATAATTTCATCATCAGAACTAACTACGAGAGGATTTATCTCAACAATTGAACAGTCTAAGTTTATAAACAATTGATAGAGACTTTTCATAAACTTCATACAATGCTTGATTTGATTTCCTTCTAATCCTAGTCCAAATGCGATTTTCCTTGCCTGCCAATCTCCGAGTCCGGTAATTGGATCAACATGAACTTTTAGAATTTTTTCAGGATTTTTACTAGCAACTTCTTCAATTTCAACACCACCTTCAATTGAGGCCATGATTACAGGTAAGTCTTTCTCACGGTCCAAGACTATTCCTAGGTATAATTCCCTCGATATACTACATCCTTCTTCAACATATATTTTTTTAACTTCCACGCCTTCAGCTGTCGTTTGCGGAGTTATAAGTTTTGAACCTATTAATTTTCCAGCAGCTTCATAGACTTCATCAGGTGAACGACAAAGTATGATTCCTCCACCTTTTCCTCTGCCACCAGCATGTACTTGAGCCTTAACTACCCAAATGTCCCCCCCTAGTTCTTTACAAGCCTTAGCAGCTTCATTAGCATTTGAAGCTACAACGCCTCTTAGAGTTTTCACACCATACTGCTCAAACAGAGCTTTTGCTTGGTATTCATGGATGTTCATATCATATTACACACAGATTGGGGTTTAATACTCTAATCTTAGCATATGATTACGTAAAGATTTAAATAGAACACAATCTGCCGCCAAAAGTAGGTTATTAAATGGCTAAGAAAAATCCTGCCCATATGTTTCGGGGCAAGAAAAAAGCATATACTCGAAAAGAGTACATCGGCGGTGTTCCAGCAAGCCGTATAACTCAGTTCGATATAGGGTCAGCAACAACAGATTTTAGTGTTAAGGTTACATTATCTGCAGATGAAGAGTGTCTTGTAAGACACAATGCTTTGGAGTCTGCTAGAGTTACTGCCAACAGGTATATTCAGGCACGAGCCGGTCGTGAGGGATATCATTTGAAGGTTCGAGTATATCCTCATCATGTGTTAAGACACAATAAAATTGCACAAGGTGCAGGAGCAGATAGAGTTTCGATGGGTATGCGTAAGTCTTTTGGAAAAACAGTAGGAACTGCAGCCAGGGTTAAATCGGGTCAACAATTAATTACATTGAGTACTTCAGATGAATTTCTTGCTGAGGCTAAAGAGGCATTGAGGAAATCATCTCATAAGCTTCCAACACCTTGTAAGATAGTGGTTAATCAAAAATAATGGCTGAGCTCGTTAAGAAACTAGGATTACCCAAACCAGACGGCTTTCTGTATTTTGTTGAAAGCGATTGTACTGTATGGAAGCATCAAGGTGGTCAAAAGACTTTGATATCAGATACAGTTATAGAAAGAGAAGAAGGATACTTATATTTTATTGATCTTAACGGTGATTTAGCTAAAAAAACTAATATTCAACAGATGGATAAAGAGACTAAAGATTTATACAAACCAGGAACGCAAGTTCCAAGAAAATAGTTTTTTAGAAAACTACCAGAATTTCCACCACGCTTTTTCTTGTGGTAAAGTTCGATTTTTCATTTTATTAGCATAGTCCTCATCCCCATCAGATATTCCTTTAATTATTGCTACATCCATACTTCTATACGCAATTTTTCCTGCTGGACTCATATCTTTTAGAGAGATTAGTGCATTTGTAGTCAATGTCTTTAACAATTCAAGTCTTTTTCTGTCAAATTCAATAGTCCCTGAAGCTGAGACATTTTCACCAACTGCGTCTGAGATCAATGTTGATAAATCAGTATTGCCATCGAGTTCTTTTTCTCTAAACCATAAACAAAAACCAGCTAGAAAGCTAAGTTCACTTTCTATCCATTCACCCAGTGTTCTTGATACTAAATCTCTGGTAATAGTACTATCATCTGACCAATATTCATTTGCATGCTTTGGAAATTTAGTATCCATTATTGTATTAATTTCTTCAATTTCTTTAGTTCGCAATTTTATCTTTGTAGCTAGATTTTCCGAAATCCAAGAATAATTACAGGATATCTTCAAATCGTTGTTTTCTTCTTTCTTAAAAAATTTTAGAGATTCTTGATTTGAGATTATTTCGGCAACTCTATCTATACTAAGTTCTGATTCACTTGAAGCCTCTTCAATAGTAAGTTTCTTACCAATAATTGAAATGAAAAGTTTAGCGACTTCTCCTTTTCCAGGTTCTTTCATAGAATGATCCTACTTCCACCAGGATTGCCAGTTAAGGCCATTTCCAATGCTTCTAAATTAGTTATCCAACATTGGCTATATTGGGCTATTTCGAGTGCACATTCTAATTTTCCGATTAATCCTCCGGTGACATCAGTATTTCCATTGTTAAATGTTTTTTCTTTCAAATTCTTAATGAGCTTTGTGTCAACTACTGGAATAACTTTACTATCTTTAGATTTAGGATCACCATCCATTACTCCAGGTAAGTCCATTATAAATATGGAAAAAGTGGGTTTGTATATTCGTGCTAATTCTACCATTATAACATCGCCACTTAGTATGTTAATTCCTTGTAATTCATCATCTGTAGCGTCGCCAAAGGTAATAGGTATAGTTCCTTCTTCAATACTTTTGTCAAATATTTCAGTAGGGAATTTAGTGATGAGTCGGGCACCTTTAGTTCTCATGGTTTTAGAAGGGACAATGGTTTTGGTTCTAATTCCATTTTTTTCAATAATATTACATAACAACTGGTTTAATTTTTGCATTTGTTCTCTTATTTCAGTAATTGATTTCTCTTGTTCAGGACTTTTATTTAATCCATCAATTAGACTAAATTTTTTAGCAATTGGATGGCCGAATGATCCTGCTCCATGAACTACAATAATATCATATTTTTTGTTATTCAATAATTTTCCAATCATCTCTAAATTCCCTGTATTAATCTTTGGAATATCACTTTTTTTTTCAGTAATTAGGGATCCTCCAAATTTCAAAAGAATTTTTTCTTTAGACATGATTCTCCTTGTTGCTATAGGTAAGTAGTCAAAAAGATAGAGTGTCATTGATTAAATAGCACTATCAATGCCTAATAGTGCAAAATAAGATAGGTCTTGCCTTGTTCGGAGCTTTGTGTTATAATTTGACTCAAGGTTTAGCCTTTACTTTAGTTAGGATGCAAGCAAATGCCCTTGGAGATTTCCGAACTTTGGGTTTAGTTGTAGGTCTACCTAATTTTGCACTTGTAGCAGGTTCTTTCTTTTGGGGAATTATAGCAGATCGTTGGCAGAATCGTAAAGCAGTTGTTGTACTATGTGCGATGTTTTCTGCAATATTGTATATCCCTTTACCATGGCTAAGTCCATTTGGATTGATAATTGTCAGAACTCTGCAGTCTTTTTTTCTAGGTGGAATGGTTCAGATAGCAACATTATTTTCAGAGTTAAATCCGAAATCTAGAGCAACACTGATGGGGAAGCTTGAGGCTGCCTTGGGTTTTGGTTGGGGTGCAGGTGCTTTTCTTGGTGGTTTTCTTGTATTGTCTGAGGATTATGGTTCGTCTCATCCAACGGTTATTTTTTCTTTTTTACTAACTGCTTCATTAGGTATTTTTGCAGTTGTTGGGTATATGGGCTCTACAGAGAGATATACAGCTAGGGAAGTTGTTAGATTAGAATTTGGAAAATATTTTTGGCCTATATCTCGCCTTTTTGTTACAACATTCATTATGTTCTTTGGATATATGTTTTTTTTGAGTATATCTCCAATATATTTAACAGAAGCTGCAGGTTCAAGTTTTGGTATGGGGATTATAGTTTTACTCAGTGGAATTGTTCATGCCATCTCAGCACCATATATAGGAAGATTAGTAGACGCCTATCCTAGAGTGAATGCGATAAGAGCTTCAACTATTACTGTTTTTCTTAGTTTGACTCTTTATTCATTAACAAGTAATATTTATTTAATAACTTTAGCTTTTTTGCCTCCAATATATATGACTTACTTTTTGGGAGCTAGGGCAATTATTGCAGATAATGTCCCTTATCAACTTCGAGCTAGAGCCATGGGCCTTCTTACTTCATTCAGTCTGTTGGGGAGTGGCGTAGGTAGTATTGTAGTGGGTGAGCTTTTAGTGACCATAAGTTTTCAAGATGCTTTCCGCATAGGTTCTATTTTGACTTTTATATCTATATTAATTGGTTGGTATCCAATAAACAGTAAAATTCAATTATGATTAATGTGTATACCTCTTTCTTTGAGGTAATCTAGAACAAATTCATAGTTTTGTTTATTCTGACCTAGTATCTCAGGACAAAGGATTCCGGTTTTAGTTATTTTATTTTCAATTATAAGCTTTGCGAATGCACAAGCAGTTAATCCTGTGGTTCTTGCCATACTACTCCACCTATCAGTTCTCTCGTCATATACTGTGTAGTTAATTTCGGTTCCATCTTTTCTGACGGCAGTAATTATCATGAATGTGAATTCCTCTTCATCATCTAACAATTTCCATTCATCAAATAATTCAAGGCATGTTTTTTCTTTTTGTGTCATCGTTTTCCCATTAAAGTTCACGACTTTATTTGAAAAACTGTTTTTAGCAAGCAACTCCTTTACTAATTTGGCATGACCTGGATATCTAATTGTATATTCAAGAAGATTAGGGATTTCTGATATTTTTTTATCAGATTTTAGCAAAGTTCTTAGTCCATCGGTCAAGAAAGCTTCAAGATCTCCAATACCTTCAACTTCAAAATTTATAATATCTGATAGGGCCTCTTTTACTTTAATTTGTCCGTTGGTTTTGATTCGAGCTGGCCTAGTATATTCTTCAATTACATCAATTGGTGAAAAGGGAGCTTTATAGTTCCAAGGTGGTTTTTTATTCTTAGGAAGACCACCTACCATAGTTCTAATTTCTTTTATATCATTATTTGCAACAATATGCCCAATAATTAAATTACTTAGTCCTGGTGCAACTCCGGCATCAGGAATAATGATGCAATCATGCTTCAATGCAAGGCTTGAAAGATCTAGACAATCTTCTGGCATAAATGAAATATCTGTGCAAGATATACCAAGTTTTATTAATTTTTTTAGGATACTAAAACCCATAAATCCAGGCAAACAATTAATGGCAAGTTGATAATTTTTAATTTCAGTTTCGAATAAAGAGTCATTAACATCTAATATTTTAATTCCAATACTTGGATTTCGATTTTTAATTTCTTTTAGATTATCTTTAGAATTATCAAAAACAGTTATTTGATAGTCTTTTGCAAGTTCAGTAGCTATAAGCGATCCTACCATTCCACTTCCAATGACTGCTATTTGCATTGTGGTTTAGACGCTCATTTTCTTTCTGGAAACTCTCACACCATTTGGAGCTACGACTATCCATTTCTGACTTACGCCAACTAAATCACCATCAATGTCTGCCACAGCTCTTTCTAATTCAGCAAGTATCTTGTGTAATGTCTCTTGGTCTGAAGTGAGTGGTGTAAAGTCTATTAGAATCATGTTTCCATCATGAAGTTCAGTAGTAATTTGTTTTATTTGTTCTGGTTTGCTTAGCATCATAGTGTGAACAACCATGGACGCCTTGCCTCCATAATCTTCAGCTTTATCAGCACTCCAATTTCTCAAATCAAAAAATTGTTCAGTGGGTATTCTTCTCATTTGGGGTGGTGCAGCTGCCATGTTTGAATATTCAGTTGTAGTTAATTAGGCTTCCTGTGTTTTAAAACAGAAATTCCGATTATTATTACGGAAGCTGTAATAAAATTAGGATATGGTAAAATACTAGATTTAACTTTAGCTTTGAAACTAGCCTCTTTTGTCATGTTATTGTTATCTTGAACAATTTCTCCGTTTAAGACCGAGGCTATTACTTCAAATTTATGATATCCTGGAAGTGCTACCCATTCATAATTGAAAGCTTTAGTCTCCTCAGCTTTAATGCTGTATTCCCAAGTTTTAACAATTTCATCATCTATCAATAAGTTAACAGTGCCTATAGCTGTATCTCCATTGTACAATACAGATTGGTATGTCTCATTATAATTTTTTAAGACAAATTCAATAGTCTGTGTCTTACCTTTTTCTTTAGTTCCTTTAATGTCTAATGACTCAACGTATATGTCTGCCCAGCCTAATACTTCAACAGTACTAGTATTTGTTCTATAATTTCCATTTTGATCCATTAATTCGTAGTCTAAGACTAGGGTTCCAGTGTATTCCATTTCGACTATTAAATTAAAATTCGAGCCTTGTTCTTCATATGACAATTCAGTTCTCTTATTTCCCTCATAATCATATACAGTAATACTTAAGAAGTTGATATAAGCTTCGCCTTCTTCATCATAAGCATTTAAATATACTTCAAAATCTTGTCCATATCTCGGATTAGAAGGGTGTGTGTTCAATACACCCCATGGTTTGTAGTCTGCATAAAATTCGGTTTCATAGTAATTGCTTCCTACAGGATTTTGATTAATAGTCAATCCTAAAGTGTGAAATCCTCCAGTTTCAATTAATATTGAAATTATTTCATTGTTTCCAGCTAGTTCAAGGCCGTCGAGAGTCCATGTATATTCAATATTTATTCCAGATGAGTTTGAAGCATCAAATGAAATCCAATCACCCTCATTAATTAATGGATTAAAATCGAAATTTGAAAACGGATTATTGTAAACATTAATAGTAACTGTGAAAACGGAGGTCCACAGTTCCGTGCCCGTATTTCGCCCGGAACTATTCAGTAGATATGTTCCAGCTTCATTGGCCATGAAAGTGAATGAACTATTTGTTTCATGATTTCCACTCTCTATACTTGTTAAATCAGAATCTGTTGTATTCGGATAAATATTCCATCTGTAGAGATCAATTTCACCCCAGCTTGAAATGCTTTGAAATATAAACGGTTCCCCAGTTACCAAGTCAATTTCTGCAACCTGTATTGAGAGTGTAGGGACTTCAACAGCTTCGATGTAAAATACTACTGTGTTTTCTCCCCCTCTTTGGTCAATTACTCTTAATTCAAGTTCATGGTTCCCAACAGGTAATGAGATTTCTATTATTTCACCATTAAATTCTTGTAGATTGTATTTCCAGAAATATTCCAGAGAGTCATTTTCAGTATCAGTAGTGGCACCTCCATCAACTTCAATAAGTCTTTCAGAGGGTATTTTCCACATATAAATATCAAGTTTCATCCCTTCCTCAATATGTATGTCTGGCTGAGGGGGTGAGTTTTCAACTATAATGTTTTTTACTGTAGAATTTATTCCACTTTGATCGTCAGTTGTGTAGAGGATAACTGTATAATTACCTGGCAACGTAAAGCGATGTTCAGGGGATTGTAATATTGATATTTCCCCATCACCAAAATCCCACAGCCATTCTTCTATTTCACCATCATCATCATATGATAAATCAGTAAAAGTAAAGATGGTTCGAGTGTCTCCTTCCTGAGGATTCAATTCGAAGTCTACAATAGGTAATTTATTTATTACTTCTATCAAATAATAAACTGTAGTTATATCACTTAGATCATCGATTAATTTCAGAGATACATTGTACATTCCAGAATTCTTATATTCATGTTCAGTTGTAGCCATATTTGAAGTGTACCCATCATCAAAATTCCATTGATAAAATTCAACTTCCCCATCAACATCATATGAATCTGAAGCATCAAACGCAATTTCTTCTCCCAGCATAATTACTAGTTTCGAAATTTGTACAACTGGAATTGGTCTTTTATTGACAAATATATTTAATATGACTGAGTCTTCAAGTCCATTGTTATCTCTTACAGTTAGTACAACATCATAGCTCCCGTTCTCAGTAAAACTATGAGTTGGATTCTCAGTATATGCAAACTTCCCATCTCCAAAGTTCCAAGTATAATTCACAATGTTTCCATCTTCATCCCAGGATTCATCTCCATAAAATTGTAGTTCTGTATCTTCAGCAATAACTGCTTCATCAGCATCAGCTATTGCATGAGGTTTAGAGAGGAAACTAATGTCTAGAATAATGTTATCTCCGTCAACCTCAATATTCTCAATTTTCCATCCAGATTCAGTTTCATTGTATGCTAATGAATTTGGATAAGTATCTTTACTAAAAGATCCCGAAGTGTATGGGTCGCTATCATCACCTCTATTCGCTCCAGAATCTAAATCATCATCTCCATCTGCTTCCTCTAAATCCATTCCTTTGTGTTCTTCATCATTATTAACTGTATTAGAATTCCATTCAGACTCCATAATTTCTTCATCGATATGCCAAATTAGAAGTCCTTCACCAGGAAGATAAGTATCATATTTTGTTTGTTGTCGGTTTTCAAGCAAAAAATATTGCTTTGATTCGGACCAATTTCCAGGTATAGGGAGTTTGTAGATTTTCCCTCCTTCTGAAACGGGTTCAATAATGAAATTTGTTACGTCATCTTCGATGAGTATAGGTTCTTCCCATCCTAACCAGTATCTAGAAAAAGCACTGAAATAAACTGGAGTTTCTCCGTTGTTTCCCCAAGAACCTGCAGCCATAACTGCCCAATTACCGGCCCCTTCTGATGATCCATCAGTATCATATAAATCTGGCAATCCTAATTCATGTCCAAATTCATGGCACCAAACACCCAAAGGATTTCTTTCACCACCTGATTCTTGATATTCAGGTACTTGAGTGATTTTCCTGACTGCATAATCGTCACCATTTTCATCTTCATCATCTGTATTTATCGTAATGCTTGGCCAGTGTGCTGACCAAATATCATCGTTATCACCC
>Ga0233427_10002414_pt1 | contig 17721 bp, 16 predicted proteins | sample SI_118_April2016_5_FD_179885 | JGI IMG/M metagenome (GOLD analysis project Ga0233427, IMG submission 179885) | Seawater microbial communities from Saanich Inlet, British Columbia, Canada - SI_118_April2016_100_MG | ecosystem: Environmental > Aquatic > Marine > Inlet | place: Canada: British...
CGATGTGATCATCAGGGTTAGACATTTTAGTTCTTTGTGCAGCAAGACCTGATTTGTCAGTAGTGTATGTATCACATCTACCAGCATCATAAGCAGCTACAACTTCATCAGCTTTTTCAAAAGCAACTGGAGTATAAGAAATTCCTTTAGAATTAAAGAAGTCTCTCATGTTTAGCTCAGTTGTTGTACCAATGTTTGTACAAGCTGAGATTCCATCTTTGAATTGACTTGTTGAAGTAATTCCAGAGTCTTTTCTAACCATGAAACCTTGACCATCGTAGAAGTTTACTCCAACGAAAGTTAGTCCAATGTCAGCATCTCTAGAAAGAGTCCAAGTTGTGTTTCTTGACAAGATATCAATCTCACCAGAAGTTAAAGCTGTAAATCTTTCTTTAGCACTTAATGGTGTGAACTTAACTTTGTTCGCATCACCTAGTACTGCAGCAGCTACCGCTCTACATACATCAACATCAACTCCAGTCCAATTTCCTGCAGCGTCAGCATTAGAAAATCCTGGAAGACCTTGAGATACTCCACATCTTACAAAACCCTTCTTCTGAGTGTTTTTAAGTGTCTTAGATTTTTTAGCAGCGAACGTCTCTGTTGTAAAAGTAAACAACACAGCAACCATTGCTACTAAAGAAGTTAATTGTTTTACGTATTTAAACATTATTCTTCCTTTTAGTTATTTTTATTTGTTAACAAATAATTCAAAAAAATTTTGAATTAGACTTATCTTTTATCATTATCTAAAATTGATCAAAGTAAATTGATTAATTTAGAGTGCAATTAACTACATCTTGTGTCAGCAAAAGTAAAGAGGACATATATTGATAATGGTGCGCCCTGCACGACTCGAACGTGCGACCCTCGGTTTAGAAAACCGATGCTCTATCCAGCTGAGCTAAGGGCGCAATTATATAATAATTGATACATATATAATACTTAATTAATATTTAAAAAGAAATTTTTTAGCTATTAAAAGAAGCGTCAAAAGTTCAACTCTACCAATAATCATAAAAAAAATAAGAAAACATTTAGTAAAAAAATGTAAATTATTAAAGTCAAATTCACTTATACCATAAGCTGAGGAATTGACTGTATTCATTAATGTAAGAATAGCTAATTTAAATGAATTTTCAAAGTCAATGCCACTAAGACTTAAAAGTGAGATCAAAACAAATAAAGAAATAATAAAAATAGCTATTGTCAAAAAATATTTTTTAATTTCTTGAAAGTCAAAATTTATCCTAGAGAAAATCAATCTATTTATAAATACGTTTTTAGGCTTACTAAAAGATAAAATTTGATTTAATGAATATTTGGTCAAAGAATATATCTTTAAAAATCTTAACCCTGAACTAGTAGAAAAAAAAGAACCTCCAATTATTACCAAAATGAGATAAATAAAGTTCAAATTAGTTTGATCTATTTTTAACGAAATTCCAATATTAGATATGCTGCTTACCAAAGATAAAAAACTATACGTAAAATTATTATTAAAACTAAAAAAAATAAAAAAAATTGTCACTAATATTATAAAATATAAAAATAAATGAATATCTTCATGGAAAAAATTTAAATTTTTTTCTCTTAAAAAAATTATATTGTATACAAAAAAAATACTAAAAAAAGAAACAAGCATTAATAACGAAAAAATAACTATTTGTGTTTCATTAACCAGTATTGATGAAAGTTCATTTACTGGTAAAAAACCACCTGAAGAAATTAAAGTCATTGACAAATTTAAAGAGTTGAAATATCTTATATTAAAAATATTCAAAATAACAAAAATAGATAATGTAATTAATGAATATAATAAAAAAATTTTAATTGTTTGTTTTAAAATTTCTGAGCTATTAAAAGATAAAAAATTTGTAAGAGATTTTTTTAAACTTTCGTCGTAAATATCTATTAAGAATATAATTGAAAATAAGAAGTACAATCCTCCAATCCACTGAATGGAAGATCTCCATAAAATCAACCCCTGATCAATATGTTTTATATTTTCAAAGATAGTAAATCCAGTTGATGTAAATCCTGAAACAGACTCAAAAATAGCATTTAAAAAAGTTAAATTATAAATACTTAAATAAAATGGTATCGATAAAACTAATGGTAATAAAATATATCCTAATAAAACTGTTAAAATTTTTTCAAATATAGAAGGTTTATTATTATTTGGATTAATTTTAAAAAATAAAAAACCTATTACAGAAGATGATATTAAACTAAAATAATAAGTATTAAGGCTTAAATATAAATTAAAATAGTAAGAATAAATTATATTTAAAAATGAAAAAACACCTATTAGTGCAAAGAAAAAACTAAGATATTTTACCCTAAATAGAGACATTAAATTACTATATTGAACTAATCCGAAATATATTTTCTACAATTGAAATCGAGTCTTTTTTCGCTAAAAATACTACCGTATCGTCCTTTTTAAAAACAAAACTTGATCTTGGGATAATTACCTTGTCATCTCTTAATATAGCACCAATTCTTATTTCTTCTGGTAAATTTGAATTTTTTAATTCTTTATTAATTAATTCTGATGTTTCGATAATTTCAGCCTCGATTACCTCATATTCACCATTAAGAATTGTGTATGCTGTTTCAATAGTACCTTTGTGAACATGTTTTAAAATACTAGAAACAGTATTCATTCTAGGATCAATAAGATCATCTATTTTAAGTGAATTTTGAAGCAATGAATAATTAGGTTTGTTAATAAGTGCCATTGTCCTCTTGTCATCTATCTTCTTTTCATCTTTGGCAAATTTTTCTACAAGCACACTTACCATTAAATTATCTTCATCATCATTTGTTAAAGCAAGTACAGTCTCTACCTCTTCTAAATTAGCTTCAGTCAAAACCTCTTCATCCAAACCATCACCATTGATAATTATTGTATTATTAAGCTCATTTGCTAAAAATTCTGCACGATCTTTATCTTTTTCAACTAATTTAACTCTTGCTGAATCTAGAGTTTCTTCAAGATTTTTTGCTAAATTAAATCCGATATTTCCACCACCAACAATTAAAATCTTTTTAGATATTTTTTCATTATGACCAAACGCTTGAAGAGTTTCAGCCATTTGAGATGAATTAATGATCACATAAATCTTATCATTATTATGAATAATATCATTTTTTTTGGGTATTAAAAATTTATCTCCTCTAATAACGCCGATAATATTTGCGTCAAGATTTGGATGTTTTTTTGTTAACTCATTAAGTTTAATATTTATTAAATTACAATTTTCATTAATTAAAATTTCCAATAATCTAATTTTATTACCTGCAAAAGGCACACTGTCTAATGCCCCTGGAGCCTCTAATTTTCTTTGAATTGATTTTGCAATTTCAATTTCAGGTGAAATGATTACATCTATAGGTAGGTTTTCTTTGTTATAAACTCTAGTAAATTTGGGATTAAGATAATCTTGAGATCTGATCCGTGCAATTTTTTTAGGAATATTGAATATTGAGAAAGCAATTTGACATATTACCATATTAATTTCATCGTTTCTGGTAACCGCTATAATCATATCGGTTTCAGAAGCATTAGCTTTTTCTAAAATTGAGGGATATGTAGCCTTACCCACAATTGCTTTTACATCCAAAGCTTCATCAATTTTTTGTATATCTTCACTGGACTGGTCTATGACAGTTATTGAATGACCTTGTTCACTAAGCTGTTTAGCTATGGTAAAACCTACTCTACCAGCTCCACAAATAATTATATTCATTTTAATTAAATTCTTTTATTCCCAAACCTTTAAGTTTTCTATGTAAAGCCGTTCTTTCCATGCCAACAAAATTAGCTGTTTTTGAAATGTTGCCATTAAATTTTTTTAACTGAATAGTTAAATACTCCTTTTCAAATTTTTCTCTAGCTTCTTTTAATGGCACAGAAAGGGTGTTTTCGGCAACCTGATTATTAAAATTAGTATTTTTTAATGACTCTTTAATTATGTTTGAAATTTTGTCTTTTGTTTCAGGTTGCAAAATAGCAATTCTTTCAATTAAATTTCTTAACTCTCTAACGTTACCCTTCCAATTGTGGTTTAAAATATAGCTGTTATTTGTATCAATTTCTAATTCTTTAATATTGTAATTTTTTGATATTTTTTTCGAAAAATATTTTATTAATAGAGGAATATCAGAAATTCGTTGATTTAAAGGTTCAATATTTATTTCAAAAACATTTATTCTGTGAAATAAATCTTCTCTAAAATTTCCTATTTCAATTTCATTTTTTAAATCCTTGCTTGATGAACATATCAATCTTACATCAACAGTAATATCATTGTTACCATTAACACGTTTGAATTTTTGATCAGTTAAAACTCTTAGAATTTTCGATTGAATATCCAAAGGTATTTCAGAAATTTGATCAATCAATAAAGTTCCATTATTTGCTTTTTCAAGTGCTCCATAAGATATAGATCCATTTTCTTTTTCCTCACCAAATAACTCTAATTCATATTTATTTGAGTCCAGTAATGCTCCATTTAATACAACAAAAGATTTTAAGCTTCTATTTGAGTTTTTATGAATTTTTCTTGCAATTAATTCCTTACCTGATCCTAACGGGCCATTTATAAAAACTCTACTTTCAGTTAATGATATTTTTTTTACTTGATCTTTAATATTTAAAACATTTTTACTATCTCCAATTAAATCATATGAAGAAAATAATTTATTCTCAAACTCTTGATTTTCTTTTTTTAGATTATAATTCTCAACAGCTCTGCTAACAAAATTTAGCAATCGTTCCTGATCAAATGGTTTCTCTATAAATTCAAAAGCACCATTTTGAAGAGATTTAACTGCCATTTCAATGTTTGCATGGCCCGAAATAATTATAACTGGAATGTCTTTATCTTTGGTTTTGATGTGAGATAATAATTCGATCCCATCATTGTCACCTTTATCAAGTTTTACATCCAATATAGCTACATCAGGTAATTTTTTATCAATTTCAGAAAGTGCTTGATTATAATTAGCTGCCAATCTTGTTTTGTATCCCGCATCAATAATTAAATCATTTATGATATTTCTAATATCTGAATTATCATCGACAATTAAAATTTCTTTACTCATTATTTTACAAATATTATTTCTATTTTTGCTCCATTGTTCATTGGTATGAATTTAATATTTCCATTATGATCATTTATTATTTTATTTACAATAGATAGTCCTAAACCAGTACCATTTTTTTTTGTTGTAAAATATGGGTTTAATATATCTTTAATCTTGGATTTCAAATTTCCAAAACCTATTCCAGTATCAACTATTATTAACTTAATATGGTCATCAAAATCTATCAATTCAATAGTAATTTTATTGATATTATTGTTGTCTTTTTTAATCTTTTGCTGAATGCTTTCTATAGAATTTTTTATTAAATTAAAAAAAACTCTACTCAATTGTTCTTTGTCACTATTTAGAAATATTTTTTCCAAGCTATTAGAAAAAATTATTTCGATTGTACGATCTAATTCTTGAAGTAATTTTATGTTTTCTTTTATTAAGTTAACTAGATCATTTTTATGAAAAATTGGTTTGGGCATTCTTGCAAAATCTGAGAATTCATTAACTAATTTTTCAATTTGTTTAATTTGATTATTAATAATTTTTAAATTTTCCTTAAAATTAGATTGATCATTAACATTTAATTGTTCAGCATATTTAGTTTTTAACCTATCTATCGTTAATTGAATTGGTGTAAGTGGATTTTTTATCTCATGTGCCAATTTTCTTGCCAGACTACCCCACGCTTCGTGTCTTTCATTTATAATAAGTTTTTCTTGCTGATTTTTTAATCTATCAATCATTAGATTAAAGTTTCTATTTAATGCTTCCAAATCTTTATCTGTTTTAACCTCTGGAACCTTAGCATTAAAATTACCATCACCAATAGACATAGATGCAAAAATAAGATTATTAATTGATCTAAAAAATCTTGAAGAAAATTTTATGGCAATTGATATTGAGACAAAAAGTAATAGACCTACAACAATTATATAGATTATTGCAAATGAGATCTTGATACCTGTACTTTTTTCTTCGACTGTATAATAAAAATTAATAGCTTCTTGAGACTCTGTTAGATATTTAGAAATATCTTTATCTAAGTATTTTACAACATATATAAATCTATCCTCAAAATTTTGAAGGCGCATAATTGCTGCAGATCTATTTTCTGGAGCATTAATAATTTTTAAAGGTCTATCATCGTCTAAAACTAAATTTAGTGCTTTATCTAGAGGAGCAATATACATTTGGTAATCTTTTAGGGTAGAAAATAATAAATCTTTATTTATATCTATTATATGTATCTCATCCACATTTCTTATTAATTTTTGAGTATCTAAAAATCTCTTATATTCATTCTTTTTATCATTTAAAAATTTTTTACTTTTGTTTGTATCAAAAGCAATCAAAACTATATCTGATTGAATTTTATTTCTTATTTCATCAACATAATTTTTTGCTAACTCATATGAATTATTAACAACAGTTGTAATTTTTTTGTCAAAATATTTTTCAAGAGCAAAAGAAAATAAAAATAACGAAAATGTTGATATTAATAAAGATGGTATTAATGTGAATAGTGCAAAGTATGTTATATATTTTTTATTAGATTTCAGTCCATCCTTATCAATGTCATTTTTAATGCTTTTTTTGATTTCTACAAAAATAAAAAATAACAGTAATAATAAAAGCGTGATGTTAAGAATTAATAAAAATTGTAAATTTTTACCAGATAATTCAATAAAACCTTTATCTATAAAAGTTAAAAAGGTTAAAAAACCTATCGATAATGTGATAATAAATAATAATATTAAGTATATGTTTTTTTTAATAAAATCGGACATTTAAATATATAAATCACCATTTTAGATGAATAATTATTTTATAATACTTGCCTCAGGACAAAGCAAAAGATTTAATTCTACAAAACCCAAACAGTTTATTTCATATAAAAATAAAGCACTTTTTGAGCATTCGCTTGAAAAAGCTATGATTTCAAAACTTTTTAATAAAATAATTTTAGTTGTTAATGACAAAAAACAAATCAAAAAAAAATATTCTAAAGATGTTGTAATTATTAAAGGTGGCATAGAAAGATCAGATTCCTCTCTAATTGCCTTAAAATATATTAAAAAATTTAATCCTAATAATGTTTTAATTCATGATGCAGCAAGACCCAATTTTACCATTGGTCTTTTAAATAAATTAATTAATTCTCTAAAAAAGAATAAAGCATCAATACCGGTTATTTCTTCTAAAGACTCAATTAAATATAAAGTTAAAAATCAATTGTTTAATCTTAATAGAAAAAATTCTTACTTAACGCAAACTCCTCAAGCATTTAAATTTAAAGACATTTATGATTTGTCTATTAAGCAAAAAAATATAATTCAAGATGAGGCAACACTATTTATAGACAATAATTTGAAAATTAATTTTATTAAGGGTGAAACTCTAAATAATAAGATTACTTTTAAAGAAGATATCATTAATACAAAAACTTATTTTGGTATTGGATTTGATATTCATAGATTGATAAAAGATAAAAAACTTTATTTAGGTGGGGTTAAAATCCCTTTTAATTCAGGTTTAAAAGGTCATTCAGATGGTGATGTGATTTTACATTCAATAATTGATGCACTATTGGGTGCGATGAGAAAGAAAGATATAGGAACTTTTTTTCCAGATAATAAAAAAAAATTTAAAAATATTAGATCTCCAAAAATGCTAAAACCTATTGTTGATATTTTAAATAGAAATAATTTCTATATTAATAATTTAGATATTAATTTGATATGTGAACAACCTAAAGTTTCCAAATATAGAAATAAAATAATAAATTCTTTATCAAATTTATTAAAGTTAGATAAAAATTTAATTAATTTAAAAGGTAAAACAGTAGAAAAATTAGGATTAATTGGAAAGGAAAAAGCAATAGCTTGTGAGGTTATTTGCTCAATATCAAAATGAAGAAAATAAATGTGCTAATATCAACTTTTTTTGGTTATGGCTATTTAACCAAAATACCAGGAACTGTTACATCATTAGTTACGACTGTATTTATTTATATCGCATATGAATACCTTGGATACACAGATCTTAAATTTTCAATAATTTTTTTTACTCTTTTATTTTTCTATTCATTTTATGCAGTTAAAGATGCAGAAAGTGAGTTTAAAAATAAAGATCCTAGACAAATAGTTATTGATGAAGTTTTGGGTCAAGCTATGCCATTAATTCTTGTATTACACTTGAGTCAAAACAATCAACTAAACTTACCAATTGAAGTTTATTATGTGTTCTCTTTTATTTTCTTCAGATTTTTTGATATTTTAAAACCTTTTCCAGTTAGTTATTTTGATAAAAATTTCAAAAATTACTTTGGAATAATCATGGATGATATAATGGCTGGATTGTATTCAATGTTATTAATTTACCTAATAAGTCTTAAATTTTAATGAGCATCCAACTACTTCACAAAAAACTGATAAAAAAGAAATTATCTATATCTGTGGCAGAGTCTTGTACTGGTGGGTTATTGGCTCATAATTTAACTAAATTAGCCAACTCATCAAAATATTTTCAAATGGGGCTAACTACCTACTCCAATCAAGCTAAAATTAAAATTTTAAAAGTTAATAAGAATATTATTAAAAAATATGGCGCTGTAAGCCATGAATGTTGCAAGGACATGGTTAAAAATTTATCAAAAATCTCTAAGAGTAAAATTAATATATCAATTACTGGAATTGCAGGACCTGGTGGGGCTTCCAAAAACAAACCAGTCGGTTTGGTTTATATTGGAATAAAAAAAGGCAGAACATTACTTGTGAAAGAAAATAGATTTAAATCAAATAACCGTAACTCTATTCAAAAATCAACAGTTAGAGAAGTGATTAAGATAGTTTTTAATTTAATTTAATTAATTTTCTATTGGTCTATAGAGATCTTCTGCTCTTTTTTGAAAAGCATCTGCTATCTTATTCAAACCAAATTCAAAAGACTTAGACATCAAAACATTTAAGAATTTATTCTCAATTTCAAAATCAATATCAAAAGAAATTTCGGTGCCCTCTTTTGTTTCGTTAAAATTCCAATTATTTTCTAAGTGATTTAATGGGCCTCCAATATTCGTTACATTTATAGTGCTGTTTTCTTTGTCAAATTTTACATCACTTTTATACGTATCTTTAAATGGTCCTTTGCCAATGGTAAGATCGGCAATAATTAAAATTTGATTGCCTTCTTTATTTCTCTCATAAATATGTGAATCCAAACAAAAAGGAACAAACTCTGGGTATTTTTCAATATCAAGAACTAAATCAACAAGTTGATCTTTTTTACATTCAATTAATCTCTTAACTGAAGCTTTAGGCATTAATGTTGATTTAATCTGTTTTGTTGAAGTTGAGCAAAATCCTCGTCAGCATGATATGATGATCTTGTAAGTGGGGATGAAGAAACTAACAAAAACCCTTTTGCTTTAGCTATTTTTCCTAAATCATCAAATTCTTTTGGAGTATAATATCTATCTAATGGATAATGTTTTGTTGAAGGTTGTAGATATTGACCAATAGTTAAAAAATCTACATCTGCAGCTTTCAAATCATCCATAACTTGCAAAATTTCATCTCTTCTCTCACCTAACCCAACCATAATTCCAGATTTAGTAAAAACATTCTTGTTAACTTTTTTTGCATTTTTCAAAAGCTCTAATGATGAAAAATATCTTGAGCCCGGTCTGACTTTTAAATACAAGCTTGGCACAGTTTCGATATTGTGATTAAACACATCTGGATTTGCATCTAATACTTTTTTATAAGCATCACCTTTTCTTAAAAAATCAGGTGTAAGGACTTCAATAGTAGTATTTGGATTTTGTTTTCTTGTTTGATTTATTGTTTTATAAAAATGTTCAGATCCACCATCTTCAAGATCGTCTCTATCTACCGATGTAATTACCACATGTTTTAAATTTAATTTTTTAACAGCCTCAGCTATTTTCAATGGTTCTAATTGATCTAGTTTGTCTGGTAATCCTGTTTTAACATCACAAAAGGCACATGCTCTGGTACAGGTATCACCCATAATCATAAAAGTAGCATGTCGTTTACTCCAACACTCAGTAATATTAGGACAGTTAGCCTCCTGACATACTGTTACTAAATTATTATTATTTACAATTGTTTTTGTTAAAAAAAACTCTTTACTATTTACAAGTTTAGATCTTATCCAATCTGGTTTTTTTTTAATTGGATTTACTGGTTTATTTTCTTTTTCTGGATGTCTAGTTTTCATCTTTTTTAATTATATAGATTGTCTCGTCTTCTTTACCAAATAAAAACCTCTCTCTAATTAGAGTTTCCACATAATCAAGATCCAAATTTGTGCTTAATAATGAGTTCTTGTGGTCCATATCAGTTATTTTACTAGTTAAAAATATTTCTTCTTTTTTCAAGTTGGACAAATGTTCTTTTTTTTCAATATAGGAAAATAGTCCTCTTTCACCAGATACAAGATTAAACCCAAAGTATAAAATCAAAAATACTGATATTAATAAAAAATAATTTCTTTTTATTAATCTTAACATTAATTAATTCTATTCATCCTCGCTTTTTTTCCAAGTTCTTCTTCAATACGAATTAATTGGTTATATTTAGCAACTCTCTCAGATCTTGCTAATGATCCAGTTTTTATTTGATTAGAATTTGTTCCAACGGCCAAGTCTGCAATAAAAGTGTCTTCACTCTCTCCAGATCTATGAGATATGATTGTTTTATAACCTATAGTTTGAGCAAATTTAATGACATCCAAAGTCTCAGAAACTGTACCAATTTGATTTAATTTAATTAAAATTGAATTTGATGAAATGTTTAAAAATCCTTTTTTAAGTCTTTCAAGATTAGTCACATATAAGTCGTCTCCAACAATTTGAACATTATTGACTGATTTCATTAATTTATTCCAAGCCAACCAATCGTTTTCTGCAAAAGGATCTTCTATTGATTTAATCTTATATTTCTTAATAATTTTTTGATATTCTTTAATAGATTTTTCTATAGAGATATAGCTTTTAGAATGTATCGAATATTTATTCTTTTTAAATAACTCATTAGCAGCAACATCAAGACATATGGAAACATCTTTTCCATTTTTAAAACCTGCTTTTTTAATTGCAGAAACAATTAAATCTAGGGCTTGATTATTACTACTGATCATTGGAGCAAAACCTCCTTCATCACCAACAGATGTTGATAACCCCTTATCTTTAATTAGCTTACTTAGACTTTTAATAACTAAAAAACAAACTCTCATTGCTTCTGAGAAACTTTTTGCACGATCGGGTCTGATCATAAATTCTTGAATTCTAAGACCATTGTTAGCGTGTGCCCCACCATTAATTATATTCATTAAAGGATATGGTAGTTGAAAATTTTTCTTTACAGAAAATGTTTTATATAAAGGTAATTTCTTAACTTTAGCTGAAAGTTTTTTAACAGCCATAGAAACAGCTAACATTGCATTAGCACCAAGGTTTGTTTTTTGCCTGGAGCCATCAAGATTAATTAAAAGAGTATCAATTCGTTCTTGGTTATGAACATTTTGACCTTTTAGTTTTTTCGAAATTTTTGTATTAACTAAATTTACAGCACCAAAAACACTTTTTCCTAAATATCTTTTATTACTTTTATCTCTTTTTTCATAAGCCTCAAAAGTTCCTGTAGAAGCTCCTGATGGACAGATGGCTGAAGCGCTATTATTTTTTACATAGACTTCAGCTTCAACAGTTGGATTGCCTCTGCTATCAAAAACTTGTCTTGCTTTTACTTTTAAGATTTTGCTCACTATTTTTTAATTAAATTATCAATATCAGTTAACTGTTTAAGTAAAATTTCTAACTTATCTAAAGGAACCATGTTTGGACCATCTGATGGAGCATTATCTGGATCTTGATGAGTTTCAATAAACACTCCTGCAACACCTACAGCTACTGCTGCTCTTGCTAAATATTCAACAAACTCTCTTTGTCCACCAGAAGACTCACCATGGCCGCCCGGTTGTTGTACTGAATGTGTTGCGTCAAAAATTACTGGATAACCATTCTTTGCCATGATCGGCAAAGATCTCATATCAGAAACTAAAGTATTGTATCCAAAGCTAGCTCCTCTTTCTGTAACTAATATATTTTCATTTCCAGAGTCTGCTATTTTTTTAGTAACATTCACCATGTCCCATGGAGCTAAGAACTGTCCCTTTTTCACATTTATAATTTTATTAGTTTTTGCAGCAGCAATTAACAGATCAGTTTGCCTGCATAAAAATGCAGGTATTTGCAAAATATCAACATGATCTTTTAATAATGAACATTGTTCTGCGTTATGAATATCCGTTAAAATTGGAATGTTAAATTCTTTTTTAATTTTATCAAATACTGGAAGGGAAGCTTCTAAGCCAGCCCCTCTTACACCTTTAAGGCTGGTTCTATTAGCTTTATCGAAAGAAGTTTTGTAAATAAATCCAAGATTTAATTTTTTTGTAATTTCTTGAATTTTACCTGCCATATCCATTGCATGTTGTTCCGTTTCAAGCTGACAAGGTCCAGCAATAATACAAATCTTATTATCGTTTGATATTTCTATATTTCCGCAATTAACTTTTTTACTACTCATTTATGATTTTTAGCTGCTTTGATAAAAGATGAGAATAAAGGATGAGGGGCCAAAGGTCTAGATTTAAATTCAGGGTGAAACTGAACTCCTATAAACCACGGGTGATTTTTTAACTCTATAATCTCAGGTAACTTATTATCAGGTGATAACCCTGAAAAAATCATCCCTTTTTTTTCAAATTTATCTCTATAAGCTATATTCACTTCATATCTATGTCTATGTCTCTCTTTAATTAGTTTGGATTTATAAATTTTTCTTATTTGGGAATTATCTTTTAATTTTGCATCATAAGAACCTAATCTCATTGTGCCACCTAAATCTTTATCTGTGCCTTTGATCATCTTGCCATCTTTAGTCCATTCATTAATTAATCCAATAATTGGTAAACCTTTTTTATCAAATTCACTTGATGTAGCATTTTTCATATTTAATTGATTTCTTGCAAATTCAATAATTGCCATCTGCATCCCGTAACAAATTCCTAAAAAAGGAATTTTGTTTAATCTTGCATGTTTGATAGCTTCAATTTTTCCATCTGTGCCTCTTTTACCAAAACCACCTGGTATCAGTATTCCTGAAATATTTTTAAGTTTTTTCTTAATTTCAGAAATTTTTAATTTTTCTGAATCTATTCTAACTAAATTTACTTTAATCTTATTATCAATTCCGCCATGCGTTAACGCTTCATCTAATGATTTATAAGCATCTTTTAGCTCTACATATTTTCCAATTATAGCAATATTTACCTGTTTCTTGTTTTGTAAAATTATTTTAGTTATTTTTTTCCAAGGATTTAAGTTTGCAGGTTTTTTAGATTTTAATTTAAAATAGTTTAAAACCTGAACATCCAACTTTTCTCTAAAAAAGCTCATTGGAGCTTCATAAATAGTTTTTACATCTACTGTCTCTATTACATTGTTAATATCAACATTACAAAATAATGATATTTTTTTTCTATGATCTAAAGGGATAGGTCTTTCAGATCTACAAATTATTATATCAGGTTGAATACCTATACTTCTTAATTCTTTAACTGAGTGTTGGGTTGGCTTTGTTTTTATTTCATCAGATGCTTTTAAATATGGAACTAATGTTAAATGAATAAATAATGCATTTTTTTTACCGACATCATTTGCAAATTGTCTAATAGCCTCAACAAAAGGTAAACTTTCAATATCTCCTACTATTCCACCAATTTCACAAATTACAAAATCCTCCTTTGAAGAGTCGTGTTTAATAAATTGTTTTATGCGATCTGTGATGTGCGGAATAACTTGCACAGTTTTACCAAGATATTCTCCTTTTCTCTCTTTTTTTAAAACGTCACTATAAATTTTTCCTGTAGTAATGTTATCTGATTTTTTTGCTGATACGCCAGAAAATCTTTCATAATGACCAAGATCTAAATCAGTTTCAGCCCCATCATCAGTTACATAAACCTCACCATGTTGAAATGGACTCATTGTACCTGGATCTACATTCAAATATGGATCTAATTTTCTAATTCTAACTTTATAACCTCTTGATTGAAGCAAGTAAGCTAAAGAAGCTGAAGATAAGCCTTTACCTAATGAAGAAACCACACCGCCAGTGACAAATATATATCGCGCCATGGAGTTATCTTATAGCGAATAAAAAATGAATTGAAAAGTATTAATTATTTATCTTCAGGAATTGACGGAGTATCTTCAGTTTTTTCCTCAATAGTATCTAAAACTGAATTTGTAGGTGTTAATTCCGCTCTTGAAATGATTGTAAGAGCTAAGCTACATACAATAAACAAAGTTGCAATGACAGCAGTAGCCTTAGTCATAAATCCACCAGCAGATCTAGATAACATGAAGTTTTCTTGAGAAACACTAATACCTAGTGCGCCACCTTCTGACTTTTGCAATAGTATTAATGACACCAAAATAAATGCCAGGATGATGTTAATAACTAACAATATATTTTCCATGCGGTCTAATTAAAGGTTTTTTTAATTATATCAATAAATTTTTTTGAGCTTTGAGAGGCACCACCAATCAAAAAGCCATCTATAATGTCAATATCTTTTAATTGAGTAATGTTATTACCGTTAACAGACCCACCATACAAAATTTTTGGGGGTTTTTTACCAAATCTATTTTTGATAAAAGAAACAGATTTTAACAAATCATTTGATTTAGGTATCAAGCCAGTTCCAATTGACCATACAGGCTCGTAAGCTAAAATTATGTTAGATTTATTTTTAATTGATTTTAAACCATTGTTAATTTGTTTTGCTAGAACTTGATTAGTTTTTTTATTTTTTTTTTCCACAAGAGTTTCACCAATACAAAATATAATTTTCAATCCAGATTTAATCGCACTTTTAATCTTTAAATTTATCAGCTTATCAGTTTCACCTGATTGTCTATTTTCAGAATGTCCTAATATAATATATTTAGCTCCAACATTTTTTAACATACCTGCATTTACGTTACCTGTGAAAGCACCATAGTTCTCATTTTCATGACAATTTTGTGCACCGACCTCTAACTTAGTTTTTTTCAATCTTTTTGACAGGGGTCTAATAAGTGTATTTGGAGGACAATAAACTATTTTTAGTTTATTTTTCTTATTAGCATTTGAAAATTTTATAACACTATCTAGTGAATTTAATGTTCTTAAATCACCAAACATTTTCCAATTAGCTACAAAATACATATATTTATTTGTCATTATTGAATTTTTAATCTATAGATTTGTTTTTTACAGATCAATATATTTATAGTGTAATGATAGAAACTTTGAAAAATTTTGGTGGAAAGAAATTAGGAGGTGTCATCCTAATTGCAGTAATAGTAATCGCATTTGGATTTGGAGGTTTTGGTGGTGGATTTAGTACTAATAACCAAAATAATATTGCGAAAATAAATAAGACAAATGTAACAACCCAAGATTTTATGGACTATCTAAATGGTAGTAACATTTCACAACAAGCTATTAGAGAAAACCTTGATCAGAATATTATTGAAGAATTATTATCAGGACTAATTTCAACTACTTTAATTGATCTAGAAGTTGAAGATTTTGATCTTTCAATAACAGAATTAACTATTTTAAAAAAAATAAAAGAAAATAAAAATTTTCAAGATGAAAATAATGTATTTCAAAGAACTAAATATGAAAAATTTCTTCTATCAAATAATATATCGGCTCCCATGTTCGAGCTTCAATTAAAAAATCGTGAACTTCAAAAACACTTGTTTGATTTAATTGGTGCTGGAACAATAACACCAAATTTTGTAATTCAAAAAAAATTTGAAGAACAGAATAAAACTCTAGATATTGAATATTTTGCAATGTCTGACAAATATAAAGAAAAAGATAGATACACTAATGTGGAAATAGAAGAGTTTGTTGAAGAAAATAAAGATCGATTAAAAAGAGAATATATTGATTTTAAATACGCAATTTTAAACCCTAAAAATCTAATTGGTATAGAAGAATTTAATCAGGAGTTTTTTGATGAAATAGATAAAATTGAAAACCAAATCTCTCAAGGTGATACATTTGAAACAATACTGGTAAATGTAGATGTTAATGTAACAGAAATAAGTAAATATACTCCATCATCAACAAAAAATATCAATGAGGATAAAATTTATTCAAAAAGATCATCAAATTTAGATCTTGTAGAAAATGGTGATAATTTTTTATTATTTTCAATAGTAAAAAAATATGATCTTGGACCAAACTTAAATGACAAAACTACCAAGGATGAGATAACTGAATTAGTTTTTCAAAAGGGAAAATTCGATTTTAATAGAAGTATTTTAGAAAAAATTCAAAAAAAAGAATTTGATAATAATAAATTTGATGAAATGTCAGCTAATAGTCTAGAGTACATATCGCTTAATTCAATTAACGATAACAATACTTTTGAAGCAAATTCGGTAAAAATGTTGTACAGCCTTCCAATTAATTCTTTTACACTTGTAAATGATAAGGATAATAAAATTTATTTAGTTAAAATCGTTAATGCAAAAAATAATTCTTATAATACAACTGATGAAAATTACTTAAAATTCGTCCAAGAACAAAACACAGACAATAGAAAGAGTATTCTTCAATCTTACGATCAATTACTTAATAAAAAATATAAAGTTCAACTAAATCAAAAAACTATTGATAGAGTTAAAAATTATTTCAAATGATAATTAATCGAAACTTCAAAGATTTTAAGTTTCGACACAGAAGCAAAAAAAATCAAATAATATATACATCAAAAAAAGTTAAAAATGATGATGAAGTTCTTAATCTAATTGATAATTTTCTCGTAGAAAAAAATAGCTTTATATTTGAGTCTGTGGAAAAAGGTAAAATCAAAGGTAGATATACTATTTTCGGTAAAAACCCTGACAAAATTTGGGAGTTTAATAACAATAATTCATACTTAATCAAAAACAAAAAAAAAATTAAATTAAAAGATAAACCAGATCAATTAATTGAAAAGATTATTGAAGATTTCAAATTTGAAACACCAAAAAAACTACCTAAAATTTGCTCTTTAATATCTGGCTATTTCTCATATGACTCAATACGATATATCGAAAAGATTCCAAATAAATGCAAAAACGATCTTAATTTACCTGATGTTAGACTTCTAAGACCAAGAACTCTTGTTATTTATGATAATCTAAAAAAAGAAATTTTTTATATAATTAATATTTTTAGTGATGAAAAAATAAAAGACTATGTAAAAAAATATGAAAAAATTAAAATAGAATTATCTAAAATACTAATTCAATCTTCTTTAAAAATTTCAAATTATTTATCTAAAAAAAATATTAAAGACATTAAAGTCAAATCTAATACTTCTAAAAGCAAATTCATCATGATGGTGAATAAAGCTAAAGATTACATCAAATTAGGGGATATTTTTCAGGTAGTTTTAAGTCAACGATTTGAGGCAAAATTAACAAAAAAACCATTAGATATTTATAAGAAACTGAGAATTACAAACCCATCACCTTTT